>Ga0209308_10000775_pt1 | contig 31416 bp, 24 predicted proteins | sample COGITO_mtgs_1204_3_FD_184806 | JGI IMG/M metagenome (GOLD analysis project Ga0209308, IMG submission 184806) | Pelagic marine microbial communities from North Sea - COGITO_mtgs_120405 (SPAdes) (version 2) | ecosystem: Environmental > Aquatic > Marine > Epipelagic ...
GTCACGCTTATGTTAAAGATTTAAAAGAAAACTGGCCAGAGATTTGGAGAAGAGCAGGTACCGGTGGTAATCCTCCTACTTCATTTACTGGTAATGACGCTTACAACAGATGGACTGCCTACAAAGGCGGAGATAGAAGTGAGTCAGTACTTAACTGGGTTAAGAGAAGAGAACGCTTTATGAATCGTCACAAGAAAAATAACAGACTTAACGGAACTATTGCTGTTATGAAATGGGGAGGTGTAACTGCTGGTGGTGTTTCACAAATGAAGTCAGTTGTTAATGATTACAAAAAAGTTGTTAGAGAACGTAGAAAAAAATCTCTTGATATAGCAGAAGATTACTTGTTAAAAGCAGTATCTGATAGAGTTAGAACCGCTCTTACTAATAAAGTAGAAGACCATAACTCTAAGAATCCTAAACATAGAGCAACACTAAGAATGCTTATTGCAGTATTCAACAGAGGTGTTGGTGCATACAGAACTAACCCCGGTTCAGTAAGAGGTAATGTTACATCTGCTGACCAGTGGGCAATGGCCCGTGTCAACGGTTTTATAAGAGCACTAAGAACTGGTAAATTTAGAAGAAAACCTTACGACCAAGACTTACTACCAAGTTCACATCCATTGTCTTCTAAGAAATCTGGTACTAAAGCAGAATCAGTTAGAGTAGGCCAAGCCGTCAGTTGGTCAATCAAGAAAGACCCAGACCCACCTTCAATTGTTCACGGTATTGTTACATCAGTAAATGATGAAGAAGCAACTGTTATGGTATACGCTCGTTTAGAAAATGGTGACCATCAGAAGACAGATAGAAGTGTGAAAGTGCTTATTTCACAGCTCAGAATAATATCAGACTTTAGACAATAAAAAACTCAATTCTCAATTCTTAATATAAAATAGTAAAAGACGCACATCTGAAATATATATTATATAATATACGATTGAAGGATGTATGAATAACGAATCTAAAAATATAGACATAGAGTTAAAAGACGAGTCCGGTCAAGTAGAAGCAGTCTTTAGCTTGTTCAATTCCCTCGATAGTGATGGGGATGTCGTAGTACCGGGCGCAGTAAAATCTGGGTTTAAAAATGACCAAGTACCTATGGTATGGTCTCACAAATGGGATATGCCTATTGGTAAAGGAACTATAGCTCAAGATGACGACAAAGCAATTTTTAAAGGTGAGTTCTTTATGGACACAGAGTCTGGTAAAGAAGCTTACAATCTAGTTAAGAATATGGGCGATATGCAACAATGGTCATTCGGCTATAAAGTTAACGATTCAGAATTTGAAAAATTCAAAGATAGCGATGGAACAACCAACGCTAGATATTTAAAAGACTTAACAGTTTATGAAGTCTCTCCTGTTCTTGTTGGAGCAAATCAAGATACCTATACACTCGCAATTAAATCAAATACTGAACTATTGAAGGAAGTAGCAAAAGTAGCTGACCCCGAAGAAGAGTTTGATGATGAATGTTGCGGTACTTGCGAAGCTAAGAAAGCAAAAAAAGAAGAGAACGCTGAAGAAATGAAATCTTGTAAATACCATGATGGCGGACCTTGTATGAAAGATGATACAAAATCTGATTCTGGGGAAAAAATTAAAGGTGATTGCAAGTATGGAAGTGGAGGAAGTTGTATGAAAGAATACAATGATGACGAAAGTAAATCTGAAAAAGATATAGAAGTTTCTGAGGAAGGCTCACAGTCTTTCTCTGAAGAAGTCAAAGATGTGCTTGCTGCATTGGATGACTTAGTAGCCCGAGCAAAAGCAATAGCAATGCTCCGTGGCGAAGACGGGAGAAAATTAGGCGTAAAAGCCACTGAAGCACTTCGTGCAGTCGCAGACGACTTGAACGACGCTTGGACCGAAATTGACGAGTTCATCGGAGATATCGGAACTGAGGGTGCTTTAGAATTGTCAGATATAGACGAAGAACCTGTGGAAGATGAACCAGCTGAAACAGAAGAGGTAGCTGAGGCTTCAACTGATACTATTGATGTTGAAACTGAGGTCGAAGAAGTTACTGAGGAAGAAGCTCCAGTAGAGGAATCTACTGAAGAAGAACCGGAAGAAGAAGCTGCTGAAGAAGAAACTCCAGAGGATAACACTGAATCACTTGACGATGAGGAATTTGACGCAGAGTGGGTAAGGGCACAGCAATTAATTGCTGAATCCTTAATCGAACAAATAGAAGAAGTATAAGCAATTATAGATTGGAGAAATCTAACAATGAGTAATCAAAACGAACTCATGGATAAAATTGCTGCTAAAAGAGCAGAATTAAAATCTGTTTTTGAGTCACAAGAAGACGGCAAGTACTCCGCTGAACAAAAAGAGGAAATTAAGTCACGTAACGACGAACTTGCTGAATTAGTTGATGACCTAGGCATTGAGAAGAAAAAAGCTTCCAATGAAAAGGCTCTTCAAGAAGATTCAAAACCAGTTGCAGAAATGCCTTTAGCTTCTAACGAAGCTGAAGTTAAAACTGTTGGGCAGCTATTTACAGAATCCGACGCTTACAAAAATTACGTAAGCAATGGCGTTAAAGGTGTTGACTCAAAAATTGAGACAAAAACAACTTTAAACACAACTGGTTATCCACCAGAGGTTTTACGACAAACCGGGATTCTAGAATCGGCTCTCAGAGACCCTAATGCTGTTATATCATTATTTGATGTAATCAACACAGACCAAAATGCTTTCTCATACCTTGAGGAAACAACCTTCACAAACAATGCTGCTGAAGCAGCTGAAGGTTCTGCTGTTGGTGAAGCTGCATTAGCTTTCACAGAGCAAACAGAAGCTATCCGTAAATTGGGTATATTTATCCCAGTTACTGATGAACTAGTAGCAGACGAAGCTGGTATCCAAGGATACATTAACAGTAGACTGCAAACAATGATTCGTCTAAGATTGGACAGCCAACTCCTTAGTGGAAATGGTACTGCTCCTAACTTAGAAGGTATCTTAGACGCTGGTAAAGCATCAGTAGGAAGCACAGACTTTAGCTCCTATGCAGGAACTCTTGGTAAAATTGGTGCACTTTATGGTGCTATCACAGATATCAGAGTGAACGCATTCACAGAACCAGACGCAATTATCATGCACCCAAATGACTGGAATGACATTGTCACATCAGTCGGTGCTGATTTCGCTGGAACTTCATCCGCTGGATATGCAGAAAAGTCACCACTTTTCGTAGCAGCTGGTGGAATGGGCGCAGGTCCTTCAGCACAAATCTGGGGACTTAAAGTTATTCCTACTACCGCAATTGCCGCAGGAACTGTTCTTGTTGGTAAATTCGGTGGCGGTGAAGCTTGTAATGTTGTTATGAGACAAGGTATCGATTTAGCGGTAACAGATTCTCATAGTGATTATTTCACAAAGAACATGCTTGCTATTAGAGCAACAATGCGTGTTGGTTTCCCTGTTTACAGAGAAGCAGCTTTCCACAAACTAACAAATATGTAATATCTGTTAGTACGGAATTTGAAGATAGCCGGGTAAAACCGGCTTTCTTCTTTTTATAGGGTAAAATGATTTTATTATGTCAATTATTAAACCAGAAAAGACAATTTGGAAGATGAAGGATGGCTCCTTCTTCGAGGGTTCTCTAGCAGAATTACCTAAATCTGGTGCTTCAAAGATTGCACAAGCAGGAAAAGAAGTATCAGAGAAATGGTTAAAAGAGCAAGGTTGGAAAAGCACTTCTGACAAGAAGAAAAAAGCTCCAGCTAAAAAAGCAGCACCTAAGAAAAAAGTCGAAACCAAAGCTGTCAAACCATCCGAAGATAAATAAAGGAGTCTTAAATGGCTCTTTGTAGCGCTAGTGATGTAGAGACCTTTCTAGAGATAGATTTAAGTACTACCATTGAAGGTCACGTTACAAACACTTTCATACCATACGTTGAAGCTGCTATTAAGCGGTATCTTGGTCATGATGTTGAACAAGCAACGTTTGTAGAAACATTTGACGGTAATGAACAAAAAGATTTATTTCTAAGACACATACCTATTGCGTCTATTACTTCTCTTACTGAAGATGGTAATACACTTACCTCCGGTAATACTAAAGACTTTGTTCATTATGATAATGGAAGACTTAATAGAATTGCTATACGATGGTCTGGAATCAAACCTAAAAATATAGTAGTTACTTATGTTGGAGGATATGCCTCAGCAGATATACCAGACCAAATAAAATTTACAGCTGCTCGTGCTGCTGCAAGATTAGTAATGACATCATTACAAGTCTCTGCAAAAGCAGACACAGGAGTAGTTCGTTCACACTTAGAAGATAATACATCAACAACAAACTTTGATGTAGCCATAACCGAGAGAGTAGGAGATTACGACGTAGCATTTGGAGATGTAGTTATACAGAATTTACAACCTGTATTAAGCAATTCAGATATGGCTATGTTAAACCCGTTTAAAAGCAGATTTTTTGTATAATTAGACTATGGTACATAGAAAAGCTCCGTCTCTGGAAGAAGCAACAGAATTCTTTACACAAGACCCCAGCAAAATGTTACAAGAATGGGCTGATGAATGGGGCGTAACACACGAAAGAGTTCGTCAACTTAGAATACAATCTGGAGTACCACAACGTGGTGCTTACAATGAGGAAACCGCAGAAGCTATCCTTGAGGTTATTAGAACAGGACGTGGTGGTTTAACTACACCTAGAACTTATGAAGAGGTGACAATTGGTTTAGAAAGATTTAAAACTTGGATACAAGACGAAGAAGGTTTACGTCAACGTGTAGAAGAAGCACAAAAAGAAGCCCTTAAGAGTTTAAAAGACCCAATTGAGAAAGAATGCAAATACTGTCGTGAATGGTTAGCAGTAGAAGATTTTAAAAGAACACAAAAATATCTAGATGGATATACTAAATTCTGTATGCCCTGCCTAGCTTTAATAAAAGAAAAAAAAGAAGAACTCGGTGATGAAAAATTAAAAACATGTATTTCTTGCACAAAAGAAAAAAAGACATCTGAATTTAGTAGAAATCCTAATTCACAAGATGGTTATAAAATCTTTTGTAAAGATTGTCATAAAAATAATAAAAGGAAGATAAGAAGAAGAAATGCCCAGATATGAACATCAATGTATTCTGCATAAATGTTACTTTGAATTTGAAGTAACTTACTCAATACACGAAGACCCTTTAATTAAATGTCCTAAGTGTCAATCAGATACTAAAAGACTTATTAGCAAGAATGTAAGATTTGAAACACCTATAGATGTTGATTGGGAAAAAGACCCTAGTAATTTATCTGAGAAATCTTTTAAAAGTTATCAAAAAGCAAAGAAAATAAAATACAGATGGTAAAAGATGAAGGTACTGAAGAAGTACTACAAGGACCAAATAGATACTTTTTATCTTATAATTCTTATTCTGTAAATCCAGACCCTTTACATCAAAAAAGTTATGTAGTAAATTTATACGTCCCTTTGCGTGAATTAACTATCGATAGACCCGGTGTAAAACAAATTATACCTATTCATCCCGATTGCAATACTCTTGATGTAGATAGTCAAGTGATAGACGATGTAAAATTATCAATCACAGAAGAGTTTGGCGAAAAAGGGTACTTTCATCTTAAAAATCAAGGTATAACTATATATGCAGATACAGTAGATATCTCAGAAGGGGTAAACAGAGCAGCTTTGACTATATCGGACGACAAGACACAGGGGATTATTGATGGTGCTAATTTGTATGAAATTATTCGTTCTATGTCAAAAGAAGATATAGGAAACAAAATATTTATACGAGTTAAGTTAATTACTGGATTTGAGCCTAAAGTTATACCAGAAATTATTAAGAGTTTAGATTCTAAGATAACAAACAAAACAGACATAACGATTGATGAAAAAGAACTTGACTGGCTTAAACAAATTGTAGATAGTACTGAATATGTAGATAAGATTGATTTGATAGACGTGCTTTGCTACATAAATTTATTGAGAAATAATGTTTATGGTACAGATTCAAATAACCAACCAACTATTTCTTACTGGAATAAACAAGAAGTTATTGATACATACAAGAGTGACCCAAATGTATTTAAAGCTTTTGCTCCGATTATTAGTGACATACTTTACCTACACGATTTCATAAATACAAAAACAATAGAGTTTTGGCCATCTAAGTTAGGAAGTCTAGGAAGTCTAGGTCTAGCTCTACCTTATAAGCAAAAAGCTTACGAATTCCCAATGATAGGTAAAAAAGAAGATTACAAATTCCATGAAGCTATTACTTGTATATTACTAAATGGTTTTAGGTGTTTTGTAATTTTTAATCTTGACAACAATGCACAATGGTCAAAAGATTTTTCCAAGATAGTAAATATATATGAACAACTGTGTGTAGAGCTACTAAATATTGTAAAAACATACAATAAAGAAACTGGATACAATCCTCATGTTCTAGGTAAGAACAATATGCTTTATAGCATAATTTATAAAGAAATGATGATGGGAGACATGCTTAACCAATTTTTATAACTTTTTGTTGTAAAATGTAGCTATGGGTTTAAAGAGCAGACATTTACCAGAGACAATTTCAATTCAATCTGTTTCAGACACAAACATAGACGAAAGAGGTTTACCTTCTGACTCTTGGGCAGATAGTGCTACAAGTATCAGAGCTAAATTTGAGTCATTAGGTGCTGAAGAGGATAGAGACGGACGTAATACTACTATTGAAACATTTAGAGTTTACATACAACCAAATGTTACAGTAACTCCGGGGGATAGGATGAACAGAAGTGGAACATATCACGAAATCATTACAGTTCAACCTGTATTAGACAGATACGGAAAAGAGTGTTATAAATTTATTCAGTCTCTAGTAAGGACTTAATATGCCTAGCGACGGAATGGTCGAAGAATATATAAAAACCCAACAGGGTAACACACTAGGACAATCTGCGCGTAAATGGATAGATAATAAGTCCTATCAAGCTTTAACTAAAGGTAATAAACCTAAAGGCAAACAAACTAACACATTTCAAAACTTCTTATATAGATATGGTAAAACTTCTGGTACTTTGAAACAAATGCCGGGTGTTAGAAACCTAGGTGTAGTACAAAACTTTGCTAGTGCTCGTAACTTAATTTACCCAGCAGCTCGTATGATGGGTACTGGTAAGGCTATAACTAAAGCATTAGAAAGCGGTAAGCTTTCTCCTTTAACGGAAAGAGCCAGCCGTGTTGGTGTTGGTAAGTTATCTGGTTTAGGTATTAACGCATTAGTACAGCCTTTAGGTCTAGGACCTTTACCTTCTCGTATGCTTCGTATAGGTATAGGTAAAGGGTTGTCTTCAAACAGAAGATTTAGAAACTTTCAGAATAACGCTGTAGCTTTCGTTTCGGGTAAAATGAAAATTAATGGCTCAGCAGCTAATGCTCATATGAAAAAACAATACAATGTATTACAAAAAGCACAGATGATGTTAGTTCAAACAGAAATGAATATTAGAGCTTTTGCACCGGACGTAGCAAGTGGTCAGTTTTTACTAGGCATGACAGATGGTCCTGCTAAATATCAAAATCAGATTATTGACTTTGACAAAATGACTAAAAAATCAGAATTCAACAAACTGGGAGTAAAGAACTTAGCACCGGAAGATTCTAAATTTAAATATGAACACAGAGATGTATTTGGGTTCACAAAACCCGGTCAATCTTATCTTGCTCTACAAAACTCTATTATAAGAAGAGACTTTAAACCTACAATAGGAAAACATGTAAATAAAGGAACAGAAGCACATCCAGATTGGGATAAAGGAAGTTTCTTTGACGCAGAGATACAAGTAGGCGGAAGTCCCGATTTTCCATGGATATGGGCTGTAGAATTTGGTGGAAGCATACCGTATTATCAAAGAACTAGTCATCCAGATAAAAAAGGTTTTGGAGGTCAGTATAGCGGTAGAAAAGAAGATAAATATATACCTAAGACTAAATATATACAACCTACGTTTTTTGTCAGAAGAGCTATTGAAGTAGCAAGAAAGCAATATAAAAAAGCGTATAACTTAAGTAGTAAAGTTAATGTTGGTATGTCTAATTCTAAAAAATACTATAACGAGTGGCTAAGAATAGCTAAGCAAAGAAATCAGAAAACAGCTCTTAAGAAATATAAACCAGACTATCTTAAAAATACAAAAACAAATGACTTCCTTAGTGAACGTTATATGCTTGATAGAGAATCTAGAGGACATAGTTTCTTGTCTCAAATGGAGCAGAGAATACCGGGTCCAAGAATAGATTCAGCTCATGGCGCTTTTTACAGTAAAGAGTTAGCAGCAGAACTAGGTTTAAATGCAATACCAGAGAATATGAATATATCTATGACTGTACCACTAAGAAAGACTGACAATGCAAAAGTTGTTTCACAGGCAGCTAAAGTATTTATTGAATCTGGAGGCGGTAGCTTAACCGAAGGTGGAGAGAAATATAAGAAGGTATTTAACAAAGTAGGTAATTACCTATCAAAGCAAGCTGAATATAAGAATGCTCCTAAGAGATTATTAAACGATACAGAGAGATATATTAAGATATTTAACAATATGAACACAGGAGAAGACACTGCTAGAGGTGCTCGACGTGCTGAATTACTGAAAGAAGTATACAATTTATCTACCAAGCAGGATGGTAATAAGTTAATAATAAAAGCAAGAAAGCGTAGAAGTGACGCAGGCAGCTCAAAGAAAAAGGGTAAAAGACCTTATGTGTCTTTTCAAAGCATTCAAAGTCGAAAAGGACAACAATTAGCTAAGGATATGGCGAGTTCATTTGATGTTGATTCATTGTTCAATGACGCTCTTAACATGGATTTCGACTTTTAAGTGATATAATTTTCCAAATGGGTATAAAAGCAGTTGGCGTACAGCCAGACCAAAATGTTAACTTTCCGCCAGACGCGGAGATAGTTTTTCGCGAATGGGCAGTCAATACAGCAATTATTACAAATGTTGTTAGCACAAGAGTTGCTACGAGACTACCAAGAAATGCTGAATTACCCTTTTTAACTTTTTTCGCTACAGGAGGAAGTTTAATTAGTAACACAAGTGACGCAGCAATAGCTGGTGTTGTTTTTCAAGTAAATTGTTATGCAGGTAGATGGGGTGGAGCTAGTACTTCTCAACCAGATTATGCAACTGCTTATCAATTAGCAAATGCAGTTTATGAAGCAGCTTTTAAAACAGGACAAACTAGAGTTGTGACGCCAACATCAAATACAGCAGGTGTGATTGCTGGTTTTGAAGTCAATTCAGCTCCCGAAAGAATAGAAGAGACTGAAACAGGATTAGGACATTATCAGCTATCATTAACTATGTATTATAGAGGAACTGGCTAATGAGTAAAAAAAATAAAAAAGTAGAAGTAAAAATGAATCCTTTACTAAACAAGAGTAAAGTTCGCGACACCGTGAGCGGAATCGTGTTTAGTAGTGAAGAGTGGGTTGAAATAGACTCGGACATCTGGGAGCGCCTCAAAGAAAATAGATATAATCAAGGCGGAGAGCGCATAAGCGTCTTGATATCTAATGAGGAAGAACCGGATGACAAATTAACAGAGGAAGACAATGAATCTGTTGATGAGGTAGTGGAAGACTTCTTTATTGCTGAAGAAGAATAACCGGCAAAGCTGAAATCGACTTGAAAAAGTCGGCTGAGCTCAGCTGATTAAGTATAAGTATAAGATATGTTAGGAGATAACAAATGAGCTATAATACAACAGGAACAATATCTGAAGTATTAATTGGTACAGGTGTTCTCTATTTCAAAGATAGGACTACAAGTTCTTTAGCATTTCCGGGTGATGACGCTGCCGGAGCATGGGTATCCCCGACCGGGATGACTGTTGCTTGGGAAGAAGTCGGATATTCGGAAGATGGCTGGACATTAGAAGTTGATAAAACTTTTGAAGATGTCATGGTCGCAGAAGAAGTAGACCCTATTAAAACTCTTAAATCAGCACAAGAAGTAAGACTTACAGGAGAGCTTTCACAAGCTGGACAAGGTAAGTTACAAATAGCAATGGGTGGCGGTACCATCACAGAAGACGAAACATCAAACTTCTCTTCTGGATACGATGTATATCTACCTCCATTGTCAGACTCTTTTACAGAGTATGCTCTTGTGTTACACACAGATGGTCCTGCCGGTGCAGACAGGCAATTCCACGTTCCTCGAGCAGTGAACGTTGGCTCTTTTGCTATGGCTCACCAAAAAGCTCCAGCTAAAGTAAGTTTGGCTACAGAATTTAAAGTTCTTGTACCAGACACAACTTTAAATGTTGGTAGCTCCGGCGGTGCGTACTATCTCTTCAGAGTTGTAGACAACACTAACGATACTGACGAGTTAGATATTAACTAAAAAATTAGATAGGAGAATATTAAAAGTGGTAAAATTTAAAGACTTTGATAAGGCTTTAGAAGCAGATAAAGAACCTTTGCAGATTAAAGTAGCAGGAAAAACTTACGAGTTACCCGCTACTTTACCTGCAAGAACAGTGTTAGCTCAAATGAAATATGCTAACGAAGGTGATGTAATCCCGATGGACTTATTACCAGAATGGATTGGCTCATTAGTGGGCAAAGAAACTCTGGATGATATGTTAAACAATGGTATGACTTGGGAGCAAATGAATGATTTGCTTTCTTACTTACTAGAAGCATACGGGTTAGCAGCACAACCGGAAGAAGAGGTTGAAGCTGAAGGGGAAGAAGAGGATTCCGAAGCCCCAAAATAAGTTGGTCCGTTCAAGAAATACTTGAACTCTATGGGCCACTAGAAGCAGACTTTCTTCACTTATATAACATTGAGTCACCACTTAATGTTGAATGGTTTCGTTTTTTAAGATTAATTTCTTTCATGCCAAATGAAAATTCAACATTCTATAACATACTTCGTAATCGTCAATTAGAAATGACTGAAGATGGTGAAGTTGTTAAAAAAGAACAAGCAGATACACATAGGTTAAAAATGGCCCTTCGAAAACAACATAACAGAAATAAACCGAGACAACGAGTTTCTCTTGATGATATTATGGGTGATATAGGAGGAGCAAGTGGCTAAATCTGGAGGTGTAGCTCCTTTTCTTGTTTCGTTCAAAGTAGACATGGACGACGCTACTAATAAGGCGGCGAAAGAAGCAAACAACTTAGCCTCTACGGTCATGGGTGCTTATGGTAAACTTGGCGGTCTTGCTGGTGCAGTAGGTACTACAGCATTAACAACATTAGCTGGCTTAGCTACAACTATGGCTTTTACAGTCGGTGCAGCTTCTAAATTCGAAGATTCTTTTGCAGGTATTAGAAAAACTGTTGACGCTTCAGAAGCAGATTTTAACCAATTAGCTGTATCTGTCAGAAAACTTGCAACAGAAATACCTATTGCAACTAATCAATTAAATGCAATCGGTGAACTTGGTGGTCAGTTAGGTATTGAATCAACTGGACTTCCAACATTTATTGAAACAATATCTAAATTAGGAGTAGCGACTAGATTATCAACTGAAACTGCTGCACTTGGTTTAGCTAGAATGAAAACTATTTTCCAGCTCGGAAATGAGGATATATCTAAACTTGCTTCTTCATTAGTTGACTTAGGTAACAACTTCGCAGCTCTTGAAGATGAAATACTTTCTACATCATTACGATTAGCAGCAGGTGCTAAAGTAGCTGGAGCAACAGCCGCGGATACTTTAGCAATTGCTACTGCTTTACAAGCTGTTGGTGTTCAATCACAAGCAGGTGGTACTGCCGTCGCACGTGTATTTCAGCAATTAACTGTAGCTATACAGGGTGGAAAAGAACAGCTTGATGTTTTCTCAAGAGTTTCGGGAGTATTACCAGAACAATTTAAACAATTAGCTGATAACAATCCAGCACAAGCATTTAATATATTTTTACAAGGACTACAAAGATTAAGTTCTGAAGGTGGTAATGTTGTCGAAGTTCTTGACGCATTAGGTTTAAAACAACAAAGAACCATTCGAGCTTTGTTAGCTCTATCTGAGGCAGGAGACCTAGTTACTGAAACATTAGCTAGAGGTAATGCTGCTTTTGAAATTAATAATGCTCTTAACGAAGAGGCTGCTAAACGATTCGAGACTTTAAAATCACAAACAAAGTTGATGAAGAATGCTTTTACAGAACTTCGTATAGAAATAGGTAATACATTCTTACCACTTGCAAAAGCATTGACACAAACACTTACTGGTGTTGCACTTGCAGCAGCAGATGATGAGAAGAGTGCTGAAGTAGGTTTTACTAATATGTCTAATTCTATGAAAGTTCTTACTGCTGGTTTCGCAACACTAGGTCTTGCTATGGCTATGCCTATATTCAACTTCTTTAAATTTATATCTATACAAGCAAAAGTAGCTTCTCAGACAAGTAAGGCGGCAGTAGCTCTTCAAGAACTTACAAGACAAGAAATAAAACATCTTGCTTTAAGTAAGAGTAAGGAAGCCCATGCAGTCAAAGCTCGTAAACTAATAGGTAACCAGACAATGGCGTATATGAAAATGACCCAAGGACTACGAATGATGTTACCTCAACTTGCTCTTGCAGCAGCAGCTATAGCAGTCTTCGGTTTGGCAAATGCTAGAGCAAATAAAAATTCCAAAGCTTCAGCAAAAATATTTTTTGAAACTGCTTCTGCATTCGTACCACTACAAAGTAAATTAGAAGAAAAACAAGCAGAATTTAATAAATTGCAAAATGAAGGTTTCTCATCAGATATATTAAAAATATATAAAAAAGAATTAGAGATTATTAATGAAGAACTTGAAGATATAAATATTTCTGGTGTTAGAGCATTTATGAACATACCTAAGTTTATGAAAGATATATCTGTAAAAGAAGCAGAAAAAATATCTACTGCATTTAGCGTTTTAGGTAATCAATATAAAGCTTTAGGAGACTTGACACAAGACCCAATAAAGATTGAAACAGTTCAAATAGCCGGTACAGAAGTTGAATTTGGTAGTAATCAAGGAGGAAGTGCTTTAAGTTTTGTTAAAAATACTCTTGGAGAAGAAGGAGACTTAGCAGAAGAGTTAGCAAAAGCTATAGGTGTAGAATTGCAGATAGTAGAAGATTTACTAGCTAAAGGAGATTTGACAGGATTATTACAACTTATTTCCGTTAAAGGATTAGATGACGCTACGATTTTTGCTAATGCAGGAAATGTTATAAATGACACTGTAACTAATATCGAAAGTGCATTCTCAAGAGCGGAAGCTGGTTCAGATGAATTTACAAAAACACAAAAGAGGCAATTAGGATTTTTAAATAACCAAGTCCCCGCTTTATCAGAACTTGGTGTTCGCATGAGTAGAATTGATAAAGAACAAGATTTCTTAGCGGAGAGTGCTCAAACATTAGTTGACAGATACAATGCTATGCAAAAAGAAACCGGCGGTGCAACTATTACCTTAGACGAATTTATTGGAAACTCAATCACAGCTGATAAAGTTATTAAAAAAGTATATGGAAGCACCGATGTAGCAACAGATAGTGCAAAAGCTTTTGGAGAAGTTGTAATAGATGTTACTAATTATATCAATGACCAAATAGACAAAATGGGAGAATTGGGAACAGCTTATAGCAAGTTAAGTCAAGTATCATTTATATCCCCAGATGATATTATTGCGGGAGCACAAGAACTAGAAGATAGAGTATCGTTCATTACTAATGCTATAGCAATATTAATCAGTCAAGGACAAATCGGTTTAGCTGCACAAGTATCAAGTATAGAAGACACTGGTGAAGCATTTGGTACAGCTGTTGCATTTTTGCGAGGACTCGGGGATGAAAATTTAGCACCAGCGTTTGCAGACCTTAATCAGCAGTTTGTTGATAGTAATGCAGAACTTTCGGGTATACAAGGAACTGGTGAGCTAGTAACTCAAGAGCTTAGAGACCAAATACTTGAGACTAACGGATTAAATAGTGTACAAGTAGCAAATGCACAAATCAATTTTGATAACCTACAACTAGTCAAAGCTGCAACATCGGCAAGAGAAGATGAACTTAACGCTTTATTGTCAATGTTCCGAATGACGGAAGATATCAAAAAACGAAATAGAGCAATAAGAGATACTCAACAAGAAATTGCTGAACTGCAACAAGATATAGTCTTTGGTGATATTCAAATAAGTCTTAGAAAGAAGGAACAGTTAGAAGTAGATTTAGCACGTGAAGCTGTTCTAGAAGCTATAGATAAATTTGGTAAAGAAGGAGTCGTTACTGCAAGCGAAGAGCTTGAAATATTACAGATGAGCCTTAGTTTAGATAAGATGAGAGACAAATTAAGCAGTAAGATGACTGCACGTCAAAAGAAATCTTTACGAGACAAAGAAAAAGAAGTTAAGTTCCTAGAACTAGCAGTAGAACAGGGAGTTGCTGAAAACTTAGACCTAGACGCAGCAAGAGAAGAACTTGAAGAAATGCGTAATCCAATGTCTGAGGTTGAGAAGAAAATCTTAAACTTGCAAGTTAAAGCAGCTGAAGCAGAACTAGCAGCCGCTAAATCTAGAGCAGAAGGATTATCACCAGATATAATTTCTGCTATTGAATCTTACAATGACCAATTAAAAGTACAGCCGGAAAGATACCAAAAAATTGCTGACGCTACTTCTAAATACAATGCAATGGTCGCAGAGAATAATATTAAAATAATGCAAAATGGTATAGAGATAGATAAACTAAGAAGAAAGTATCCAGACCTTAACAACATGTTTATGGGTCTAGCTAAAGAGTTAGGAATACCTACTTCATACGTTCAAGAAGTATTGGTAGCAATGGATACAGAGATGGCCGGATTTATCTCATATCAAGACCAAGCAGTAAATAACTTTTTGAATAATACTAATGCTGTTATGAACCATACTAAAAACGTTATAAATGAGATATCTGAAGAAATGAGAACAAATAATGTCTTTAACGGAATACAAATGTTTGCTAACCCTCATTACACGCAGACCCAAAACCAAAGTGGTACGATGGGAGTAATTGGTCAAGGCGGATACTATACCGGTAGAAGAGTAGATATGCAGAATTACACAGGTGGTAACGTTCCTATAGGTAGGTCATCACTTGTAGGTGAAAGAGGACCAGAAGTTATTATGTCAACACCGGGTGGTACATCAGTATTCTCTAATAAAACAGGTCAAGGAACTGGTGGTGTTACAGTAGAGAATATGAATCTAAATATTACTGGATTACCAGCAGACCCAATAACAGCTAGAAAAATGGCTATGAATATTAGAAAAGAACTTACCAAGCTAGAAAAAGAAGGAACATCCGGTACAGGTTTGAGGAATAGGTAATGTTTGCAAAAATAAAAGATAATATAGGTTTGATAGCAACTGCTATTGCTCTTATGGGAACAATAGGAACAGGTTTATCAACTGCTGGTGAAATAGTAAACACTCTTCAAGGCATTGATGACAGAATGAATCAAGTTGAAGTAGATTTTCAAATGCTAAAAGAAAGCACATTCGTACAAGGCGATATAGCTGTACTGTTTGAAAAAGTTCAGAAACTAGAAATAGCTAATGATACTAACCAATATGTTCAAATCGAAAAATGGGAATGGGACGATATGAAAATACAAATTACTCGTCTTGAAACACAACTTATAGACCAAGACCAAGACCTAAATGTAGTTAGAGAAATACAAACTAGACTTGCGTGGATAGAAGCGAACTGTTGTAGATAATGATTGATAATAAAGAAAAACATTATTTAAAAGCTTGTAAATCAGACTGGAATTGCGGCGAATACTTTTATGGACCTAAATACAGTATGTGCAAACAATGTAGAAATAAGGAGATGTGCTAATGGCGAATGACCATCAAGTTACAATAGGACATTTAAGTTTTACTTCTCCACAGTCCTTATCTCATAGTGCAATGGACGGAACTAGAGATTTAACAATTAGCGGTATTCTTGCTCATACAAACGCTACTGGTCTTGATGTCGAAGAAGTAAAGTATATTAGAAATGAATTAGAATCTATGGCTAAGAATGGACACTTCCATCCTTTTACTTATACAGGTGATACAGCACTTAAGGGTTATGTAAGAGTTAATTCTTCTGATGTAACTATAAATAGATATGGCGGAGCAGGTTTTGGTTATAACATTTCACTAGCTTATTTAGGTAACCCGGGTGAGATACGATTTGAATCACAGTTTTCTGGAGCTATATTAGAAAATAATCATAGTGTGAGTTCTACTGATTCACAATTCTTCTCTCCTCCGAGCGGAGCATTCTCAGTACATATACCAGCAGTTGGTACAGGTACATCTCCTTCTGTTGAAGAAAGAATAGCTGAACATGGTACATCAACTACTACAATGCAGTTTTTCTCTGGTAGTAATATTAGAAGTAATAATATAGAGTTTGAATGTAATCCAGAAGATTATTTAAAGGGTGCAGTCAAAATATCAACAAACGGAAAAGTAAGAAATGGCTTACTAAGTCCTAACCTCAATGTTGACCAAGCAACTATAGAAAACGGATTAGTTAAATTTACTTTGACTAATAGCAATACAGAATCAAGATTTACAGTTTCTCTTTGGGAAAACGACGACTATCGTAGCGTAAAAGAATTCGCAGTTAGTAAGGGTTCTTCTCAAACAGAGTGGGATGGATGGAACACAGTACAAATAATTAAAAATTATGCTGAGTGTGGAACTTTAAGGTTCACATCACAAGCAAATACTGATGGTAGTGGTAGGTTAACGTTTGATGTATCGTTAAGAAGAGGCGCAAGATTTTTTAGTATTGTGATAAACTCTTATGGTACAGCCGATGAAATACATTTAGAGAGAACAACAGCAGAGGCTAGTACTGCTGGGACAGGTTATATAGTATCTTCAAGCAATGATTCTGAAGGTAACTATTTCATCTTAGGCTCTCCAACTACCTTTAGTACAGACTTGACTAATGGTGGTATACACCTTACGGGAACTCAGATGAAAGCTTTTCTAGGTTATGTTCTAGATGGTTCTTCAGCAGCTGGACAAAATACAGCAGATAATATGCGTGACGCATATCTGGACAGCATATATGAGTACGTAAGGATAATTAAGTCATGAGTGTAAATGAAAAGTTAATGGCTCCCGGTACGTTTAATGTGTACCTCAGCTTAGAAACAACACCCAATTCAATCTTAAATACAATAACTCCTTGGGGTAATATTGTTTTAACTTCTACACGAGTAAATCCTTCAGAGTTTACTGACGCACAACTTAGAGATATGGCTAGGTATGTTGGTATTGTACAAAATCAAGCAATTACAGAAGAAGGCATAGAAATTGCAGGTATAGGTATTCTTGGATATCTAGGTGATACTGATTCAAGAGGAATGGTATTAGCTAGAAATGCAGGGGTTGGTGCTGTTAGGTCTTACACCAGAGATACTCTTGACGATGTTTTAGATAGAAGCGGTTCAACACCTTATGGTATTTTACGTGGAGAAGACGCTACACAGAAAGCAGTAAGAAAAGGTTCTGTTGTAGAAGTACAGTATGATGATACAGTTTTACTTTTAAATTATGAAGGTAGTAATGGAGATACAACTACTTCTGATGGTTCTGTATTTACATCTAATCAACTTGTAACTTTTAGTGGTACTGCTGATATATCAACAGACCAAGCACAATTTGGTAGTACAAGTCTTAATTTAACTACAGACGGATTTGTTACTGTAGCTGATAGACCAGAATTAGATTTAACTTATCAAGAGTTTACTTGTGAGTGGTATGAATATAGAACATCATCTAGTGGTAATCCTACCGTATGGGCTAGAAACAACGATACATATTCACCATGGATATTCGGTAAAGCCGTTAACGGAAGAAACAAAGCTTTTATTACTCACGATGGTAATGGATACGGAACAGGTGATGACTTAAATATGGATATGGGTTCTATTGATTTAAACCAATGGAATCACTTTGCTATATCACACAAGGGTGATTTATTTAGAACATTTAAAAATGGAGTACAAGTAGCAGAAGTAGATAGACCAGATTTGTTTGTTAGAGTAAGTTCTGATTCTTTACAAATTGGTAAAGGACAAGACGGAAACTTTTTTGAAGGTTATCTTGATGGAATGGTTATTACTAGAGGTAACGCAAAGTATTGGGACGCATTTCCCCTTAGTGCTTCTGCACCTACAGCTACTACAGAGAACAAAACATATACAGGTAAGCATTACATGGAATCAGCTTACAAGTCTTTAAAAACAATTTGTACATCTTTAGACGCAGAATTTAAAATGCAGAATGACGGTACTATTGATGTAGGACCTCGTACTTCATTATTTACAGGTCACGAAGATAGTGAACCTACTGGAATGATTGTAAGAAGACTATCTGGTTTAGACGCAGGTGTTAAAGGTTATTCTGGTGCAGACTTAAAAACAGAGTTTAGCGCAGAAGACTTTGTTAGTCGTGTCGAGCTAATCGCTTCTAACTATGGTAAAGAAATAAACTTGGGACAAGCAGACGCAAAAGATAACCCTTACAAAGATTTACACGGTAATGAATTAGAAAGAATACAGATACTCTCTGAGAATGAAGTACCAGACTCTATGCGTAATATTAGAGCAGAAGCATACCTAAATGAATACAACAAAGTTCAGAGAACTTTATCTGTAGGCCTAGAAGACTATGACTTATCTGGAGATATAGGAGTAGGAGATGTTATCTTTGTCTTTGACCCAGAGGTTGGTTTCGAAGATACACAAGATGAGGCTACATTAGAAAACAGAGATAGGCACGAGATAGCTTATCAAGGACAAATTTTAAACCCTGTCAAGATTCGTGTTATGGGTCTCTCATTCCCTATTTCAGACAGTATGGGAGTGTTTTACAGAAATAGTGAAGGAGTCTATACAGATTTAACAGACTATGTGTCTTTTGAGTCTGGAGTAACACAGGTAGAAGTAGGTTCTACAAGTCCTAATATAAACGAAGACCTTAGAGCCTCAGCCTCAGTAATTGCGGTTGGAGGTACGAATGAGTTTACAGTACCAGACGCACCTACAAGTTTTGCAGCTGCTAGTGGTACTTATCAAGACGGAGCAGGTAGACCTTTTGCTTTTGCTAAATTAACTTGGAACGAACCAACAAACACAGATGGCTCAAGAATTACTGATGGTAATATGTATCGAGTTAGATACAGACAAGTTACAGATGTTGACGGAAACAATCTTATTGATAGTAATGACAATCAAGTTACTGACTATGAATATTTAACAGTAGAGTTTGGTACAACTGCTGTAGTTATAAAAGGTTTAGGTCCAAACAACACTTATGAGTTTGGTGTTGCCTGTATTGACAACTCTGGTTTTTCTGGAGGATTTGCTGTCATTACTGCTTCACAAATGCCTGCCGACGCAACTATACCACCCGAACCAACAGCTCCAACAGGGTCTTTTGGTTCTATTGCTGCTAGTGCAACTAAAGTACAAATAACACATAAACTTGGTGCTGCAAAAACTGTTGCTGGTGCAGTTATATCTAGCCCTTCAAACTTTACTTTACCAAGAGATATAGACCACTTAAATGTTTATCGTGGTCTGACATCAAGCTTTACAATTAGTTCTACTAACTTTGTTGGTGAGATAGCTGCTAGAGCTGGACACATTGACGGAAGTATTCCTGCAATAGCAACATTTGCTGCCTCAACCGCTGGTACTGCTTTTTATAGAGTTACAGCTGTTGACGTAGCAGGTAATGAGTCTGACCCATCTACCGCAGTACAAGTAGAAGAAGAATTAATATCTACAGCATTTATTGATGACGCAACAATTACTACCGCAAAGATTGGTGACTTAGCAGTTACAGACGCAAAGATAGATACACTTACTGCTGCAAAAATAACAGCAGGAACTATTAGCGGTAAAGAAATTATTATAGATACAGATAGTTCTGACCCTTCAAATCCAGTACTCGGAACAATAAGAAGTGATAACTATATTACAGGTAATGCTGGTTGGATTATAAAGTCTGACGGTTCTGTTGAGTTTGAGACAGGTACATTTAGAGGAGATTTAGACGCAGCTGGAGGTAGTTTTTCTGGAAACTTAAGTGCAGCAGGAGGTAACTTCACAGGAACACTTTCTGGTGTAGATGGTAACTTTACAGGAACAATTACTGCAAATCAAATATCTGGTGGAACTATTAACGCTGACATTTTAGATGGTGGAACAATAGATGGTTCAAGTATAAATCTAGGTAGCGGAACATTTACAGTAGATACTAACGGAGCTATGGTTGCTTCATCTGCGACTATCGCAGGAACAATAAATGCTAACTCTGGAACTATTGGTGGAACAAGTATAAATGCAAATACTTTAGAGGGTAGTTTTGATACAAACAATTCAACAGGTTACCAACTAACTTCAAATGCTGCAACATTTCATGATGTCACTATTACAGGTACAGTGACTGGTGCAAGCCTTGATGGAACTATAGCCGGAACAATAGCTACTGCTAACTCTGGACAAAGGGTTGAAATATCAAGTGGCGCTAGTGAAATAATTCAGTTTTATAGCAACAATGGTCAATCCGGATATATAGCAGATGTATCTGGAGATTTAACATTACAAGCAGAAATGAACTCAGCCGTTGCATTATCTGGTGGAACAAATGGAATAAAATGGTCTGGTCCTGCATTTTTTGAAGATGGTGGTAGTTACTCAAATACAACAAATACAAACTTTGTTGTAAGAGCTACTGCAAATGGTAAACCATATTGGGGAAGCGTTCCTGCAAGTGCAGGTGTTACAGCTTTACAGGTAAATAGCAATATGTTATCTCTTTCTGGTGGTAATACAGGTTCTTTAGTTATAGGAGATAACCATACAAGTAGTCATCATGCTAGTTCTGACCATACAGGAAATGGTAATACCAACTTAGCAACTCTTGCTTACGTAAACTCAAGAGGTTTTGGATTTGGTAATTCTAACTTAGGTAGCCATGATAATGGTTCCCATAATGTTGCTTACGGAACAGGTAATGGTAATGGTAGCTCCAATATAACAGTAGCACAGGTAAATGGATTTGTTGATGACAACTTTAAAGTTAACAGTGGGTATAACCATGCTCAATCTACACATAACAATGGTAATGGTAACGGCAATATGAACCAAACAAACCACTTTAATTCAAATATATCTGTAAGTAGTCACTTTCATCCCAACACAATTATTCACGATTCAAGATTACTAAATGTTAATGCAAATACTGTTCCGGGTATAAATTTTGTTAATAGATTAAATCCAGTTCAATCAAACTTTATAGGAAATGTACAAACTAAATTAACTGATAAAGAAAATATATCTGGTTTTATTACTGACCATTTAGAAGCCACTGCATTTACATTAACAGCACAAGATGTAGAACAAGCACTTGCTGATGATGGTCATACCGGTGAATATGCAATATATTTAGATAATGTTGATTACTATACGGAAGAACATGGTGAAGATTTACCAGAAGGTGAGACTGTAAAAGGTTTCTCACAGGAACACATGATTCCAGTATTAGTACAAGCAATCCAAGATTTATCTGCTAAGATAGATTTACTAGAAGATAGAATAACAACCTTGGAGGGTTAAATGGCTTACGAAGACTTTAAGTTCTTTATTCCAGTAGAAAAAACTGCTGAAGAACAGCTTGAATACCTAAGAAACGATATATTTTCTTTAGAAGCTAGTTATCATAAGTTGCCTGCAACTGAAGATTATGATAAAGATAGAGAAATAGTTGAAGCTCAGATTATGGCTAAGCGTCAGGAATTTGAAGATTTAGGTGGAAGTTACGAGTAACTAAATGAAATTTGGCTTAGGAGGAAAGCAATTCATTGAATTTTCTACAGATGTAGAAGGACTCGAACGAGTAGCTCCAGTACAAAAATCTACACACTTTACACCTCAATGGTTTAAAGAAATGAAAGATTATATACCCCAACAACCAACACCGGATGGAAGTGTTCCCGGTAGATATGGTAAATCAGAAGAAACTTCTAAAAAATGGTCTAGTGGTACTGTGAAACGTTGTCCTGCAATAATAGACCTAATTACAGAGGGATTTATTATACCAATGTGGTGTGACTTTTTATTGCAAAGAGATAATCAAATACTTGAATACGACAATAAAAATTTTCCTTATGGTATTGAATTTCACAATAATCAACAAATACACAACTGGAAATTAAAAAAAGGTGATTTTAGAGAAGGTGTAAAGTTTAACAATCCGTGGAGAATATATACACCACCCGGATATTCAGTAATGTTTATAGCTCCTTATTACCAGTTTGAACAAAGATTTACAGTATTGCCCGGAATAGTAGAAACAGACAGTTATCATCATATAAACTTTCCTACAATAATGCATACTAAAAAAGATACAATTATAGAGAGAGGTACACCATTTATACAAGTTATACCTTTTAAAAGAGATGATTGGAACTTTGATGTGTCAACAATGACACCAGAACAAACTAAAGCTGACAGGTCAGAAAAACTAGAATTATCTACAAAATTCAAGAACTCATATAGAAACATAACCCGAAGATTAAGTTCTAAATAGTATCATTGATTCTAGGGAGAATCATATGACCGAAGATACCACTAATCCTAAAAAGGAAACATTTGAATATAAACTACTCTCACACGGGGATAAATTGTCTATGGTTTTAGAAGGTATGTTTAATATGGAACAAGCTTTATTTCAACATAATATGAATAAACTCTCCGAGACACATTCCGATTATGATGAATGGAAATCTACTGATAAAGACATTAAAAAGGAAATAATGAGACTGCGTTTTGTATATGAAAAAATGGGAGGGAACTGGGAGAATACTCAAGAATTTGATGAGTATGGAGAACCCGTATAATGGCCCAGACTGAAAATACACATACTACGGAAGAAATGGCTACGAGTACGTCGTATACGTACACTTTTCAAGGTTTTCAAACTGAAAATTACACAACAAAAATAGAATCTCAACAAGACATACTTTACCTAGATGGTAAGTCTGTTATATCTGATGGTGCTTTATCTTTAGGTACTTCAACAAACAATCCTGTATATTTAGGTGCAGACTCTACAGCTTATGTAAAGCTTGAAACAGATGGTACTCTCAATCTACTATCTGGTAAATTATCTATAAATAGTGATACAGGTTCAGTAGGACAAGTATTATCTACAGATGGTAGTGGTAATTTATCTTGGCTTACAGTAGATTACACACAATTTGCTTTTTCTAATCTAGCTGTATCTGGAGAAACAACAGTACAAGCTGATTCAACAAATGATACTTTAACCTTTGCTGAAGGCTCTGGTATAAATATTACAACTTCGGGTAGTACAGTAACTATTGCTAGTGATACTTCTGCACATAATGCCTTTAAATATATATCACCACTAGATGGAGCGGGTTCAACTTCTGGTAGTCAAATAGAAGCAGATAGTCAAAGTGACACACTTACTTTTGTTGCTGGTTCTGGAATGACACTTACATTCGATGAAAACAATGACAAAATTACATTTGCTGCCTCTCAAACAGGTGATACAAATCAAAATGCTTTTTCTTCTATTAGTGTTAGCGGTCAATCAACATTAGGTGCTTCACAAACTAGTGAGACAGTAACATTTGATTCTACTACTGATAGAAACGAATTGGACATTACAACAGATACTTCAAATAAAAAAGTTACCTTCAAAGCTAAGTTACCAAGAACTTTAAGTATGAGTGGTAGAATACCAACAAGGCTAAGTGACGGAAGTATATCTGGAATGCCTCTCAAAAATCACTTCTTTAACCAAACAGTTAGCGGTGTTAACGTAAGTGGTGGAGGTTCATCAGTAGGTTTTAGCGCTAGAGCAGTTGTTTGTAAAGAAGCAAATGGTACTACTCATAAAATAACTATGCCTGCGTCCGGTGACAACAGCTTACTATTCTCTCTGGGTGAAAATTCGTCTGGAAGTTCACTTGGAACACTAGAAATAGATATGACAGAAAGTAATTTATAATGGCCGCAAAAAGCCCAATTAGGTATGTATTCGATACAGATGGTAACGTATCCGAATTTTCAGAGTTTCAAGCTACGGACTTTATTTCAATAAGTGATGGTGGTACAGGTGCTATAACTGCTTCAGCTGCTAGAACAGCTCTTGGATTAGAAATCGGAACAGATATTCAAGGTTATGACGCAGAATTACAAGCTTTATCTGGGTTAACTCCAACCGACGGAAACTTTATTGTTGGTAATGGAAGTACTTTTATTATGGAGTCTGGCTCCACAGTTAGAGACTCTTTAGGATTAGGTACTTCTGATTCTGTAGAATTTAACACCATACAAACTGCTAACTTAACAATAGGTGGTCCTTCCTTAACATTAGAGGGTGCTACTAATGATTCCTTTGAATCTACATTAGTAGTAACAGACCCGACTGCCGACCGAACAATAACTTTTCAAGACGCGACTGGAACGGTTGCTTTATTATCTGATGTAACAGCACAAGATGTTGATTTTGCAGGTGATACAGGAACTGGTGCAGTAGATTTAGACTCACAAACTTTTACAATTCAAGGTACTACTAACGAAATAGAAACTAGTGCTAGTGGTCAGATTTTGACAGTTGGTTTACCAGACAACGTCACAGTAGGTAATAATCTTACTGTAACAGGTAACTTGACTGTATCTGGTACACAAACAATTCTTAATACTGAAACATTAACAGTAGACGATAACACAATAGTCTTAAATAATAATGTAACTGGTTCTCCTAGTGAAAACGCAGGTATAGAAATTGAAAGAGGAACATCCTCTAATAAATCATTGCTCTGGGATGAAACAAATGATTACTGGACAGTATCTTCAGAATCTTTTGTTGCTTCTACTTTTATAGGTAACTTAACAGGAAATGTAACTGGTAATGTTACAGGGAACGTAACTGGAGATTTAACTGGAGATGTTACAGGTGATGTTACTGGAGACGTAACAGGAAACCTTACAGGAAACGTAACTGGAAACTTAACTGGAGATACAACAGGTAATGTTACTGCTACTTCTGTACTTGCAGATGGTGTAACAGCTACTACTCAATCTGCTAGCGATAACAGTACTAAAGTTGCAACTACGGCTTATGTTGATTCTCAAGTAGCAACCGAAGATACATTAGCAGAAATGAACGATGTAACACTTACAAGTTCACAAAATGGAGATTTTTTAAGATACAACGGAAGCGTATGGATTAATGACGCTGTTGATTTAGCAACTGATACTGTAGGAGATTTCGTACAAAGCATAACAGCTGGTACTGGTATATCAGTAGATGTTACTTCCGGAGAAGCACAAACACCTACAATTACTTTATCAGCAGGTTTAAATGATTTATCAGATATTACTTTAACTTCTACAGCTACAGGAGATATTCTTAGATACAACGGTTCAGCTTTTGTAAACGAACCACTTAACTTAGGTACTGATACTGAAGGTGCTTACGTTGCAAGTCTTGTTGCTGGTACAGGTATAGACCTTTCTAACAATACTGGAGAAACAGCAACACCAACTATTACAGTTGATTTAGGTGACTTTAGTACTTCTGACTTAGCTGAAGGTACTAATCTTTATTACACAACTACTAGATTTGATACTGCTTTTACAGGTAAAGATACTGGTGACTTGTCTGAAGGAACTAACCTATATTATACAGACGCAAGAGCAGACGCTAGAATTGCTGCCGCTACAACAGATGATTTAACAGAAGGTAGCAACTTATATTTTACCTCAGAAAGAGTAGATGATAGAGTCGCAGCTTTATTGGTTGATTCTACATCAAGCGGAATAGATATAAGCTATGACGACACTAATAATCAACTTACTTTAACTGTAGATTTACCAGAAGTAGAGGACGCACTCGAAGATATTGTAAACGGCCTTGTTGTTGGTGGAACAGGTATAACATCTACTTATGATGATACTGCTGGAACTTTAACTTTAACAATACCTCAAGAAGTAGGAACATCAAGCGATGTAACTTTTAATCAAGTTACTGCTGACTTAGTTGGTAATGTCACAGGAAATGTTACTGGTAACGTAACTGGTACTGTATCCTCAATAACCAACCACGACACAGATTCTTTAACAGAAGGCTCAACTAACTTATACTTCACTAATGCAAGAGCAAGAGGTGCGGTATCAGCTACTGATTCTGGAGGAGATGGTTCATTTAGTTATGATAGCTCTACAGGTGCATTCACATACACTGGACCATCTGCTTCAGAAGTCAGAGCTCATATAACAGGCGGTACAGGTGTAACAATATCATCTGGTGAAATCGCAATAGGTCAGTCAGTTGGAACTTCTGACAATGTTACTTTCAATAATATAGACGCAGACGGCAACGTAGTAATTGACGGAAACTTAACTGTATCTGGAACTACTACAACTGTTGATACAGAAACTATTAACCTTGCGGACAATGTTATAACCCTTAATTCTAATGCTACAGGTTCAGCTACACAAAATGGTGGACTTGAGATAGAAAGAGGAGATGATAGTAATAAGACTTTACTTTGGAACGAAACAGACGATAAATGGACTGTTGGTTCTGAGACATTTGTAGCAGGGACTTTTGAAGGAGCCTTGACAGGCAATGTCACAGGTACTGTGTCAAGTATTAGTAATCACGATACTGATAGCTTAAGTGAAGGCTCCACCAACCTTTATTACACTGACGCAAGAGTTTCTACTTACTTAACAGGTGGAACAGGAATTACAGAATCATCTGGAGCTCTTAGCATAGACTTTACAGAGTTTGATACAGATAATGTTGTAGAAGGTACTAGTAACCTATTCCATACTGCTGCACGAGCAAGAGTAGCTTTATCTGGAAGCACAGGTATAACTTATGACAATAGCACAGGTGCTATATCTATTGACGGAACAGTTGTTACAGAAACCTCTACTGACACGCTTACAAATAAAACAATTAATTTTGAAAACAACACAGCAATAATTGAATACGCTGTAACAGTATCAAATGCTTCTGGTGGTAATAAATTTTACTTAGACGGACAATTAGCAAGTACTGTACAACTTATACCGGGTGTAACTTACAGATTTGATACATCAGACTCCTCAACATCTGGTCATCCATTTGCTTTATCAGAAACTAAAGACGGTTCACATGCTAGTGGTTCTAGTTATACACAAGGTGTTACAACTAATGGCTCGCAAGGTTCAGCAGGTTCATATCTACAAATAGTTGTAGATGGTATGACACCTAACTTGTACTACTACTGTACAGCACACTCTGGTATGGGTAATGACGGAATGCTTCGTATTAAGACACAAGATACAGATGATGTATCAGAAGGTTCTAATAACTTATACTATACAGACGCAAGAGCTCAAGCTGCAATTACAGGTAGTACAGGAATAAACGTTTCATCTGGTGCTGTATCTATAGACAGTACTGTTGTTACTGAAACATCTACAGATACTCTTACAAACAAAACAATAAACTTTGAAGATAATACTGCAATAGTAGAGTTCGCAGTCACAGTAGCAAATGTAAGTGGTAACAAATACCACCTTGATGGAGAAACTTCTGCAAGCATACAATTAATTCCGGGTATAACTTATAGATTTGATACATCAGATAGCTCTGTATCTGGACACCCATTTGTATTATCTACAACTAAGAATGGTACTCACGCTTCTGGTTCTAACTATACAACTGGTGTTACAACTGTTGGAACTCCCGGAACTTCTGGAGCTTATACTCAAATTGTTGTTAATGCAGCAACCTCTGATACTCTTTATTATTACTGTTCATCACACTCTGGTATGGGTGGAGACTCAGTTATTTCTATTGCAGGTTCTAGTTTATCCGCAAGTACTACTGATGACTTATCAGAAGGTTCAACAAACTTATATTACACCACAGCTAGATGGGATACTAAGATGGCTGCTGCTGACACAGATGATTTGTCAGAGGGCTCAACCAACCTTTATTATACAGATACAAGAGTTGGTTCATACTTAACAACTAATACATACGCAACACAAAGCTATGTAAACACACAAGTTTCAAACTTAGTAGATTCAGCACCGGGAACATTAGATACACTTAACGAATTAGCAGCTGCTTTAGGAGATGACGCAGACTTTTCTACTACCGTAACAAATAGTATTGCAACTAAATTATCCAGTGCTGACTTTAACTCAACCTTTGATACACAATTAGCTACAAAAGATACAGATGATATTAGCGAAGGTTCTACAAATCTTTATTACACAAATGCTAGATTTGACACACAACTTGGAACAAAAGATACAGATGACCTAACAGAAGGTAGCACTAATCTTTATTACACAGACGCTAGAGCACAAGCAGTATCTATAAACAATATACTAGAAGATACTTCCCCACAACTTGGTGGTAACTTAGATATAAATTCAAGCAATATTACAGGAATTGGTAATATTGATACAACTGGTGATATAACAATCACATCTACTAGCGATGGTTCAACTGCTGGACCAATTATCAATCTTGTCAGAGATAGTGCCTCTCCTGCTGACGCAGATTACTTAGGTCAAATTAAATTTAAAGGTGAAGATGATGGCGGAGCTTCTACTGTATATGCAAAGATTACAGGTAAGATTGATGACGCTTCCGCTGGAACTGAAGATGGTCTTATTGAATTTGCTACTATAAAAGCTGGTTCAAGCAACATAGCTGCTAGATTAAAAACTACTAACTTCCAATTATTGAATGGTACAGGATTAGAAGTTGATGGAAATACAACACTATCCGGAACTCTTAATACACATACAGTTCCTAGCGGTACTGGAACAATAGCTTTAACTTCCGATATTCCTAGTGATACAGATGGATTAACAGAAGGCTCATCTAATCTTTACTACACTAATGCTAGAGCAGACGCAAGAATAGCACTAGCTAACTTACAAGACCTAGCTAATATTGGATTCTCTGCACCCGGCTCAAGTGAAAATCAAAAGGTTGTTTCATGGGATGACAGTGCTGGAACATTTGTATTATCTTCAGTATCTGGTCTATCTGGTTCTGGCGAGACTAACACAGTTTCTAACGTTGGAACAGCTGGTGTTGGAGTATTTAAACAAAAAGCTGGCGAAGATTTTGAATTAAAGAAAATAAATGCAGGTTCTGCAAAGATTACAATTACTGATGACACTTCTAATAGTGAGATAGACATAGACTTTGGTTCTGTATCAATAGATGATTTAAGTGATGTAGATACCACAACTTCATCACCTAGTGATGGGCAAGCTCTTAAATGGAACAATAGTGCAAGTCAATGGGAACCCGGAGACGCAAGTTCTCAAGTTGCACAATTAACTGATGTTACTTTAACTTCTTTAGCTTCCGGAGAACTACTCAAATACAATGGTAGTGCTTGGGTAAACGCAACATTAGATACTGATGAAGTAACTGAAGGTTCTTCAAACCTTTATTATACAAATGCAAGAGTTCAATCATACCTAACTGGAGGAACTGGTGTAACCCTTTCCGGCAGTGGTGAGTTCAGTATCGGACAAGCTGTAGCTACAACAAGCGATGTAACATTTAACGACTTAGTAGTATCTGGTGACTTAACAGTTTCTGGTACTACAACTTCTGTAAATACAGAAACAATTAACTTAGCTGATAATCAAATTGTTCTTAATTCCAATGCAACTGGCTCTGCTTCAGAGAATGGTGGTATTGAAATTGAGAGAGGTGACGATACTAATAAAACACTTATATGGAACGAAAGCTCAGATAAGTGGACAGTTGGCTCAGAGACTTTTGTAGCTGGAACTTTTGAAGGTAATGCTACAGGTATTACAACAACAGCTATAACTACTTTGACAGAAGATACATCTCCAGCAGAAGATGACTTCTTAGTAACATTTGATACAAGTGCTTCTGCATTAAAGAAAGTTGCAAAATCAAATATCGCAGCAGCAGTTAGCTTCAGTGTTAATGATGAAATGCCTCTTACACTTTCAGACGCAAGTTCAGACCCAATAGAATTTACAAACGTTGGTACCTCAGCTACAGACATAGACTTAGTTCTGGCTGATGGTTCTAGCGACCCAATTAACATTACAGGCACATCAAACTCCGCAACATCATTTAGAGATAGTGATAACGATACAAAGATTGTAGTAGAAGCTACTACTGATGATGACACAATAACAATGACTACTGCTGGAACAGATAGAGTTAGTATCGATAGTTCTGGTGTCCTAGACATAGCCTCAGCTAAATTAGAAATAGCAGGTGCAGCAGGTAGCGCAGACCAAGTATTAACAACAAATGGCTCTGGAACAATAAGTTGGGGTGATGTAGGCTCTGATTATGTTTTATTAGCAACAACAGATGGTACTTCTGGTGGACACGCTACTATAACTTATTCAGATTTATTAGATAAAACAGTTTATAACAGCTTTCAATTAGTTATTCATGGACTTAGGTCAACTTCGGCAGGTGCAGAGCTTTATGTACAAATGCTTGACAGCTCTGATACTCTTATTACAGGAACATACACTATGGGGTATAGATATACACAAGTAAATGGTACAAACCACTCAGCAGGTTCAACACGCTCAGATACTAACTATTGGAGATACTTTGGTTTGCAAGGGAACAATGGAGATACACAAAATTACATTTTTGATATATTTCCAGAAGATGATATTTACCATAACAACCACATGTACTTTGTTTCTACAAACACGAGTAGTGGAAATACCTATTCTTACGCTGGAATGTCTTTAGCACCTGCTTCATCAACTGCTTGGAAAGGAATAAAGTTATCTATGTCATCGGGTAATATTGACTCAACACAAATATCTTTATATGGAAGGAAACACTAATGGCTCAAAGTATTCAAGAAATAAAAAATTCTTTACCACCTGTTGGTAAAAAAATAGTTAATGGCGTAGAAACAGAATATACAGAATCAGAAAAAGAATCTATTTTAAATGAATGGGCAGAAAACGAAAGAGCTAGACAACTTGATGAAGAAGCTAATGGCTACAAAGAGGCTAGAAAGTTAGCTTACCCTCCAATAGAACAACAGCTTGATGAGATTTTCCATAATGGAATTGATAGCTGGAAAGCAACTATTCAACAAATTAAAGATGATAACCCAAAGCCGAGTGAATAATGGAAGTATTTATAACATTTCTAGCAGGTTTTTCACTAGGTTGGGGTAGTGCTTGGATTGCTAGAACCTTACCCTTTTTAAAAGACATTGATGACGAATCTTTAGACTATAATAATGCTAGTGGGAGAAGTGTTAAAGAAAT
>Ga0209308_10000780_pt1 | contig 31348 bp, 29 predicted proteins | sample COGITO_mtgs_1204_3_FD_184806 | JGI IMG/M metagenome (GOLD analysis project Ga0209308, IMG submission 184806) | Pelagic marine microbial communities from North Sea - COGITO_mtgs_120405 (SPAdes) (version 2) | ecosystem: Environmental > Aquatic > Marine > Epipelagic ...
ATATTTTTTTATGAATATTTCAATTTTTTTAAGTCAGCTTCTACCATTTCTTTAATTAATTCATTAATTGATATTTTTGGTTTCCAATTTAATATCCTTTTGGCTTTATTTGCATTACCTATTAAAATATCTACTTCTGTAGGTCTAAAATATTTTTTATCACACTCTATGATGCAATTACCTTTTTGGTCATAGCCTTTAGTATTGATACCACTACCTTTCCATGTAATTTTTATTCCAAGAAAAGTTGCTACTTTTTCTACAAAAACTTTTACAGAATAAGTTTTACCAGTTGCAATAACATAATCATCAGGTTTTTTTTGTTGAAGAATTCTCCATTGAGCTTCTACATAATCTTTGGCATGCCCCCAATCCCTTTTGGCTTCTAAATTACCTAAATATAATTTTTTTTGTTTTTTATATTTTATTCTGCATAGGGCTTTTACAATTTTTTTTGTTACAAAAGTTTCTCCTCTAACTGGACTTTCATGATTAAACAAAATACCATTACAGGCAAATATACCATAGGCCTCTCTATAATTAACTGTAATCCAATGAGCATAAACCTTTGCTACTGCATATGGGCTTCTGGGATAAAATCTAGTTTTTTCTGTTTGTGGAATTTCCTGTACCATTCCAAACATTTCTGAAGTTCCAGCTTGATAAAACTTAATTTTTTTTGATTTTATATTATTAATTATTTCTAAAATTCTTAATGCTCCTAGTCCATCTGAGTTGGCCGTGTACTCAGGTTGTTGAAATGAAACAGCAACATGAGATTGAGCTGCTAGATTATAAATTTCATCTGGTTTAATATCATTTATTATTTTTTGTAAAGAAAGTGAATCTGTCATATCTCCATAATGTAGAAAAAAATTTTTTGATTTTAAATGAGGATCTTGATATAAATGGTCTATTCTACTCGTATTAAAACTAGATGATCTTCTTATAATTCCATGCACATTATATTTTTTTTTAAGTAAAAGTTCAGCTAAATATGAGCCATCCTGTCCAGTGATACCAGTAATTAATGCAATTTTTTTTTTCATTTTTTATATTTTAAATTATTAATGAAATATAAGTAAAAACCTATAAAAAACCACATGTTTGATGAAGAAATAGTTCCTGAGAAAGAGCCTGTTGGTCTAAATGGAAACATAATAGAGAATATAATTGATAATACAAATATTACATCTTGTTTATCTTTAATATAGTTAATATTTTTAAAATAAGGCTTAAATATAATAAAGAAAATTAATATAAAAAATAATATAAACCCAACTGATCCAACTTCAGTGAATAACTCAATATACATGTTGTGAGGGTGTGTTGAGCAACCAGGATTTTTTATATTTAAATCATATTTCTTATTTATATTTTCTAAACTATAAATATCTTTTTTACATTCTTCTCTAAAGGTTTTAAGTCCTGAACCAAAAATTTTATTATTTAAAAATATTTCATACGAAGTAAGATAATGTGAGCCCCAAGGAGTTTGTATTAGTTTTTTTAATATATTTCCTTCAGAAGAATTAATACTTGATATTGGCCAATCAATATATCTGTGTTTAATGTGTTCAAATTTTTTGAACGAAAAGGTTAAAATTAATAAAAAAATAAGAGTTGGATAAATGAAATATTTTCTAGCTTTTTTATTAAATAGAATATTAAATAATAAAATAAGCAAAATACTTAAAAATGCATTTCTTTCCCCAGAGATAATGATCCCTAAAAAAATTAATAATAATGATATAGAAAATAGTAAAATATTTAAAATATTTTTTTTTAATCTGCTAAAGAAAATATATAAAAAAAATAAACCATACGTTGCAAGAAAATTCCCGGCAATTAATTCATAACCAAAAAAACCTGAAAATCTCTCACAATGATTTGGGTCTATGTTAACATCACCAAAAGGGTAACTACATATCCCGGCTGGATATCCAAAAACATCATACCCAACTTGAGACTGATAAATAATATCTAGACTTAAAAAAATTGAGCATAGTAAAAAAATAAAAGATATGAATTTTAGAGTATAATCTTGATTATTAACAATCTTAGAAATTATAAAAGCAATCAATAAAAATATAAAGTAAAATAAGGACTTGTAAAATAAAACATTTTCGTAAGTGATGAAAAAAGAATTAACGATTAGATACAAACAAAAGGTAATTTGCATTGTAAAATTCCAATTAAGGTTAAATTTTAAGCTTATTTTTTTAGTATATAATTGATAAATGAACAAAATAGATGATAGTAAATAAAAAAAATTGACTAATGATGGTCCATAAAATAACGCTACTAAATATAAGACAAAAATAAAGAGAACTTGAAAATTTATTTTAAAAAAACAGTTTTGAAAATCTATTTTCATATATATTAATAAATTATGTTTAAAGTTAGTTACTTGGTAATCTTTTTTTCATCAATACTCATAATACATTTTTTAACAAAATATAGTAAATTAATTGGTGAATATTTTCATGTAATTGACATTCCAAATAAAGATAAAATTCATACGTCAGCTACCCCATTAATAGGTTCATTTGGAATAATAATATTTTCCATAATAATAATTTTTGTTTTAGGTATTAATAATTTTAACAATTCAATCACTATGATATTAACCTATTCATACCTATTTTTTTTGTTGGGATATATTGATGATAGAGTCAATATAAATGCTTATCTAAAGCTTTTAATTTCAATATTTATTTTATTTGCAGCTCTTTATTTAAGTGAAATTTTATTAATAAAAAAAATTTATATTGAGTTATTAGATAAAGATATTTACCTGGGTAAATTTAGTATTTTATTTTCTATTTTATGTATCGCACTATTAATAAATTCATTAAATTTAATAGATGGTATTAATGGATTAGCCTCGGGGTTTTCTACATTATGGCTATTCAGTTTATCTCTACTCTTAAATGGTGACATTAAAACAATATTATTATTCATATCTTTTTTTATGGCAATTAATACTTATCAAATAATAAGAGGAAAATATTTTCTTGGAGATTCTGGCACTCTTTTTTTAGGGTGTCTAATTTCACTTGTAACCATTTTTACTTATAACACTTTGTTAAATCAAAATATAACTATGTCTATAGAGAAAATTTTTATTTTTTTTATGATACCAGGTCTAGATATGTTTAGATTATTTATATTCAGGTTAATTAAAAAAAAGGATCCATTTAGTAGGGACTTGAATCACTTACATCATTATATGATAAAACAATTCTCCCTTAATCAGTCATTAATAATTTATCTACTTTTATTTTCTTCAACAAATTTTTTATCTTTTCTGAATATTATAAATCCTATAGCTATAATTTTAATATATTTAGTAATTTATATATATTTTATTTACTTTTCTAAAAAAAAATTTTTACAATAAAATAATTTTATTCTATTTTTGATCTTCAATAGTAATTAATGAGACAAATAAACTATTAATTATAAGTAAAATTGAAAAAAAAATGATGAATGGGTATATTATTTTTTGGATATGATCATTGAGTAAATAAACATCAAAGAAGAAGCTATCTAATAAAATTAATGTAATTAAAAATGAGCTAATCAAGAAAGCATATCTGATCTTAAAAATCTTAAAAAAAATATTAATGTTTTTGGGTTTTTGCATTTGAAGCTTTGTGGCAATTAACGAGGAAAATAAACCAAACATAAAAATTTGAAATCCTAATAAAAAGTAAACTATAGTAGAGGAAAATCTTTCAAATAATAATAAACTAACTTTTGTATTAAGTAAATTTGATAAATCATAAGCAGAAACTGCAGATAAAATAAAAAATATAATAGCAGGGAAAAAAAATAACCACTTTGGGCATGTAACCATTAAAAATCTTAACGTCGTCCATCCATCAGAGATAGTATTTAAGTGACTTGTGTTTTTCTTCCTGCCATCTTTATATAATGTCACTGGAATTTCAGTACATCTTGCTCCTGATACTTTAAATTTGATTAAATTTTCTATAGCAAAAACCATGCCACTTGAAAAATGATTCAGTTCAAGAAATTTTTTTCTATCAAAACCTCTAAAGCCACAATATACATCGTTAAAAGGAAGTGAAAAAAATAACTTAGATAAAAAACTAAAAAAAGGATTACCAAAATATTTATGTGAAAATGGCATGGCATTATCCTCAATTCTACCACCACCAACTGGAAACCTACAACCTTGGACCATGTCATAACCATCAATAAGTTTATTGTAAAAATGATCAATACATAAAAAATCATAACTATCATCTGAATCTGCCATGATTATATATTTTCCTTTTGCATTTTTTATTCCACCTCTTAAAGCATTACCATAACCTTTATCTTTTATTCTTATAACCCTTGCACCTAGTTTTTCAGCTAACTCAATAGAACCATCAGTACTACCGTTATCAGCCAATATAACTTCAGCCTCGATATTCATCTTTTTAATAGACTGAAGGCATTTATTTATACAAATTTCAATAGTTTCGATCTCATTTAGACAGGGTATAACAATACTTAATTGCATAATTTTTAGATATAACTCAATAATTAAAGTTACTTTTTGAGTTCCTCGTTAACAACACTATTGTTTTCTTTAATAAATAAATAATTATTTTTATTATCTATAGAAACTTTATATCCTTGATAAGTGCAAAAACCATTAAAATCATTACAAAAAGGATTATTGGGTTGGTAAACTTTATGATTATTTGTTTCGTAGATCATCTTAAAATTAGAAGTGGTAAAGTTCCTAACAAAAGAAACATCTTGAAAACTATAAAAATTATCCTTATTTTTTAAGGTTATTGGAACAAACAATAATAAAATAATAATATAATATGAAGATTTATCAATAATCTTTAATTTAAATTTAATCAAAATCATTGCTGATAATAGAGAAACAAGCGAGATTATTGATCCATAACCAAATCTAATTTCTGGTGCTCTCATCCAAATAATCAAATTTAAAAATAAAATAATTATTGCAAGAAAATAAGTACTATCAATATTTTTATTATTTTTGAAGAAAAATATAATTAATAAAATAATACTATTGATTATAATAATTAAAAAAGAAATAAATAAAAATTCAGTATTTAAAAAGTACTCTTTAAACCATGGAATAAACCATTGGTATGAATTTAAAGTAAAATCAAAATCTGTAAATTTAGCTCTTAATGGGGTGTCTCTTGCAAATGATTGAACAATCTTACTATAACTTTCAACTAAGTCAAAATTCATTGACCAACTTGTTTTAATGCATGACAGTTTAATTGGAAAAATCAAACAACCGGTTAAGAAAATACTTTTAAGAAACCAAAGTAAAGTAGAAATTAATATAAAAAAATTTATTTTATTAAAATAATAATTTTTATTTTTATTGTAGATAATATAAATAAAAAATAAGAATACACCTATATAGCTAATTTTAATTGTAATAATTAAGAAAATTGAAAGTGAAAATAAATAAAAATGGTCAATTGTTTTGCTTTCTACATATAACAAGAATAGATATGAAGCTAAAATAAAAAAAACCATTGAAACGGTGTCTGCTTCAGGTGAGCCTAAGCTATTTAGGATAGTGCCATTTCCATAAGGATGAAAATATGAGTAAGAAAATATGTAAAGTATTGATAGGGCTAAAAATGCATGGCTTAACTTCTTATTTACATCAAAATTTTTAGAGAAAAGTTCATTAATAAATAAAGCAAATAAAGAAATATTAGCTAAAAAAATTAAATTTATATTTTTATAATTGTAATTAATCAAACCAAGAAAACTATGCCAAGATGAATTCATACCATAATGCGGCTGTAAGTTTCCAACACCAAAAATAGTCTTATAATTATTATTCAATTGTATTGTTTGTAAATGATAAAGTTGACTATCGTAAGCAATTCCATTTCCATGTGAAATAAAAATTAAAAAAAAACATACTAATAATAGTGTTGCAAAATTAATAAAATAATTTTTTTTGTGTAAAAAATAATAAAATAAAATAAAACCAGATAACAAAACAATGAGAGTAATATATTTTAAAGGGATAAAAAAATTAAATAAAATTGAAATTGAAATTAATAATGCATAACCAAAAATAAAGTCAATATTGTATATTTTTAAATTCACATTAGAGAAAATTAAGCGCTTAAATAAACCAGCATATCCTAATATACAGATGGTTAGAGCCAAAAGATTTAAGTATGCGATAATCATCTTACTCTTTTAAGGCTTTACCACTTAATATTTTTTTTGATCTGTCACTATCATCATGTATCCAGCAACTAATTTTATCTCTAGATTCCAAAAACGCAAATAACCTTCCCTGATTCAAATGAAATTGAAAATCTGCAGAGATTGCTTCAACATTGTTACATTTATTTTCAGTTTTATACTGTATTTTAAGAAAATCAAAATCTACAAACCAAGAAACAAAATTTAAAATTATTAATAAATAAACAATTTTTTTATTAATTAATTTATAAACAAGATAATACAAGCATATTAAAAATGGTTGTAAATAGGACATTTCAGCAGGTATAAAAAAAAATAATATTAAATTTGAAATTATAATTCCAAAAATTAACTTAGAATTTTCAAAATTAAAAAATTTTTTAATTTTTTTTTTCTTTAAGAGAAAAAACAAAACTATCATAATCAACAACATTGATAAAAACGTAATAGACATAAAAGTTTTGTAGAAAAACCTTGCAAGTAAACCCGCTAATCCTTGATTATTTGGTGTTACTGCTGTTAACCATTCAATACCAAAGCCATGCTGAAACCAAATTGTAAGGTAAAACAGTCCACCAATAAAAAATGATGTTATAAAAATTAGTATTTTTCTTGGTTTTTTAATCTGAGGATTATATTGAAAAAAAAATATAATAAAAAAAATAAATAATATGAAATTAATTCTTGTTCCAATAGAGATGCCGAAGAAAACTACAGCTAATTCAAAATATTTTTTTTTTAAAAAAAAAGTACCAGCAGCTAAGAAAACAAATGCCCAAGAATAATCAATTGGTTCAATGTTATCAAAAAATAACACAGGACTTGATAAACAAATAATTAAAAATAATATCAGATCATTTAATTTATATTTCTTGCACAATCCTACATAAAAAAAAGAGCAACCAATAATAATAAAAATAAATGTTAATAAATTTGCAGCCCAACTTCCTAATTGATAAGATAAAAAACCAATGCCAATCTCAGCTACAGGATATGGAGTAAACCTTGAGGCCATTACTCTATTACCTCCCATCATCGACTCAAATGCTCCAATTAGAGGAAGTGTATCTTCATCTGATCCGTATCCAGAAATTAATGAAAGATAAATTCCAAATGTAATAATCGCAAATAACACTAGTAATTCTAATATTTCTTTATTTTGAAATTTTATTTTCATGTTTTTTTATGATTAGTCCTAAAATTATAATTAATGCTATAGTTAATGTGATAAGAAAACCAGAATAAAAATAGCCTGTGCCCCTAATAAAACATTGAGTAAAAAGCATCGGGATGAGAGTAATTTTAATCGAGTCATCTAATTCTTTTTTGAAACTGAAAATAAATATCAACAATAAACCAACAGCTGATATTATTCCAAATTCCACTATTAATTTTGAAAAATTATTTGATCCCGAGTTTTTATTAAAATCTAAAACTATACTTGTTAAACTAGGCATATAACTTTCTTTAAATATTATTTTTCCACCTAATTGTTTTTCTTTATAAATTTCTGGATGTACAATTTTTAATGTTTTATCAACAATTGTTCTATATTTTTTATAATTATTAATTCCAACTCCAAATGGATTTTCTATAATTGATTTTTTAGCTACATAAAATGAGTAAATATAAATACCCGTAGACAGATTATTGTTATCTTTTTTAAAAAAACTTTTTAATTTTTTTTTTTCTGACTGAATGTGTCCTTTAAACCTTAATTCATTTTTTGTCTCATTTTTTTTCTGAAAGAATTTAGAGTCACCTGATTTTTTACTAAAAATTTTATTAGCTTCACTGGTTGAATTTGATTTACATCTCTTTTTATTATTTATGTTTAAAAATAATATCTGTTCTTTATTTTTGATTGAATTATGTTCTTCTACCAAAGTAAAACCTCTGGCACCGATACCTAAAAACAAAAAAGCATTAAGTAGTAATGCTAATAATACAAATAAGTATATGGAAAGTTTACTCAAATTTTTAGTAGTAATAAAAATAATTATTATTGTTGATAGCATTGACAAATAGAATGTTAAAGAAAAACTACCAAGAGTAAAAATTAAGAAAAGTAAATAAAAAATTAAAACAAAATAATTTTTTAGATAATATTTTATATTATAAATAAATGATGCTGTTACAGCTGCAGAAATAATAGCAAAATGAGAGTTTTCATCAAATAAAAATTTGCTTATATAAAAAAAACCAAGATCGCAACTATACAGAGTGTTGCTTATAGTTCCTGGATATTTCAAATTAAAAATAAATAATAATATTATGAAAATAAAAACAAAATAATCTATAATTTTATGTATATTCAAAAGTAACAATTTTCTATAATGATAAGTTATCAAGATTGTTAAACTGATAACTGTGCATTGATAAAATATTTTTATTAAATAAACAATTGTGCTTTGTTGATTAATATATTCAATGAAATTTTGTTCATTAAAATTTTTAAATGAAAATAAAAAACTATATAAAAATATTAAAAAAGGAATTGCTATAGATATAGCTAATATATTTAATTGTATTTTTTTTAAGAGGAAAAAATCAATTATTAAAAATATGAAGACTAATAAATATAAAAATCTAAATTCTAGAAATGAAACAGAAACATATGAAAGAAAAATTGATAAGGAAAATAATATAATTATAACTTGATTTTTAAACGGCTCATATTTTATCATTTTTTTTCAAATACCCAATTTTGAAGTACAAGCATATCCATGGAACTTTTGCTAAATATTTCAAGAGCATTGTCAGGATTTTCACAAATTGGTTCATCGATATTTAAAGAAGTATTTAGAATAATAGGTATACCAGTTAAATCACCAAACTTTTTAATAAGATTGTAAAATTTTTCGTTCATTTTTTTATCAACAGTTTGAACTCTTGCAGTGCCATCAATATGCACCACTGCTGGAATTGCATATTTTTTATCCTCAATAACCTCATAAACTGAACACATATAAGGTGAGTCTTTTTCGATTTTAAAATACTCACTTGCTTTTTCACCTAAGACAGATGGAGCAAAAGGTCTAAATTCTTCTCGCCTTTTGATCTTGGTATTAATAATGTCTCTCATTTCTGGATTTCTAGGATCTCCAAGAATTGATCTATTACCCAATGCTCTTGGTCCCCACTCCATTCGGTCTTGAAACCAACCAACTACGCCTTCATTAACTAATTGGTTGCATACCTTATCGTTTAGATCATCTAAATTTTGATAATAAGTATATTTAAAGTTTTTTATATTTTTTATTTTTGATATTATATTTTCTTCAATATATTTATTTGAGTAATATGTTCCTAAAAAAGGATTTTGATCATATTCTAATTTTTCATTATTCTCTTTTGATACTAATAGAGCTGCTCCAATTGATCCACCAGCATCACCAACATTAGGTGAAAAGTATACATTGTTAAAACTTAATTTTTCAATAATTTTTCCATTAAGTGATGAGTTAAAGGCACACCCTCCTGCAATACATAAATTTTCATTTTTATACTTTTCTTTTATATCATAAAGTTTTTGAATGACGACTTCCTCAAATCCAGTCTGTAATGAAGCTGCAATATCTTTGTGAATTTGTTTAATTGGTTCATTTATATTCCTTGCTTTACCGAATAATTTTTCAATCCTTAAAGTATATAAATCATCAAAAAAAGGATAACCAGATTCAAAATCATAATCTATAACGGATTGATGGTGGTCAAAATAATTTAAATCTAATTTAAAAAAATTTTTTTTATTTTTAAGTATCTTAATTATTCTATCTTTATAAATTGGTTTTCCATAAGAGGCTAATCCCATTACTTTGTACTCATCACCATAATTCTTAAAACCTAAAAATTGAGTAAATGCTTGATAAAATATGCCAAGAGAATCTGGATAATTTACTTTTTCTAATAATTCTATTTTTTTTCCTAAATCAAAGATTTCAACTGTCGAAAAATCACCTGATCCATCAAACGAAAATCCAAGTGAACTTTCAACTTTGTTAAAATAAAAAGTTGATGCAATGTGAGCAAAATGGTGAGGAATAAATTTTACTTTTTTTGAAATATCCAGATTGTAAAATTTCATAAATAATCTTTTTAGTGACTTTTTTTTTAAAGAAAAAAATGCTTTTTTAAAAAAATTACTTTTATAAAAATTTTTTAAAGAAAATATAAGTTTTTCTTTAAAGTTATAATTCGTGTTATAGTTTACACATATGTAATCAATATCCTCTAATTTTACACAACCTTCTTTAAGACAAAAGTTGATTGAGTTTTTTGGAAAACCTGTGAAATGTTTTATCCTAGTAAAACGCTCTTCTTCTACTGCTGCTATCAACTTTCCATCTTTAACGAGACAAGCTGATGTATCTGCATGAAAGACATTTAGACCAAGTATTATCATAGACTTTGTAAAAAATTAATTATTTTAAGTTAAACATATATAGAAATTATAATTTCAGAATTCATTTATAGCTATCTGAACCTTAGTTTTTTAAAGTAAATCGAAATATATTTATATAGTTTCTCTACTATAAAAAGAAAGATATTATTAAGTGGCTTATGTTCTTGGGGCATACGTAGAAGATTTTCTGTAACTAAAATTTTTTTTCCCGTTTTAACACAGAGTATTCTATTTAAATATAAATGTTCTGGTGTAGGATCATCATTATCTTCAAGGTAATCGGATTGGATAAAATCTTTATATATATACATACACAAACCATTAAAACCAGAAATACAATCGAAAGTAGTTTTTTTTGTTAATGATTTTTGCACATCATATATATATTTTTTTCTTGCACTATATGATTTGATACTTCTATTATTTTGAAGTTGCTTGACTCCTTTATTGGGAAATTCATCACTTTCAAAATTTAAAATATCATAATAATAAGGTTTTGAGCTTAAAGAAACTGCAAAATACTTATCGTCATTTTTTTCAAGAATTATTGATAAATCATTAATTAAATCTGAATTAAAATTATTATTTAATACATCGTCTAAATCCACCACACAAACAAATTTTGGATTTATATTTTCTTTTAGCAAATGATTTTTTAGTTCTTGTCTTGCAAGGGCCAATCTTTTTATCCTGTCTGAAAATTCTTCGATGAAAGTGGTATCAATAAAATGTATTTTATCATTTAAAGAAATATTTTTCTGTATTACATCAAATGTAAAATCCTGAGACCCATTTTCTCCAATGAAAACTTTAATTTTTTTTTTTTTAGATATTTCATTTATTACATTAAAAAATTTAACTAAATGTTTTTCACAATTTTGCGCTAAACCTAAAAAAACTATGTCTATAGATGTTAAGCTATGTTCCATTATATTATAATTTTATTTAGTAATGATATACCTTATAAAAGAAAATTATAGAAACTATAGTAGATAATTCGTATTTAATAATAAAAATTTTACAATTTTATCCTTAATTGTATTAACTCTCTATATATTCTTTATTTTTTCGTATAAAAAAAAACTTTAAAAACCCTCTTAATATGTAAAAAATATTTCCTTGAAACAAATAGCAAAAAAATTTTCTAATCATCAAATATGTTTTTATAAAAAATGCATAATTCTTATTATAACCATAATCAATTTTAATTTTTTTTAAATTTTCAAAATCTATCAAATTTTGTTTTTGAGTTTTTTGATCTTTATGAATCCTAAAACAACCTATAGTTTTATTTAAATGAAATCCGCAGTCAGGAAAATTTTTTAAAATCCTTAAAAACCAATCATAATCAAAGTTAATTTTAAAATTTCTTAAGTTACCAATTTTTATATGCAAGTCTTTACTCCAAAAACTTGCTTGATTAGTCAGTGTCATCCCCTCATAAAGCAATGAGTAAAAATTTGGTTTAAAATACTTTACATCTCTTAAAATTTTATTTTCACGGTTTACTAAATTAATATTTCCTACAAAAAGGAGTTTATTTTTGTTTTTCTTAATTGCATCAGCAAAAAAAGAAAAGGCATTCTTATCATGATAATAATCATCACAATTTTGCCAAGTAATCCAATTTCCTGTACTTAAAGAAATACCTTTATTAATTGCATCCGATTGTCCATTGTCTTTTTCACTAATCCATTTAATTTTTCTATTAAAAGTTTTTAAAAATTCTACCGTTCCATCTTTAGACCCTCCATCGATAATAATTATTTCATAATTTTGATAAGTTTGCTCAAAAATACTTTGCAAACATTGATTTAAAAATATCTTGGAATTTAAACTTGGTATTATTATTGAAAATTTTACATTCATATTAATTTAAAATATTTGCAAAAGAACTTTATACTTAATTTAATACTTCTTCTATGGCTGTTTCTTATATAAAAATTAATTTTTTTATTTTTTAACATTCGCCTAGATATATTTTTACTACTACCTAATTTTGGATTGAAATTATATTCCTTTTTAAATTTAAAGTTAAACTTTTCATGAGTACCTGAAAAATCTCGACCATCATTTTTTATCATTGAATATCTTGGCTGAATACTTCTTAGTGAATTTTTAAAACAATAAAAATTAAACCTTATGGCCCAAGAATTTATCAAATTTTTATAATTACCCCATAATAATAAATTTAAATCTTTACCTCCCTCAGAAAATTTTTTAATACTTGATTCATTATTAAAATGTTTGATTATATTTTGCTCATTCCAGTTTATTTTGTTCCAAACCCTAGACCATGTTCCCCAACACCAACTTGAATGTCTTTTAGAAATATAAAAATCAAAATTTTTTTTGTAATTTAATTCATCAATATAAGAATATGCACTTATGCTCCCAATTTTTTTGTTATTCTTAAATTGTTTAAGCATGCAATCCATATATTCAATACAGTTTTGATTAATAATCAAATCGTCTTCTAGAACAATACAGTTTTGATATTTTTTTAGAACTAGTGAAACTCCATCAATAACATTATTTGCAAGACCTATATTTTTTTTTCGAAATATTTTTCTATAAATCTTTATTTTTTTTATTTTAAATAAATTTTTAATTTCATTAATTTTCTTTTTGTCTTTTTCATTTTTTGGACCATCACAAAAAAAGAATATTTTTGAAGACTTGGCAATTTTGTTTTTTATTAGAGAGTCTATAAGGTTATTTAAATGTTTTGGTCTATTGTAAGAAAATATAATTATTGGAGAATTCATTAATACTTAATTGCAGAAAAATTGATTATAATAAATATTTATACATTTAATAAACCATTAAATCCAGATATGCATTTGAAATCTCTATCCTTGGTAAGAAATAATCATTTTAAGTAAAGATTTTAATTTTTTTTTAATTTGAGTGGGTAAAAATTCAGATACTTTTATACTTAAAATATTTTTTATACTAGACACATATTTAAAATATTCATATTTATAACTTTGTTTATTTTTAAAAACATCATAGCATCTAGATAAGAAAATTTTATCAGCAGGGATGTGCAGAAAAGTAAATTTTTTATAGTAATCAATTTTTTTTTGACTATGCAAAACATTAGTATTCCAATATCTGCTAAAAATACTTGATTTATTTCCATTATTTATCTTAAGAGAATTATTCTTTTTTAGATCATATATTGAAGCGGATATAAATAATTCGTCAGTTTGATCAGTTAATTTTGAAATATTTTTAACAAATTTTTTTTGATAAAATTTAGTTTTCTGGTGTAAAATTTTGTAAAAAATATTATTACCTGCAAAAAAATCTCCTCCATACCATCTAACTTTTTTTATATTTGAATTCAAAATTTTTAATTTTTTCAAAATAATATCTTTTCCATAAGCTGGGGTCACATTTTGAGTAATATCATTCAATAAAGAGATATTTTTTTTATTACAATATAATATTTTCTTGGGATCATTTAATACCAAAATATCAAGATCTAATAGTACAGAATAAATTTTTTTTAATTTTGAAAAATATTTAAAAATATCGACTCGAAAATGACATGAATAAAAATGAGTATCTTTAGGAACTTGGGTTCTAAAATTGATTGACTTTAACTCCATTTCATAATTTAAATTTTTCAATAATCTTTTTAAGTATCTTTCGTCATTTGTTATTAAAATTAAATAATGTCCATAAAATTTTAACTGTTTATCAAGTAAAATGGCATTTTTAAGATAAACCAAAGCTTTTTGATCATCATTGATAGAATTAAAGTTTAGTCTTTTGTTTTCATTTCTTTTAAAATGCAAAAGTCCAAAAAAACGTATCTCTCTCATATATTAAAAGAGACTTTTAATTCGTAATTTGAAAATCAATACAAGCATTTTTAAAGCTAATCTAAATGATGATATAAAATTATATGTTATTTTTGATTTTCCTTCTCTCTCTAAATAATTCACTGGAATTTCTAATATTCTATTTTTTTTTAAAATTAAATTAATCATCAATTCTGGTTGAAATTCGGAACCTATTATCTTTAAATTTTCTTTAATTTTGTTATATGCTTGTCTTGATATAACTTTGTATGTGCATCCAACATCAGTTAAAGTTGGTCCTAAAAACATATATTGTAAAATTTTTGCTACAAAAATATTTCCCATTCTTAATGAAAATTGCATTTTAGCACTTTTGTGAATTAATAGTTTTGCCGTTCTTGTTCCAAAAACACAATCAAAATCGTCTAAATAAGCTAAAAATTTATGAATATCTTTAGCACTAAATGTGGAGTCAGGTTCGCATAGTACGATGTAATCTCCACTAGAAGCTTCCATACCTTTTCTTAGTGCAACACCGTAACCTTGAGTTCTTTCTCTTAAATATTTTGCGGTGGTTTTTTTAATTTCTACTTTCGTATTATCGGTAGAATTATTGTCTACAACAATAATTTCATCAAAAATTTTAGTATGTAAAAAAGACTCAATATTTTTTCTAATATGTGCTTCTTCATTATAGGCAGGAAATATAAGTGAAAAAGATTTATTATTAGACATCATATTTTTGTTTTTTTAAGAAAAACAATAATTGTTGTGAAAAAATTGGCAACCACAAAGGCATTGAATACATAACATATCTTCCCGTTTGTTCCATTCCTCCACCAGCAGTAAAAACTAATAAAGAAATTGGAATTAAAAAATCAACTTTGGAATAGAAAAATTTACGTTCTTTAATAAATAAAGCTAGAATATAGGGTATTAAAGATAAAAACAAAGGAACAGCTCCATTTGATAATCCTGATTTACTTGTAAAAATACCAAATATTCTAAATAACCCTCGACTTATTGCCGTATCGTATATTCCCTTACCTTCTAAATCACTCATATGGTACCCGTGGCCTAAAACTACTGAATAAAAATAAAATATTGCTATCACGAGCAGTCCACTAATGAATGTAACAATAAAGAAAATTTTATACTCTTTTTTTTGATTTACAAATAATCTTATAAAAAATAATAAGCCTAACATATAAACTATCTTTTCATTTACAATCGAAGCAAATAAAATCAAAACAATTGAAAGAATCCTATGATCTAAAAAATATAGAACAATCAAAAAATATAGAATTGAAATTCTATCAAGCGTAAATGCCTCAACATGACTCAGATATATGTATGTTAAAAAAATAGTTAGAATACTCTCAGCTAAATTTAAATTAAGTTTTTTATTACAATATGAAAAAGTCAAAGACAATATTCCACATAAGCTTAAATAATTCATCAAAGCACTGCTATATATTACACAAGGATATTCTGGGTAAGGAGAAATAGTTTTTATATGAGAAAGTTCAACACATGGTGCGAAATTATAAATCAAGTATTGTGCCCAAAGCCCAAAAAACCTCAAGTTCATAGGAGCTTCCACATCATACTTATCTTCTCCAGTAAGATAAAACATGATCTGTTCGTGATACTGATAATATGGTAAAAATTTTTCTATTTGAATTCTATAAGTGTATAAAAAATCTCTAAATAAAATAACAAAAAATAAAAAAAATAAAAAAAAACCAAAATTTGATTTAATAAAACTTATAATTTTTTGACTTACATTCATTGTTTCTACTTAAACTAAATAAACCTTTTTTCAAATTTATTATATAACTGAATAGATACAAAATACGTAGTGATAAAAGATAAAATAATTTTAAGTAAATATATTGATGGATTGCTCTCGATAAATTGTGTGTTTTCAAAACTATTGTGATTTTCTAATTCTAAAATATATCTAAAAATTTGAGTATATGTCCAATACACAAAAAAATGAGAGATATATAAAGTGTAACTAATTTTTCCTGTAAAAATTAAAAACCTATTATAAAAAATTTTTCCAATTAAGTTTATATTTTTAATCGAACTTAGATATATAATCATTATACCACTAGATAATGGAAACAAAAAATTTAGAAAATCAAAACTTAAAAATAAAAAAAGAAAGAAAAAATTCAAAATTTGAAAGAAATTATTAATTAAAAATAAATAAATTTTATTTTTCGATTGAAAAATTTTAAAAAAAAAATAGCCAATAATGAAACAATAAATGATTGAAAAAAAGGCAAAAAAAGTTGTGTATTGAATAAATTTTTTATCATAAAAATTAAAGCAAAATAAAATTATTATAATCATAAAAATAAAAAATTTACTTATCTTTTTTTCATCTTTAAAGATTAAACAAATTGCACCAAAAAATATGGATGCAAAAAATTCTCCCGATACAGTCCATGCTGGCAAATTGTATGTAACAATATTATTAAAAATATTATAAAGAAACAAATGTGAAAAAAATGAATAAATATCATTTATTTCAAAAGCTTTGTTATTGGGAGTTATTGAATAATTATTTTCAATATATAATTTCAAGAATTCTAAAATTAAAAAAATAAACAAAAAAAGAACATGTAATGGATACATTCTAAAAAATCTTTTTTTATAAAATTTTATTAAATCATTTTTGTTTAAAATTTTTTTATCATAAATCATACTTATTATAAAACCACTAAGAACCAAAAACATAAAAACTGCAGCTGATGCTAATGTTTGAATATGAAACATAGATCCTTTATAAGGATTAAAATGTACTATCATTACAACAAGCACGCAAATTCCCCTTAAACTCTGTAAAGGAAAAATTTTACTCATTTAAAACAGACTTTCTGATTATTTTTGATATTTTTAAAGATAATTTTTCAATCCCTGTTTCATTAAAATGACAATCATCATATCTAAATTCATTACCCAATTCATCTGTGTTAATTATTTCTAACAAACTGTTTTTTGACAAAGAAATAGCCCTTTGTTTATCTCGTAATAATTTATCACCTAAATTCTTGCAGTAACTTGTTTGAGTTATTATTAGTTCAATATTCTCTCTATCATTTTGAGTATCTAAGATAGATTGATAAATATTTTCAAAACTTTTTTCATATAATTTTGAATTACCAATATCTGACTCTCCATGAATCCAAATTAAAAATCTTAAATAATTATTTTTTTTTTTTAACTCATTCAATGCTTGAATATTATAATCAATAAACTCTTTATTATCATTGCTTGTAATCGAATATCCACCTCGTCCTGAAGTAATAAATATAATATTCTCTGAAATATCTAAATTTTTTGCTAATGCAGGAACAATTGATGACATTTCACCTTCTGCACCAAGGACTGGGTTTGACAAAGCATAACAATTTCCCTCAAAATAATTATAGTGATTGTTTTTATAATTTTTAAAACTTTTTAAAAAATTTGCTGAATTAGATTGTCCACTTACAATTATAATCATTGAATTATGAGGACATTTTACAATTTTTTTATTCTCAATATATGAATATCTTGACCCAAGATTTTTGACATGAGGATTTATTATTCCTTTATTTCTTCTTTCATAGCAATCTGAATTAAGACCTAATAATTTGTCAAAAAAAATATCTCCTATCTTTGTACAATGTAATTTTTTATAATTTACTAAAATTATAGTTAGACTTAATAAAAAAAAAATAATTGAAATTATGTGTCTATTTATTTTAAAATTTTCCATTTCAATAGTCTAAAAAATTTATAAAAAATTTTAAAAAAATAAATTAGCAAAAAAAATAAACTAAAATTATTAAAATAAATCTTTAAATCTTGAGTAATTTTTACTAACAAAGTTTTATAAGAATTGCTTAAACCGCCTACTCCCATATTAACAAGATTTTTGTCTATTTTATTAAATTTAAGGCATTTTAATTTGGACATACGTAAAATAAAATCAGTGTCAGAAGATATGCTATATTTAATATTATAAAAATTTAATTTTTTGATCATTTCTTTTTTAACAATCAAAGCAGTATGGGCAATTTTAAAAGCATTAAATTTATCTAATTCTTTAATTTCATAATCCCAATATCGCGAAATTTTTCCATTTTTAGAAAACGATACATTTCCTGAAATAGCATCATAATTTAATATATTTTTATTTATTATCCCTAGGGTATTTTTAGAAAAAAATTTATCTCCAGAATGTAAAATAACTATATACTTCCCTTTTGAATTTTTTATACCATAATTTAAACCATCATATAAATTTTTATCTCTTCTAATTATATGTTTTAATTTTTTAAAATTTTTTTTTCTTTTTTTAATTATTTCAGTCGTTCCATCCTTTGATTTTCCATCAATAATTAAAAGTTCATAATTTTTATATTTTTGATCTTTTACTGACTTAATAGTTCTGGATATTTGTAATTTATTATTTTTTACAACTGTTATTACAGAAAACTTCACTTTAAGTTTATGAAAGATTTATATGCTTTTAAAAGACCATCCTCTAATTTCGTTTTAGATTGCCAGCCATATTTTTTAGCTTCTGTTATATCTAATAATTTTCTAGGTGTGCCATCAGGCTTGGTTCGGTCTAATTTTATATGAGCCTTAACTCCAACAATATTCAAAATTTTTTTTGCAAATTGTAATATTGTATAATCTTTTCCAGATCCAATATTAATTAAAGATTTATTTGTTTTTTTATTCATAAAATGAATACAAGCATCAGCTATGTCATCTACATAAATTGCTTCTCTCCTAACTTTTCCACTCCCCCACAAATAAAGAGTTTTATTTTTATTTTTTTTCAATTCATGGGCTTTCCTTATTAGGGCTGGAATAAAATGGGAAGTTTCAAGGTTATAATTATCATTTGGGCCAAATGTATTTGTCGGCATCAAACAAAGGTAATTTGTTCCATATTGATAATTATAACTTTCACATAATTTAATGCCTGCAATTTTAGCTATTGCATATGGTTCATTAGTTTTTTCCAGCGCTCCATTTAAAAGATATTTTTCTTTAATAGGCTGTTTGCAATCACGGGGATATACACAGCTTGAACCAAGAAAAATTAAATTATCTATTTTATTAATATATGCGTTATGAATTAAATTATTTTGTATCTGTAAATTGTCATATACAAATTCAGCTTTAAATGTATTGTTGGCTAAAATACCGCCCACTTTAGCTGAACAAATAATAATAAACTTAGGTTTGTTTTTCTTTAAAAAATTATACGTTTTTAACTGATTTGTTAGATCTAATTTTTTTTTTGAAATTGTTAAAATATTCTTAAATCCTTGAATTTTAAGTCTTCTTACTACCGCAGAACCTACTAGTCCACGATGTCCTGCAACAAATATTTTAGAATTTTTAGAGATCATAAATTATCACTCACTTTGCTTTTTTAATCAAAATTTCATTAACCGAAAAATTTATAATAATATTAATATATAAGTATATACCATAATATATATAATAGATTATTTATGTATAAAGATTTAAAGCTATTAATTAATTTTTCTCTAAAATATTTCAAGTTAAAAATTATTTATCTTCAATTTTTGATTATATTTAGCTCTCTTATTCAATTATTATCTATTTTTTCATTTGGACCTCTAATTCTGTTACTCTTAGATAATGATAAAATAAAAAAATATCAACATTACTACTTTGGTAAAATGAATGATGAGCAATTTTTTCTTTTATTAATCATATCTATCGCATTATTATTTATTATTTCTAATTTACTAAATATTTTAGTTTCAAAAAAATCTTTAAATTTTGGACAAGAAATAGGTATTAAATTAAATAATGAGCTTTTTAATAATATAATCTTTAAGGATTATTCATACCATTTGAAGCAAAATAGTTCAGAGATAATTTCTAAAATGACTCTTGAAAATGCGCGAGTTGTTAATAGTATTTTAATTCCAATACTACTTATAAATTCAAGAATTATTATTCTATTATTTGTTTTTTTAGGTTTATTGATGTTCAATTTTATTGCTTCAATTATAGTATTTTTTTTTCTTTTAATAAGTTATTTTATAATTCTATCAATTAGCAAAAATAAATTCAGTGTTAACAGCAAAATCATAAGTGAAAATAATTTTTATAGACAAAAAGTCATCTCAGAAAGCCTAGGAAATATGAGGGAAACTATTATGTTTGGAGCAAGAAAATTCTTCCTAGGTTTATTTCAGGAATCTAATGAAAAAATTGCATATTCAGTAGCTAACAATCAATATTTATCCTCAATTCCGAAGTTTGTGATTGAAATTTTTATTTTTATTTTTCTACTATGGTTAATTTATTTTTTAAAAAGTAACGATATATTAAATATTTACTTACCTTTAATTGGAATTTATTTAATAGCAGGTTACAAATTGCTCCCTGCACTTCAGGCTATTGCAAGCTCATATGCTTCTATAAAGGGAAATTATAGTTCATTGCAAAATATAAAAGAGGAAATTGACATTATATTGAATAGTGAAACTAAACCTCAAAATTACTCAAATAGAAATATTAAGGAATTTGAAAATATAGAATTTGAAAATATAGAATTTGAAAATATAAGTTTTTCACACAAAAATAATTTAATATTTAAAAGTATTAGTCTGGAAATTCGAAAAAATGAAATAATTGGTATTATTGGAGAAACTGGATCAGGGAAATCAACTTTTATTGATATTTTGTGTGGCTTGCTTAACCCAAATAAAGGGAAAATAAAGTTGAATAAAGTTGAGATGTTAAAAAATGAAATTAAAAACTTACATAAAATAATTTCGATCGTACCTCAAAGAATAAATTTATTAGATGATACTATCAAAAATAACATCCTGTATGCTCGAAAGTTTTCAAGTGAGAGAAATATCGAAGAAAGGATTAATAGCTTAAGAGATGTGTGTCTTCTAGACTATGTAAATAAAAAAGAAAGAGGATGGGATTCAATTGTTGGTGAAAATGGAGCAAAGTTAAGTGGTGGACAAATACAAAGGTTGGGTATTGCTAGAGCTTTATTCAAAAAACCTCAAATATTAATATTAGATGAAGCAACATCTGGACTTGATAAAGAAACAGAAGAAAAGCTACTAAGTAATTTAATTAATTTTAGACCAAAATTAACAATAATCATTATTTCACATAACAAATCGATATTAAAAATATGTAACAAAGTGTATAAAATTTTTGACCAAAACATACAGAAGTTGTAAAAAAATGATTGAAAGAATAATATTTAAAAAAAAATTGTTTGCTTTAATTATTAGGGCAAAATTTAAAAAAGTTGGAATTAATTTTTTTACTGAACCAAGCAATTCTCTACAGTCTGGAAATATAAATTACAAAAAAAATCATATAATTATTCCTCACCATCATCCAAAACAAAAAAAAATTATATACGATACAAATGAGGTGTTGTTTATTAAAAAAGGAATAATAAGAATAAATTTTTTTGATACAAAAAACTTAAAAAAAATATTAAAAAGTAAGATTTTGTACAAAGGTGATATTGTACACATCTTAAATGGAGGGCATGGATTTAAAGTATTAAAAGATGTAGAAATGATAGAGATCAAACAGGGTCCTTATGATTTTAAAAAAGCAAAATATAGACTTAAAGAGTAATGATACCAGTTTTTAAACCAATACTTTCAGGAACTGAGTCAAAAAACCTTATTGAGTGTGTTAAAAAAAAATGGTTTTCATCTAATGGCATATTTAATTTAAAATTAGAAAAAAAATTTAGTAGTTTAACAAATAGAAAATACAGTTCATGCGTAAGTAATGGCACGACTGCTCTAGAAATTGCAATTAAATCATTGGGTATAAAAGCAGGTTCTGAAGTTATAGTACCAACATTTACTATTATCTCTCCTATCCTGGCATTAATAAGAAATAATCTTAAACCTATTTTTGTAGATATGGAAAAAGAATATTGGTCAATGTCATCATATGAGATTGAAAAAAAAATTAGTAAAAAAACAAAAGCAATTTTAGTGGTTCACACTTATGGCTTCCCGGCAGATATGGATAAAATTATAAAAATTAAAAAAAAATATAATTTATTATTAATTGAAGATGCAGCTGAAATGCATGGACAAACTTATAAGAATAAACCATGTGGTTCATTTGGTGAAATAAGTACATTCAGCTTTTATTCGAATAAGTTTATTTCATGTGGTGAAGGTGGAATAGTGACCACTAATAGTCTAGAAATAAAAAAGAAAGTAGACAGTTTAAAAAATCTTTCTTTTGGAAAAAAAAATAGATTTGAACATTCTGAATTAGGATATAATTTCAGGCTGAGTAATTTGCAAGCTGCAGTAGCATATGCCCAAATTAAAGGTTTAAAAAAAATTATTAAAAAAAAGAGAGAGATAGGAAAAATTTATAATAATTTTTTTAAAGATAATATTAGCTTAAAAATATTACCTTTTAAAAATAACTACTCAAAAAATATTTATTGGGTTTATGGGATAATTGTAAAAAAAAATTACAAAAAAAAACTTGTAAAACATCTTAATTCAAAAAATATTGAAACAAGAGATTTTTTTTTTGGTATGCATCAGCAACCAGTTTTAAAAAAAATGAAAATAGTTAACAAGAAAGAAAAATTTCCTAATTCTGATTACTTACAAAATAACGGGATTTATATTCCTTCTGGCCCTGATATAAGTTATAAACAAATAAAATATGTTGCAGATACTATAAATAATTTTTTTAAAACTTAATTTAAAGTCTTGTTAATATATTTTTCTAATAATCTAGAAAAATGGTTAATGTTGTAGCTAGCAATCTTTTTTCTACCATTACTTATAAGTTTTTTTCTTAATTTTTTATTATTCAAAATTAAGTTAATTTTTTTAGAAATATTGTTGTAATCATTGGGATTAAAGTATATCGCTGAATTTCCCATCTGTTTTTTCATAGAATATGCATTTGAACAAACTAAAGGTATATTTAAACTTACAGACTCTAAAGGTGGTATATTAGTTGGGCCACATAAGGAAGGGTAAATTGTTGCTACAGCATTAGTGTACAGCGAAGACATTAAATCATCAGAAACTCTTCCTAAAAAAAATATTTTTTTTTCAAGATGATTTTGAATAACAAAATTATAAACTTGCTGGTAATAGTTTTTTTTTGCACCACATAATACTAGGGAGATATCTTTATTACTCTTTAAAGCTTCTTTAAAACCCTTAATTAAAGAAATATGATTTTTATGCTCCCAAAATTGAGCGGGATAAAACAGATATTTTTTTTTTAAATTAAATTTTTTAAAAATATTTATTCTATTTTTTTTTTTTAGATAACTTGGAGCAATAAACGGAAGTGTTAATAATTTATCTTTTTTAACTTTATATGAATTAATCACATGTTCCTTACCCATTAAAGAATCTACTAAAATTCCATCACAAAATTTACATATCCTTTGATAATGTAAATCTCTTTGTTCAATTTCCTCTTTTGTATATTCTGAAAATCTAGACTCATATATATGCATTAAATCATGTATTGTGGATATGGTTTTTTTGTTAATTTGATAAGATGTGATATTTTGACTTGGAAAAATTATTAAATCACATTTACTTTTATTAATTATTTTTACTTCTTCATGTAAAAATTCTTGGAGAAAGAAATAGCGTAAATTTTTTGGAATAATACTGTAAATAATTTTTCTTATAATTTTTTTAATAATACCTTTATATATAAAAACTTTATCAGCTTTTTTTGGTAGCTCTTTTTCCCAATGTTTGTCAGAATAGTAGTACCTAATCTTAAATTTTTTTTTTTTATATAGTAAATTGAGTGCCTCTATAACACTTAAAGAATATTGATAAATTCCACCCACTTCTTTGGGTGAAGTCAGTAAAATTCCTATTTGTTTCATTAATTTTCTTCTATTTTGATTCAAATCATTTATATACCGTTTTTATAAATGAATATAAAAAAAAACGTAGTTGTAACTGGATGTTGTGGTTTTATTGGTTTTAGCCTTTCGCAAGAACTATTAAATAACAAAAATATAAAGGTCATTGGTTTAGATACAATAAATGATTATTATGATGTAAACCTAAAAAAACAAAGGCTTAAATTACTTAAACAAAATAAAAATTTTCAATTTAAAAAAGTAGATATTAAGAATTATAATTTACTTAAAAAAATTTTTTATAAAGACAAAATTGATATAATTTATAATTTTGCAGCTCAAGCAGGTGTTCAATATTCAATAAAAAATCCAAAAAAATATATGGACTCAAATTGTATGGGTTTTTTTAATATATTAGAGCTAGCAAGAAAAAGTGGAGTTAAAACTATTTTTTATGCATCATCAAGCTCTGTTTATGGTGATAGTAAAAAATTTCCAGTTAAAGAAAATTTTGACCTCAAACCAAAAAATTTTTATGGTTTTAGTAAAAAAGCTAATGAAGAAATGGCTGAAATTTATTCAAGATATTATGGTATTAAAACTATTGGATTGAGATTTTTTACTGTTTTTGGACCTTGGGGTCGACCTGATTTAGTAATCAACAAATTAATTGATTCATTTTTCAAAAATAAAATTTTTTACTTAAATAATTTTGGAAAACATGTGAGAGACTTTACATATATTGATGATGTTATTAAAATTATCTTAAAATTATCTATAAATAATAAAAATGTTAAAGATTGTGAAATTTTTAATATTTGTGGGTCTCAACCAGTTTCTTTGTTATACCTTATTAAATTATTTAAAAAAAAAGTTGGTAAACCTAAAATTATTAAAAGAGCATTCCAAAAAGGAGATATTCTTAAATCTTACGGTTCAAATAGAAAATTAAATAAAGTATTAGGCAAATTAAAATTTACTAACTTTGATGACGGGTTTATTGACACTTTAGAATGGTATAAAAAATATTATAAAATTAAATAATTATTTCATGAGTAATCTGGCCATTTCAAGATCTTTTTTATAATTTATATCAATTGATCTTTCAAATGGCATAACATAATTTATTATATTTCCACCTAGCAAATATTTTTTTATTTTTGATTTTTTTGTTATTAGAACTGCAGGCCCATTTCTAACAAAAAAAGATTTATTATTATCAAATTTAATTCTTTGTAGGTATTTATTTTTTTTTTGGTACATTATTTTAGAAGGATGATGTGACTCTTCAATTTTATAAGTTGTCACCAAAGAGTCAGCTTTTGAATTACTCAAAATTTTTTTACAACAGCCATCTATGTCTTTTGCAATTCTAAGAGGTGATGTGACAGGTAATAGAACAATATATTTAATTTTTTTATTTTCATAAATATTCAATTTATCTAAGGCATATTGAATGGTGTCCAACATCAAGGTTTTATCTAGTGAAATTTTTTTTGGTCTTAAAAAAGGAACGTTAGCCCCATATTCTAGTGATTTTTTTTTAATTTCTTTGCTATCTGTTAAAACTATAGTTTCACTTATAAATTTAGATTTTAATGATTGCTTAATAGAATAATAAATTAATGGTTTATTGTTTATTTTTTGCAAGTTTTTATTTTTAACTCTTTTTGAACCTGATCTAGCTGGGATTATTGCAAGAAACATTAATAAGTAATAATTTTTTGTGTACTAAATTTATTTAATCGTTTTAATATTTTGATAATATTTTTTCCAGTATCCCCTGATCCATATAGTTTTGATGGTTTAAATTTTTTTCCATATTGAATGCTTATTTTTTTTATAATATCCTCTAACTCATTTGAAGATTGAATGACATTTTTTGAACTAAGTCTATTATTTTGTCTTTTTCCAACATTGACTGCTGGTACTCCAATAAATGCACCATCTCTAATTGCTGAAGATGAATTACCAACAAGACATTTGCTATTCTTTATTAAAGGTATGTAATACTCTATAGGTAAATTTTTTATTATTTTAAAATTTTTAAGTGAGCCATTTTCTCTAAAAATTCTTATTTGCTTTGAAATTTGATCTGATCCAGCATCTGAATTTGGCCAAATGATTACATTTTTAACATTAAATTTCTGTGTAGCCTTTAAAATATTTTTTATTGCTTTTTTATTAATATTAATATCTGTTGTCACTGGATGATAAAGAATTACAAAATAATCATCTTTTTGATTTATATCATATAAATCACCAACACCATTTTTAGATAAATATTTAAATTCATTAATAAAGGATTTTTTTGATAAAATTTTTTTAATTAAATCATTCCTAGGACAACCAACATTAAAAATATTTTTTTTGAGTTCACCTAATTTTATAACTCTTTGCATAGAGTCTTTATTAGATACAAAATGAAGATGTGAAAGTTTGGTAATTGAATGTCTAACATTTTCATCTATAGTTCCAGTTACCTCACCACCCATCGTATGTGCAACAAGTATATTCATATAACTTGCGGCTATTGCAGTTGATATAGTTTCATGTCTATCACCAACTGTGAATACAATATCTGGCTTCAATTTTGAAAAACATTCGGATAGCTCAATTAATCCTAAACCAGTAGTTTTTACCATTGATTTTAATTCATTGGTAGAGAATTGATTTTCAATTTTATAATCAACTTTAAATCCATCTTTTAAGATACGGTTATACACATCACCAAATTTATCTTGTGTTGCTGAGGCACCAACTATAATTTGTAAATTAAATTTTTTATTTTTTTTACATTCAGATATTACTGACTTAATACTATTATAATTTGCTGAAGAAAATATTACAAAACAAATCCTTTTAAATTTCATTTTAGATCTTTATGCTTTATTTTATGATTAACCTTAATATCTTTTTTTAATTTTTTTCCTAATACTTTTTTATAGTCAAAGGCTCTTATTCCATCAGAAGGCTTTTTAAAAGTAATATTTTTTATTGTTAAAATAGTGCCTTTTGAAAGATTAGTTGCAGAAACAATACCCTTTTCAAAGATTTTTTTCATGTTTTTGTATCTTTTAATATTGTTTTTATTAACCGGATTTTTGGTAATTTTCCAAATTTCTTTCAAGTTTTTTGATAAAAAAGAAAATTCATCTGGCTCCATAGAATTTTTAGCATCACTTCCATACATTTTTTTAGATATGGTAAAATGTTTTTCAATAACAGATGCTCCCAACGCTGCTGCTGCAAGTGGTGCTGAAAACCCTAAAGTATGATCTGAAAATCCTATTTCGCATTTATATTTTTTTTTCATTTCAAATAAAACATTTAATCCAACTTGCTCTAGAGGGCATGGATAAATCGAGGAACATTGAAGTAATGAATAGTTTTTTTTAAGTAATTTTGTTGCAGTTGTGATTTCTTTCCAATTACTCATGCCAGTAGATAAATAAATATGTTTTTTTGTTTTTTTAAGTCTTTCTAAAAGTGGAAGATTTGTAAGTTCGCCAGATGGCACTTTATAACTATCAACTTTAAGTTTCTCAAGAATATCAACTGCTTTTTCACTAAATGGTGAGCACAAAAACTCTACTTTATAATTTTTGCAAATTTCTTTTAATTTTTTCCATTCATTAAACTTAAATGCGGTTCTTTTAAAATAATCAAATCTTCTTTCTGATTTAAAATAATTAGGAGATGGAGCGTTCTGTAAGGTTTCCTCTTCGGCAATATGCATTTGAAATTTAACAACATTAGCTCCTGAAATTGCTGCTAATTTAATCAATTTTTTTGCTAAATGAAACTTACCATCATGAACAGATCCAAGTTCAGCAATTATTTTAAATTTTTTTTTCATTTATATTAAATTAAAAATATATTTTAAAAATAGTGACAACCTATACCTTAAAGAAAGACTATATAGAAACCAACTTTCATAATTTTTTTCATATTTATAATCATTTTTTTTATTTTTTAGATGATCAAAAGAGCTAATTTCATATCTTTTTCTTTTATCTAAGAGATTTTTATCCTTATACCCTATATTTGTAATCATGTTAAAACTTGGTTTAATACACTTTAAATTTTTTGTTAAACAGTCATGCACAATTGTATAATCCCAGGTTACATGTTTGCCTTCGTTAAACTCTTTAAATAAACTTAGCCAATATAACTGTCCCCAAAAATAAGGCACATTTTTTTTGAAGTTTTGATTTTTTTTAATTTTCTTAATATCATTTATTTTGTAATTATATTTTTTCCACCTATCTCTCCAAGTAGCCCAGCCATGTATCCAAGGTATAGATGATATATATGTAATTTTTTTAAATTTTTTCGACAAGATGCCAGAACCACAAATCTGAAAGATCTTTTTATCATTTTTATGTAATTTTAACAATTTTTCACAAAAATTAAAAAATGTTTTACTTGGTATTGTGTCGTCCTCAAGAATAATGCCTTTATCAACATTCTTAAAAAACCAATCTATTCCTTTGGGGGGTGCAATTTGTTTACCAAGATTTTTTCTAAAAAAATTAGTCTTAAATTTTTTTTTATCTCCAAATCTTTTAATTATTTTTTTTACTTTATTATGCCTTTTAATTACTAAATGGTTGTCACCACCATATCCATCCTGAGAAATATAAATATTATTTACATTATATTTTTTTAAAATTTTTAATAATATGGTTAATAGATCTGGTCTATCGTAACAGAGTATCAAAACTGGAATATCTATTTTTTTTTGAGATAATTGTGTTTCCATAAAAATATATCTTACTATTTAATAGAGAAAATTTTTAGTAATTATCCTCAAAGTTTTTTATATCCTCTAGACATAAATTATCAACTGAGTTTTTTTTTAGAAAAGAATAATACCAATTTAATGTTTTTTCTACAGACTCTTTCAAATTCCAAACTTGTCTGTATGATAATTCTTTTTTAGACATATTGCTATTTAATCCTAAAGTTTTACTCTCATAAAGTTTATTTTTTTTAATTATTATTTTTAAATTAGGAATTTTATTTTTTATTAAATTTAAAATATTAATAACTTTCTCACTTGAATTATTTTTTGGACCAAAATTATAAGCCTTACAATACTTTTTATTTTTGAAATTTTTTTCAACTAAATTTAAATAACCATAAAGAGGATCTAAAACGTGTTGCCAAGGTCTTGTAGAATTTGGACTTCTTACTACAATCTCTTTATTTTTTTTCAATGCATTAATTATATCTGGAAATAATCTATTTGCTGACCAATCTCCTCCTCCAATAACATTTCCTGAACGAGCTACACTAAGTGAAAAAAATTTATCTTTTTTTGATAAATCTAAATAATAATCACATAAAACTTCTAAAGCCGCTTTGCTAACACTATAAGGATCATTTCCTCCTATTGTGTCATTTTCCTTAAAATATTTTTTTTTATTGTAATTTTTGTAAACTTTATCAGTTGTAGTAATTAATAATGTTGTTTTTTTTTTTAAATTTCTACAAGCCTCAATAACATTTGAGGATCCGATAATATTAGTTTTATAAGTTTCTTCTTTTTTTTGATAACCTACTAAAACGAGAGATTGAGCTGCCAAATGAAATGTTATGTCAGGTTTAATTTTTTTAAATAAAGTTTTTAATTTTTTTGAGTCATTTATATCACACTCATAAAATTTGATTTCTTTTAAAAGATTTGATTTTGTGAAAATATCATATTCATTTTGTGGTTTTAAAGCAATGCCATAAATCTTAGCACCATATCTTTTTAAGATAAAAGAAAGCCACGATCCTTTAAAACCTGTACAACCAGTTATAACAACTTTTTTATTTTTCCAAAAAAGCTTTTTTTTTTTTAGAAATTTAATTCCAGATTTTCCATTTTGCATTTTTATTTTTCCAAAGTTCCTCTAATTGTAATTTATCTCTGTAAGTATCCATAGATTGCCAAAAACCATCATGTTTGTAAGCCATTAACTGCTTTTTTTTTGCTAATTTTAACATTGGTTCCTGTTCCCAGGTTGTTTTATCACTATTAATTAAATTTAAAACTTTTGGTGACAAAATAAAAAAGCCTCCATTAATATAGCCATCTCCTCCTTTTGCTTTTTCTGAAAATTTTTTAACCATTGAGTTTTTTATATTTAAAACACCATATCGCCCAGGTGGTCTGACAGCTGTAACAGTTGCTAATTTTTTATTGTTTAAGTGAAAATTTATCAATTGTTTTATATTAATATCTGATATTCCATCTCCGTAGGTAAAGAAAAAAAACTTTTCATTTGATATCAATCGTTTTACTCTTTTTAGTCTTCCTCCCGTCATAGACTCTTTTCCAGTATCAATAAGAGTTACTTTCCAATTTTCTTTATTTTTAGGTGAATTGTATCTTTTAAAATAATTTTCAATTATTTCTTTTTTGTAACCACAACAAATAATGAATTCATTTATTCCATAACTTGAATAAATTTTCATTATATGCCAAAGAATAGGCTTTCCTCCAATTTTGACCATTGGTTTTGGAATATTTTTTGTCTCTTCATTTAGACGTGTTCCACGACCACCAGCTAATATTACTACTTTCATAATTTTTTTTTAAAATACTTTGTATACCAATTAATGGTTTCATATAAGTTATATTCAAAACTATTTTCAAAATCTTTTTTACTTAATCCTTTTTTTAAATTCATCAAAGATAATATTTTATTTTTGATTTGATTTACTGAGATTAAGTGTTTTTTTTTAATATATTTTGATTTATTTGTTATAACCTTAAGCACTTGACTGATGTGAATAAATTGTAATTTTTTAGAAGAATTATTTAAAATTATTTTCTTTTTAAAAAGAATATTTTTAATTAATGATGGTACTATTCTATTAAAATTAAGATCGTTGTTTCCAAATAAATTGGAAAGCACTAAGTTTTTAATTTTTAAACCATAACTATCTTCATAAAATTTACAAAGATCATCATTT
>Ga0209308_10000788_pt1 | contig 31040 bp, 25 predicted proteins | sample COGITO_mtgs_1204_3_FD_184806 | JGI IMG/M metagenome (GOLD analysis project Ga0209308, IMG submission 184806) | Pelagic marine microbial communities from North Sea - COGITO_mtgs_120405 (SPAdes) (version 2) | ecosystem: Environmental > Aquatic > Marine > Epipelagic ...
TGATGTGTTTGGGAGTACATCTTTGTATTTATTCACAATTTCATATTTCCCATTTCGTTTTTCATATTTAGGTTTATCGTCTTTAAGAGGTTTTTCTTTGTTTACCTCTCTACTATACGAATCTGAATAATAAGTATCATAAAATACATTAGCATCACCATACTGTTCTCGATTATAGTAAGCTAGTAATTCTCTTGCACTTGAAGGGTTGTTCTCATTAATAGTAGTGTTGGTATTTGCCCTAATAGGAAGCATCAACCAAGACGAAAAGCCAATCATTATAAAAAGTACAGACAGAAGAATAGTGTTTGTTATGACCTTATTATTTTTCCTTGTGTAATTTAGACCAACATAAAAGCCAACTACCAATATAATACCAGCTATAATAGAGCCAGAATTATACGGTAAGCCTATAGAATTTATAAAAAATAATTCTGAGGCACTAAAGAATTTTAGTGTAAATGGAAATAAAAACTTAAAAACAAAAGCAAGTATGAGAATTGAAATAATTGTTGCTATACTTGTAGTTTTGAGGTTTATTGTATGGTACGTTTTAAAGAAATATATTAGGAATATTGCAGGAATAACAAGTAAAGACAAAATATGAACACCAAAAGATAATCCTACCACAAAACTGATAATTACAAGCCATTTATGACCTCTTGGGGTATGAATTTCGCTTTCCCACTTTAAGCCTAGCCAAAATAAGATTGCCATTAAAAAAGAAGACATTGCGTAAACCTCTCCCTCAACTGCACTAAACCAAAAACTATCAGAAAAAGTGTAAGTCAATGAGCCAACTAATGCGCTTCCTAAGATTGCTACACTGGAGCTTTCATTAATTTCTCCTGTTTTAACTACTAATTTTTTTGCTAAGTTAGTGATGGTCCAAAACATGAAAAGAATGGTAAAAGCACTTGCTAGAGCAGACATGAAATTTACCATTTTTGCGATCTCTGTAAGTTCACTTGTAAACATGGCAAAGAATGCACCAAGCATCTGAAACAAAGGAGCTCCTGGAGGGTGACCAACTTCTAATTTTACTGATGTTGATATGTATTCTCCACAATCCCAAGCACTAACTGTTGGTTCTAACGTAAGAGAATAGGTTATGAGAGCTATTGCAAAAGTACTCCATCCTAGTATGAGGTTACACTTTTTAAATTTTTCTGATGTCATAGGTTGTAAGAATGTATGGGCGAATTTACTAATTTATCAGACAAATAACGTTTAAGAGTCTCTTATTAACTTTAAAGACATTATAAAACTTTGTTAAAAGTAAAAAAGTAATAAAAAGATTTGCAGGATAAAAACTTTGATTTAAATTTGCAGCCGCTATGAAATCTATTGGCCTATGGTGTAATTGGTAACACACCGGTTTTTGGTACCGACATTCAAGGTTCGAGTCCTTGTAGGCCAACCATTAAAATCCCGTTCTTTAAAGATGGGATTTTTTAGATTTTAAAGGTTATTACAGGTCGTAAAACACTTTTAGATACACTCTTAGCTATGCTGCTGTTAAATAGGCTTGAGAGTCCACTTCTCCCATGCGTGGTTAAAGCAATGAGATCTGCTTCAATTTCTTTTGCAAAATTAGTTATACCTTTTACTACAGATTCATCATTGTGAATATGTATTTTATTTTTTGGCATATCAAAGTCTTTAATAAAGTTTTTAATTTTCTCTTTAGTTATGAAGGAATTCTCAAAACTACTAGCCGTATTTATCTTCAGTAAATGTATTTCGGTTTTAAATTGTTTAGCAAAATTTAAAAAATCTACAAAAGCAACCTTATTTTCATCATCATAATTTGATGCAAAAACTAATTTTTTAAATTTAAATTTTTTAGAGTCGGCTTTTACAACTATAACTGGAATTGTTGAGGTACGAACCACCTTTTCAGTATTAGATCCAATAATCATTTCCTCAAAATCTGACACACCTTTAGACCCCATTACAATTAGATTTGCGTTAATTTTTTTTACAAAATCTCTAATTCCTTCAAAAGGGTTTTGAAATTTAATTGAATATTTAACAATTTGATCGTCATTGAAATAAGTAGCCTTTAGGTAAAGAATTTTTTCTTTAACTTTTCTAAGATACATCATACTTTCGGGAATGCTAAAATTACTTCCTGCTCCCATATCAACAATTCCAGATGGAAGTTCTACCAAATGAAGTAAATATATTTCTGCTTCAATATTTTTGCCAATTTTTGCAGCCATTTTTACTGCATGTTCAGATTTTTCAGAAAAGTCTATAGGAACTAAAATTTTGTACATATTATTAAAGTTTTAATAGTTTCTTGGGGAGCTTGGTTAGCTTGGTAAGAATTAAGTTAAATTTACAAAAAAATTAGAAAAAAACCTATTTGGTTATTAAGTAACTAGTTAGTATATTTGCACGGAAAATGACCAAAAACGAAGAAGAAGGGGACGATAAGTCCCCTCTTTTTATATCTTGAGGTATATGGATCAAAAATTAGTAACAAAATTAGTTCATGAAGCGATTTCTGAAAACGAATCCTTATTTCTGATTGAATTATCTTTTTTGACAGGTGATAGAATCAAGATTGTTGTAGACGGAGATAATGGAGTTTCTATCAAAGAATGTATGCGTATCAGTAGGCATGTAGAACACAACCTAGATAGAGAGGAAGAGGATTTTGGTTTAGAAGTTACTTCTCCAGATATTTCTCATCCGTTAACGGTTAGGAGACAATATCTTAAAAATATCAATAGAGTTTTAAAGGTTAAAACTGAAGATAAAGAGTTAGAAGGTACATTGATTAGTGCCGATGAGAAAGAAATTTCTCTTAGATGGAAAACTAGAGAGCCTAAACCTATAGGTAAAGGGAAAATAACTGTAGAGAAAAATGCTTCAATAGCATTTAGCAGTATAACAGAAGCAAAAGTGAAGATTACATTTTAAGAATAGTATGCAATGGAGAATATAGCATTAATAGATTCGTTTTCAGAATTCAAAGACATGAAGAGTATAGACAGGGTAACACTCATGTCTATTTTAGAAGAAGTTTTTAGAGCTGCTCTAAAACGTAAGTTTGGTTCAGATGATAATTTTGATATCATTATTAATCCTGACAAGGGAGACTTGGAGATTTGGAGGAACAGAATTGTTGTAGCTGACAACGAAGTAGAGGATGATAACGAAGAGATTGAAATATCAGCAGCTAGAAAAATTGAACCTGATTTTGAAATTGGAGAGGATGTTTCAGAAGAAGTTAAGTTATTTGACTTAGGGAGAAGAGCTATTTTAGCATTGCGTCAAAACTTGATTTCAAAAATCCAAGAACACGACAGTACAAACATATTTAAACACTTCAAAGAATTAGAAGGAGACATCTACAGTGCTGAAGTTCATCACATCCGTCACAATGCAATTATTTTGCTAGATGATGATGGTAATGAAATTGTGTTGCCAAAAAGTGAGCAAATTCGATCAGACTTTTTTAGAAAAGGAGATTCTGTAAGAGGAGTAATTAAAACGGTAGAATTAAGAGGTAATAAGCCTGCCATTATTTTATCAAGAACTTCACCAGATTTCTTAATTAAGTTGTTTGAGCAAGAAATTCCAGAAGTATTTGATGGATTAATAACAGTAGAAAGAGTAGCTAGGATTCCTGGAGAAAAAGCAAAAGTAGCAGTAGATTCTTACGATGATAGAATAGACCCTGTTGGTGCTTGTGTTGGGATGAAGGGTTCTAGAATTCATGGAATTGTTAGGGAGCTTGGAAATGAAAATATAGATGTAATCAATTATACAAAAAATGAACAACTTTTTATATCTAGAGCTTTAAGCCCGGCGAAAGTTGTTTCTATGGAAATAGAAGAGTATGAAGAGGAGAAAAATGGAAAAAAAGGACGTGTGAATGTCTTTTTGAAGCCCGAAGAAGTATCAAAAGCAATTGGGAAAGGCGGAGTGAATATTCGTTTGGCTAGTGAGCTTACCAAATATGATATAGATGTTCAAAGAGAAGGTTTAGAGGAAGAAGATGTAGAGCTAACAGAATTTAGAGATGAAATTGAAGCTTGGATTATCCAAGAATTTAAAAATATTGGTCTAGATACAGCGAAGAGTGTTTTAGATGCTTCTGTTGAAGAACTTCTTAAGAGAACAGATTTAGAAGAAGAAACAATACTAGATGTTCAGCGAATTCTAAAAGAGGAGTTTGAAGAATAATATTCAATAAAAAAAATAATACTTTTACAAATAAAAGGTTAACAAGAGCATATGTCGGAAAGTAGAACAGTGAGACTTAATAAGGTGCTAAGAGAATTAAATATTTCTCTTGATAGGGCTGTAGAGTATCTTGCAAAAAACGGTCACCAGATCGAAGCAAGACCAACTACAAAAATATCAAGTGAAATTTATCAGGTGCTACAAGACGGTTTTGAAACAGATGCTAACAAAAAAGCTGCATCTAAGGAAGTAGGCGAAGAAAAAAGAAAAGAGAAAGAAGCAATTAGGCTTGAATTAGAGGCAAAGATAGAGAAAAAGAGGTTAGAGGATGAAAAGAAGGAAGAAGTTTTAAGAGCAAAAGCAGAGAAACTTCAGATTAAAACTGTTGGTAAGATAGACATAGATGCAAAAAAAGCTGAAGTTAAAAACGAGCCTGTAGTTGATGAGAAAACTGAAAGTAAGGAAGAGGAAAAGGAAGCTATTGCAACCGCTAATGAGACTAAAGAAAAAGAGGTAGAGCAAGCCTCTGAAGAAACTGATGAAAAACCATCCGAACCCTCAGACCAAAAAGAAATAGTTTCAGATAATGACCAAGATTTAGAATCAAAAAAAGTCCTCGCTTCTGAGAAAACTGAACATGCTGAGTCATCAGAATCTTCTGAGCATTCAGAAACCATAAAGACTCAATATAAAAAACTAAATGGCCCTAAGTTAATAGGTAAAAAAATTGATCTTAAGCAATTTGAAAAGGCAAAGAAAAAGCCAGAAGATAAATCAAAAACACCTGCCAAAAACGATGCTTCTAAAAGAAAAAGAAAAAGGATTAGCAAGCCAGGAGCAACTGGTCAAGGTAATCAAAATAGGGCATCAGGAGTAGGAAGACCAGATGGATCTAGACCTGGATCAAACAGACCAGGAGGATCTAGAGGTGGAAATGCTCAAAGAAGACCTGCGCCTGTTAAAAGAGAACTTACAGAAGCAGAAGTGCAAAAACAGGTTAGAGAAACCTTGGAAAAACTTCAAGGGAAATCTTCAAAAGGAAAAGGAGCAAAATATAGAAGAAATAAAAGAGATGCTCACAAAGAACTCTCTGATGCCGAAACTGAAGCACAAGTTTTAGGGTCCAAAGTATTAAAAGTTACAGAGTTTGTTACTGTGAGTGAAGTTGCTACCATGATGGAAGTAGCTGTTACAGAAATTATCTCTGCATGTATGATGCTTGGAATGATGGTTACTATGAACCAACGTTTAGATGCTGAAACTTTAAAAATAGTAGCAGAGGAATTTGATCATACTGTCGAATTTGTTGGTGCAGAAGTAGAGGAATCAATTGAAGAAGTGATAGATAAACCAGAAGATTTAATTGGTCGTGCGCCAATTATAACTGTGATGGGGCATGTAGATCATGGTAAAACATCATTATTAGATTACATCAGAAAAGCAAATGTGATTGAAGGTGAATCAGGTGGTATTACTCAGCACATTGGAGCATATTCGGTTAGTGTAGGAGATCAAAAAATAGCTTTCCTAGATACACCAGGGCACGAGGCCTTTACGGCCATGCGTGCACGTGGTGCCCAGGTTACCGATTTGGTTATTATTGTAGCTGCTGCTGATGATGATGTGATGCCTCAAACAAAAGAAGCAATATCTCACGCGCAAGCTGCTGGTGTTCCTATCATTTTTGCAATTAATAAGATAGACAAACCTAATGCCAATCCTGACAATGTAAAAACTCAATTATCTTCCATGAATTTACTCATAGAAGAATGGGGAGGGAGTATTCAGTCACAAGATATTTCTGCAAAAACAGGTGAAGGAATTCCTGAATTATTAGAAAAAGTATTGTTAGAGGCTGAAATTTTAGAATTAAAATCTAATCCAAATAAAAATGCTGTTGGTGCTGTGGTAGAAGCTCAATTAGATAAAGGTAGAGGTTATGTAACAACGATACTAGTTCAAGCAGGAACTTTAAAAATTGGAGACTACATTCTTGCAGGAAAGAATAGTGGAAAGGTAAAGGCAATGTTTGATGACAAAGGGAACAATGTAGATCAGGCAGGTCCATCTACTCCAGTTTCTATTTTAGGTTTAGACGGAGCTCCTCAAGCTGGTGATAAATTCAATGTATTTGATGATGAGCGAGAGGCAAAACAAATAGCTTCTAAAAGATCGCAATTACAAAGAGAACAGTCTGTTAGAACTCAGAAAACATTAACCTTAGATGAAATTGGAAGACGTATAGCTTTAGGAGATTTTAAAGAATTAAACATCATACTAAAAGGAGATGTAGATGGTTCTGTAGAAGCGCTTACAGATTCTTTCCAGAAATTATCTACTGAAGAAATCCAAGTAAATATTTTACATAAAGGTGTTGGAGCTATTACAGAATCAGACGTTTTATTAGCAACAGCATCAGATGCTATTATCGTAGGATTTAATGTTCGTCCACAATCCAATGCTAGAGTAATTGCAGATAGAGAGGAAGTAGATATTAGAACCTATTCTATTATTTACGATGCAATTAATGACCTTAAAGACGCAATGGAGGGTATGTTATCTCCAGAGATGAAAGAAGAGGTAACAGGTACCGTAGAAATTAGAGAAGTATACAAAATTTCTAAAGTTGGAAATATTGCTGGTTGTATGGTGATGAACGGTAAAATCTTTAGAAATTCTAAAATTAGAATTATTCGTGATGGAATTGTTGTTCATGATGGAGAATTAACTTCTTTGAAACGATTTAAAGACGATGTAAAAGAAGTTGCAAAAGGATATGATTGTGGTCTTCAGGTTAAAAATTACAATGATATTTCTGAAGGAGATTCTATAGAGGCTTATCAAGAAGTAGCAGTCAAGAAAAAATTGAAATAATTTTCTATAAAAAATGCCTTGTAAATTAAAATACAAGGCATTTTTTTGATATAAGAATTTGCTAATTATTTACCCAGCGGAATTACAATAGCACTTCCATATTTTCTCTTGAAATTTAATAGAGCTCTATCAGCTTCAAGTTTGGTTTTGTAAAATCCAACTTGTATTTTCCATTCAGGTTGTCTGTATAAAAGGAAAGTTTTAATTTCTGGAAAATCTATTTTAAATTTTGCCTCAGTTTTTTTTGCCTCTGTCTCAAATCCGTTATATAGCTGAATTCTAAATCCATATCCAAACTCTTTATTAAAGCTTCTTTTTTTTGAAATAAACTCATTTATGAGTGTACTATCCGGTTTTTGGGATTGAGAATAAATAATTTGTGAGGTGAAAAAGCCCACAAAAAAAAGACAACTTATTATTACTGTTTTTTTCATAAAAAAATACTTACTACAAAGTTAACAACTTCAATATAAATATATTTCAAAACCACCTTATTTAGAACAAATATAAATTAATATTTAACAGCTCTTTAGCATTTCAAAATTTACATATATGTAGTACTTTTGTGCTTCTAATTATGAGCGGTTTTTTGAACCAAATTTTAGTTAGAAATTCAGTAATTTGATACTAAACAAATAGTTTGTGAATATGAAAAGTGTATATCTACACAAAAGACTAACCACCCTACTTCTTAAGAGTTTTACATTTCTATTATTATTTTCTTTAAGTTTTTCAGCTATAGCGCAAGATGCTATAGATGTTGCCCGTCAAAAAGAGGGTAGAAAATTATACAATAATCTTTGTGCTTCCTGCCACAAGTTAGATAGAAAACTTATTGGTCCTGCTCTTGCAGGTGTTACTGAAAGAAGGGAGAATGATTGGTTAAAAGCCTGGATAAAAAATAATGCAGCCTTGAGAGCTTCGGGAGATAGAGATGCGATTGCTATTTTTAACGAATACAATGGATCTGTTATGTCTGCTTTTCCACAACTTTCAGACACTCAAATAGACGACATACTTTATTACACCGAGGTTGGTGATCCAAAACCGGTACTTGCTCCTGGAGCAGTTGCCTCAACAGGAGGCCAAAATGAAGCTCCAGGATGGCTAATTTATATTCTTGCAGCAATCATAGTTTCTGCATTTTTAATTATAGCAGCCTTATTAAAAACAATTAGTGAATTAAAAGGTGCTCCAAAAACTCCAGGCCCATTAGGTTCTTTAAAGGAAGTTTGGGCAGGCATTCAGCAAAATACATTTTTACATGTAGTAGGAGTAATATTTTTATTGTTAACATCAGCATATTTAGGATTTGGAACGTTATTTAGTGTAGGCGTAGATCAAGGTTATCAACCAGTTCAGCCAATAGCTTTTTCGCATAAAATTCATGCCGGAGAAAATAAAGTTGATTGTCAATATTGTCACTCTTCAGCTAAACATAGCAAGCACTCTGGAATACCATCAGTAAATGTATGTATGAATTGTCATAAAAATATTGCAGAAGTTGCTGAGGGAACTGAGGTTGAATACAACGGTGTGATTTTAAGAAAGAATGAATTAGATAAGGAAATACAAAAGATATATGATGCCGCAGGATGGGATGCAGAAAACCTAGAGTACACAGGTGAAACAAAGCCTATCAAATGGATTCGTATACACAATTTACCAGATCACGTTAATTTTGTTCATGCTCAACACGTAACGGTTGCGGGTGTAGATTGTAAGCAATGTCACGGACCAGTAGAAGAGATGGATGAGATGTATCAGTACTCACCACTTACTATGGGATGGTGTATCGACTGTCACAGAGAGACAAATGTAGATTTAAAAGGAAATCCTTATTACGAAAAAATTCACAAGCAATTAGCAGAGAAGTATGGTACAAAAGAGGTAACCATTGCTCAACTAGGTGGATTAGAATGTGGTAAATGTCATCATTAATAATTAAGAAGATAAATTCTATATAAATGGCTTCAAACAAAAAATACTGGCAAAGTGTTGAGGAACTAAAAGATAGTTCTATTGTTGAAACGCTAAGTAAAAATGAATTTGTAGAAGAAATTCCTACAGATAAATTTTTAGGAGATAAGAAAACATTAGAAAACTCATCTACATCAAGAAGAGATTTCTTAAAGTATGTTGGATTTACAACTGCAGCTGCAACTCTTGCAGCCTGTGAAGGACCGGTTAAGAAATCAATCCCATATGTTGTAAAGCCAGATGATACTATCTTAGGTGTTGCAGATTGGTACGCAAGTACTATTGCCGATGGATTTGATTTTGCGAATGTTTTAGTTAAAACACGTGAAGGTCGTCCTATCCTAATCATGCCAAATAAAGATGCTAACGGAACTACAAATGCTAGAGTTCAGGCATCAGTTTTGTCATTGTATGATGAACAACTAAGGTTAAAAGAGCCACGAAAAGGAGAAAATACCATTTCTTGGGATACTGCTCACAACGAAATAGGAGAAACCTTAAATCAATTAAAAGAAGCAAATGAACCAGTAGTCTTACTAACAGGAACATTAGCAAGCCCATCTACAGAACAGCTTATTTCAGATTTTACAGCTGCATTTCCAAATATAAAGCATGTTACTTATGATGCTATTTCAGAAAGTGGTACTGCAGATGCCTTTGAAGAAATGTTTGGTGAAAGAGCAGTTCCAAATTATCATTTTGACAAAGCACATACTATTGTTTCTTTTGGAGCAGACTTTATTTGTGATTGGCAAGGAGGATTTGAAAAAGGGTATGCTGCTAGTAGAAACCCAGACTCAGGTCACATGTCTTATCTAGTTCAGTTTGAGGCAAACATGTCTTTAACTGGAGCCAATGCAGACAAACGTGTGGTTACAAAACCGTCTGATCAAGTATTTGCTTTAATTAATCTATACAACACAATTACCGGAGCTACTTTACCATCAAAAGCAACTCCAGTAGATGCACATATTAAAGAAGTAGCTAAAGCTTTAAAGAAGTCTGGTTCTCACGGAGTTGTAGTGTCAGGTTCTTCAGATAAAAATGCACAGCTAATTGCTTTTGCTATCAATGATGCTCTAAAAAGTATTGTATTTGATGCAGCTAATCCATTGCATATTAGAAAAGGAAACGAAACAGAACTAGCTCAAGTTGTTGCCGACATGAAAGCTGGTAAAGTAAAAGGATTACTTACTTATAATGTAGACCCTGTATATAATTTATCTGTAGGTTCAGAATTTGCTGAGTCATTAAAAAAATTAGAGCTATCAGTAGCCATGTCAATTCAAAATGACGCTACCGCAAACTCTACTCAATACACATTGCCAATAACTCATTTCCTCGAGTCATGGGGAGATGTTATGATGACAAAAGGAAATTTTGGATTAGTTCAGCCTACTATTCAAAAATTATTTAATACTGCTCAATTTCAAGAAGTATTATTAAAATGGTCAGGTAATTCAATTTCTTATCATGATTATTTAAAAGAATATTGGACATCAAATATATTAGGAGGAAGTTCATGGAATCAAGCATTACATGACGGATTCTTCACAAAAGAAGTTTCAAATAAAGTTTCAAAGAATTCAATTTCAATAGATTCAGCAGCTATCGATTTAGTTAAAGCAACTAAAGCGTCAGCTTTTGAGTTAACCTTATTCTCATCAGTAGCCTTAGGAGATGGAAAACAAGCAAACAATCCTTGGTTGCAAGAATTTCCTGATCCAATTACAAGAGCTGCTTGGGATAACTATCTAACTATTTCTATTGCAGATGCTAGAGAATTAGGCTTTACAAACCCAGTAAAAGATAATGGGGCAATCAATGGTAATTATGCTACCATTACCGTTAATGGTGTTTCTTTAGAAAATATCCCAGTAATGATTCAACCAGGTCAGGCATCTGGTTCTTTAGGGTTGGCTCTAGGATATGGTAGAAAAACCAATTTGAAAGAAGATATGCAAGTAGGTGTTAATGCTTACAAGCTTTATTCAAAAGCTAATAATGTTCAATTTGGTGTTACTATTGAGAAAACCTCCGGAGCTGTTCATGAGTTTGCTTGTACACAAGTGCAAAAAACAATTGCTGGTAGACATGATATTTTAAAGGAAACTACTTTAAAAGATTATAAAAACATAGACCCTAAAGATCATAAAAATGGCTGGAATGTGCCAGCAATGGTTTCTTATGATCACCAAGAAGTTGAAGCAAAGTCAATAGACTTGTGGGAAGAGCATAACAGAGAAATAGGACATCATTTTAATTTGTCTATAGATTTAACTTCCTGTACAGGTTGTGGATCTTGTGTTGTTGCATGTCATGCAGAGAACAATGTTCCAGTTGTAGGTAAAAACGAAGTTAGAGTAGGTAGAGATATGCATTGGTTGCGTATAGATCGTTACTACTCTTCAGGTGTAGAAGAGAAGTTTAATGAAGCATACAACAAAGAGCCAAATTCACAGTCTATAAGAGAGTTTGCAAAGGATAGTTTAGGTTTAGGCGATGCAGATATGTATGCAGCTTTAGAAACTGAAGCAGAGAATCCTCAAGTTGCCTTTCAGCCAATGATGTGTCAGCACTGTAATCATGCTCCATGTGAGACGGTTTGTCCAGTTGCTGCAACAACACATGGTCGTCAAGGTCAAAATCAAATGACATATAATAGATGTGTAGGAACTAGATATTGTGCAAACAATTGTCCTTACAGAGTTCGTCGTTTTAATTGGTTTAACTATTCTAACAACAACGAGTTTGATTTCAATATGAATAATGATTACGGGAAAATGGTTTTAAATCCAGACGTAGTTGTTCGTTCAAGAGGAGTTATGGAAAAGTGTTCTATGTGTATTCAAATGACACAAGCAACTATTTTAAAAGCTAAGAAAGAAGGAAGAAAAGTAGCTACTGGAGAATTTTCAACAGCTTGTTCAGATGCGTGTACTACAGGAGCATTGGCTTTTGGAGACGTAAACAATGAAGAAGAAGAGGTTGTAAAATTAGCAGCAGATAAAAGAGCATATCACGTATTAGATTATCTACAAACAAAACCAAATGTAGTGTATCAAGTGAAAGTAAGAAATACAAACGAAGCGTAATTAAAATTTAAGATATATCATATGTCTCATTACGAAGCACCCATTAGAGAACCTTTAATATTAGGTCACAAAAGTTACCATGATATTACTGAAGATATAGCGAAACCTATTGAAGGTAAAGCAAACAAGAATTGGTATATAGCATTTTATATTTCCTTATCCGCTATGCTATGGGGATTTGGTTGTATTTTTTATACCGTTGGAACAGGAATTGGAGTTTGGGGATTAAGCAAGAACATTGGATGGGCCTGGGATATCACCAACTTTGTTTGGTGGGTAGGTATTGGACATGCTGGTACTCTAATATCTGCGGTACTTTTATTATTCCGTCAAAAATGGAGAATGGCCATTAACCGTTCTGCTGAAGCAATGACAATTTTTGCTGTTTTTCAGGCAGGATTATTTCCAATCATCCACATGGGTAGACCATGGAATGGATATTGGGTTTTGCCTATACCTAATCAATTTGGATCATTGTGGGTAAACTTCAACTCTCCATTATTATGGGATGTATTTGCGATTTCAACCTATCTATCTGTATCCTTAGTTTTCTGGTGGACAGGATTATTACCGGATTTTGCAATGATTCGTGATAGGGCAGTTAAACCTTTTCAAAAGAAAATATATTCACTATTATCATTTGGATGGTCTGGTAGAGCAAAAGATTGGCAACGATTTGAAGAAGTATCTTTGGTCTTAGCTGGTTTAGCTACTCCATTAGTACTTTCTGTACACACCATCGTATCAATGGATTTTGCGACATCAATTAATCCAGGTTGGCACTCAACAATTTTTCCTCCTTATTTCGTAGCAGGAGCAATCTTTTCAGGATTTGCTATGGTACAGACCTTATTAGGAATCATGCGTAAAGTGACTAATCTTGAAGCCTACATTACACGATTGCATGTAGAATATATGAATATTGTTATTATTCTAACAGGTGGTATAGTAGCAGTAGCCTATGCAACAGAGTTCTTTATTGCATGGTATACTGGTTCTCAATATGAAGACTACACCTATTTATCTGTAGGATCTGCAACAGGTCCTTATGCGTGGGCATTCTGGTCGTTAATTATTTTTAATATTTTGACACCACAATTATTATGGATTAAAAAAATAAGAAGAAGTTTTATTTGGTCTTTTTTAATATCAATTGCCATAAACATTGGGATGTGGTTTGAGCGTTTTGATATTATTGCTATTGTATTAAGTAAAGGACATTTACCATCAACATGGTGGCGCTTTGAGCCCACATTTGTCGATGTAGGAATATTTATAGGAACTATTGGATTCTTTTTTGTTTTATTCTTATTGTATGCAAGAACATTTCCTGTGATTGCTCAGGCAGAAGTAAAAACAATTTTGAAGTCTTCAGGTGAGAGTTATAAAAAATTAAGAGACGATAATCATGAGTAGTAGTAAAGTAATTCACGCATTTTATAATGATGATGAAGTGGTTCTTGATGCTGTTAAAAAAGTAAAAGCTGCAAATCATCATATAGAAGAAGTATTTTGTCCTTTTCCCGTTCACGGATTAGACAAAGCTATGGGCTTGGCACCAACTAGAATCGCCATTACATCTTTTATGTATGGTATTACAGGATTAAGCATAGCAATATGGTTAACGTATTATACAATGATTGCAGATTGGCCTCAAGATATTGGAGGAAAACCAAGTTTTAGTTGGGCAGAAAATATGCCAGCATTTGTTCCAATCATGTTTGAGTTGACCGTTTTTTTTGCAGCTCACTTAATGGTTATCACATTTTATATGAGAAGTAGAATCTGGCCTTTTAAAGCAGCTGAAAATCCAGATCCAAGAACAACAGACGATCATTTTTTAATGGAAATTGAACTTCATGATAATGAAGAAGAGTTAACTACTTTATTAAATGAAACTGGAGCTGTAGAAATTAACGTAGTAGATAAGCACTAATTCATGAAAAAGTATATCAAATTAAATATCGCACTTTTAGTCTTAGTAACCATCGTTTCTTGTTCAGATAAACGAGAAAGACAATATCAATACATGCCTGATATGTATGTGGCTGTTCCTTACGAGGCAGATGCTGAAAAAGGAACTACCGGATATTCTTCTAACCTAAAACCTGTGAATGGAACAATTGCAAGAGGGGTTGTACCTTACGAATATGCAGATACGAACGCAGATTATGAAAAAGCTAAATCTGAATTAACATCTCCATTGGTTCAGGATGAAATTTCTTTAGAAAAAGGTAAAAAAATGTATACGATTTACTGTGTTTCTTGTCATGGAAAAAAAGGAGATGGTAACGGATATTTGTCTCAAGCTGAAAAGTTTATTGGAATACCAAGTTATAAAGACAGAGATATTACAGAAGGAAGTATCTATCATGTAATTATGCATGGAAAAAACCTTATGGGTTCTCATTCATCGCAAATCACGCATGATGAGCGCTGGCAGATAGTGCAGTATGTTGGAAAACTGCGTAACGATTTATTGAAATAAGTACAAAAGAAGAATACGAAAGATATGTATCAATTCTCAGGTAAATTAAAAATGTTCTCAATAGCTCTAATTATTTTAGGGGCATTGGGTATAGGTCTAGGTTTTTATAACGCACCATCTACTGTAGAAGAAGCCATGGAAATGGTTGCTAGTTCTGATCATGGAGATGGTCATGGAGCGGAAGCTTCGCATGGAACTGCTTCAAAAGAAGAGCATTCATCACAAACGCATACAAATGAAAATCTTTCTTCAGAAATACACAAAACTGAAGATGTTCATACAGAAAACCACAATGAAGCATCAAAAGATGCTCATGTAACAGGAAGTCATACCAATGAAACTGCTCATGGAGAACATCATGATGATGCGCATGCAGAGCATGTTTTTCATCAGTTACAAAATAGACCTTGGTCTGCAGTATATGTAGCATTACTTTTCTTTTTAGGGATCTCATTACTGGTATTAGCTTTTTATGCTATTCAAAGAGTTGCTCAAGCCGGATGGTCTATTGTTCTTTTTAGAGTCATGGAAGCCATCACTGCTAACTTAGTGCCAACGTCTATTATAATGCTTATCATTATCTTATTAACAGCCACTCATTTTAATCATTTATTTGCATGGATGGGTGAAGGTGTATTTGATAAATCAAGTGAGAATTTTGATCCAATAGTATACGGTAAAAGAGGATGGTTAAATGTACCGTGGTGGGTGATTAGAAGTGTATTTTATTTATTAGTTTGGAATGTATACAGAATGCTTATTAGAAGGAACTCTATTAAAGAAGATACAGTTAATGACGGTTACAAATTATACAAGAAGAATTATAATATGTCTGTTGTATTTCTGTTTTTATTTATGATCACAGAATCTATGGCAGTATGGGATTGGATTATGGGATTAGATCCCCACTGGTTCTCTACATTGTTTGGATGGTATGTGTTAGCAACTCTATTAGTGAGTGCAATCACTGTGATTGCTTTTGTAACTATTTACCTTCGTTCAAAAGGATATTTACCAAAAGTAAATGACAGTCATATCCATGATTTAGCAAAATTCATGTTTGGTTTTTCAGTTTTCTGGACGTATTTATGGTTTGCTCAGTTTATGCTGATATGGTATGCAGATATTCCAGAAGAAACGACCTACTTTGTGTTGAGGTTTACAGAATATAAGACATTGTTTTTATCTATGTTAGTGATGAATTTTGTTTTCCCAATATTACTATTAATCAATAGTGATTTTAAAAGCAGACCTTGGTTTGTAGTGATTGGTGGAATCGTAATTCTTGCAGGTCATTACGTAGATTTATTTATTATGATAATGCCAGGTACAGTAGGAGGAAGTTGGAGTTTTGGAATTCCAGAAATAAGTGCCACTTTTTTCTTTCTAGGAATATTTATTTATACGGTATTTAGTGCATTTGCAAAAGCAGATCCAATACCAAAAGGAAATCCTTTCTTACATGAAAGTGAGCATTTCCATTATTTTAATATCGAGCATCACTCGGAAGAAGACAGTCAACATTAATCAATATAATTAACAAAGAAAAAATACTATGCTAGCTCTATTTTATATTTTTATAGGTGTTGCAATCGGAGTAAGTTTTTGGCAGATTACTAGAATCTTAAATTTAAGAGGTGTAATCGCCACTGATAAAGATAACGACAGACAAGGAAAATATTTCATCCTTTTTGGGATATTTATCTATGCGCTGATGATTTATTGCTTAATTGGAATGAATGTTTTAATGTTGCCAGAATCAGCTTCTTACGAGGGTGAAAATGATGACTTATTATTTGATATTTCTTTTTGGTTGATAGGAATTGTTCAGTTTATCATGCAGTTTATTATTTTCTTTTTTACCTACAAGTACAGAGGTAAAAAAACAAATAAAGCAAAATTTTACGCAGACAATCATATGTTAGAAATGATTTGGACTGTAATCCCAGGAGTAGTTATTATTGTATTAATTGGTTTCGGAATCTTTCAATGGACAGAAGTCATGAACATAGATGAAAGTGAAGATCCAATTGTTATTGAGGTATATGCTAAGCAATTTGCTTGGCAGGCTCGTTATGCAGGTGCAGATAATACATTAGGACTTGGAAACGTAAACTTTATAGACGAGACTAATAATCCTATTGGTGTTGATATGTCTGATGCTGCATCTCTAGATGATAAGCCTGTATCTGAGCTTCACTTACCCAAAGGAAAAAAAGTATTATTTAAGTTTAGATCACAAGATGTATTACACTCAGCTTATATGCCTCACTTTAGAGCACAAATGAACTGCGTTCCAGGAATGGTTACTCAGTTCGCTTTTACCCCAAAGTATACGACCGAAGAAATGAGACAACAATCTGAGGTAATGGATAAAACTAGAGGAATTAATAAAATTCGTTCCGAAAAGGGAGAGGATTTATATGAGTTTGATTATGTACTTCTTTGTAACAAGATTTGTGGAGCATCTCATTACAGCATGCAAATGAAAATTGTGGTTGAAGAAGAAGAAGAGTATAATAAGTGGTTGGCAGAGCAACCTACTTTTGCAGAAAAGTTATAAAATAAATACAGAATACAAAAAAAGTTAGATTATGTCAGAACATCATCATAAAGAAACATTTGTAACAAAATATATTTTTAGTCATGATCATAAAATGATCTCTAAACAATTCTTAATTACAGGAATGATAATGGGGGTTATAGGAATATTCATGTCTATGTTATTTCGTTTACAGTTAGCATGGCCAGAAAAGTCTTTTACTATTATAGAAGCTTTTTTAGGACCCCACCAAACAGACGGTATTATGAGTCCAGATATTTATTTGGCATTGGTTACTATCCACGGAACTATCATGGTATTTTTTGTATTAACTGCTGGATTAAGCGGTACTTTTTCAAATTTATTAATTCCATTACAGATTGGAGCACGTGATATGGCATCAGGTTTCTTAAACATGATTTCTTATTGGTTGTTTTTTATCTCTAGTGTTGTTATGGTTATTTCATTATTTGTAGAAGCCGGACCAGCATCTGCAGGATGGACAATATACCCACCCTTAAGTGCATTGCCACAAGCTATACCTGGTTCTGGATTAGGGATGACATTATGGTTAAGCTCCATGGCAATTTTTATTGCTTCCTCATTAATTGGGTCATTAAATTATATCGTAACAGTTTTAAATTTACGTACAAAAGGAATGAGAATGACAAGATTACCCCTAACTATGTGGGCGTTCTTTATTACAGCAATTATAGGTGTTGTTTCTTTTCCAGTTCTTTTGTCTGCTGCCTTATTATTGATATTTGATAGAAGTTTTGGTACATCCTTTTTCCTTTCAGATATATTTATAAGTGGTGAAGTATTACATTACCAAGGAGGTTCACCAGTATTATTTGAACACTTATTTTGGTTCTTAGGACATCCAGAAGTATATATTGTATTATTACCAGCCCTAGGAATTACGTCTGAAATTATTTCAACACACTCTAGAAAACCAATTTTTGGATATAGAGCAATGATTGGATCTATTATGGCTATCGCCTTTTTATCTACCATTGTTTGGGGGCACCATATGTTTATTTCAGGAATGAATCCATTTTTAGGATCTGTATTTACCTTTACAACGGTATTAATTGCTATTCCATCTGCTGTGAAAGCATTTAATTATATCACAACACTTTGGAAAGGGAACCTACAATTAAATCCGGCCATGTTGTTTTCAATTGGATTAGTTTCTACCTTTGTTACCGGAGGTTTAACAGGTTTGGTCTTAGGAGATTCTGCTCTAGATATTAATATTCATGATACCTATTTCGTAGTCGCTCACTTCCATTTAGTAATGGGTGTTTCTGCTATATTTGGAATGTATGCAGGAATCTATCATTGGTTCCCTAAGATGTATGGTAAATTAATGAATAAAGCCATGGGGTATTGGCATTTCTGGATCACTATCATTTGTGCTTATGGTGTATTTTTTCCGATGCACTTTATTGGATTAGCAGGTCTTCCAAGAAGATATTATTCTAATACAGCATTTCCAATGTTTGATGATGTATCTGACACTAATGTAGTGATTACATATTTTGCTTTAATTGGTGGGATTGGTCAAATTATATTTCTAGCTAACTTCTTTATCTCTATTTACAGAGGAGAGAAATCAAGTGAAAATCCATGGAATTCAAATACATTAGAATGGACTACTCCAGTAGAACATATTCATGGAAATTGGCCAGGAAAAATTCCAGAGGTTCACAGATGGGCTTATGACTACAGTAAAAAAGTAGATCCAGAAGATGATAGTAGTGATTATCTTCATGGAAAAGATTGGGTATCCCAAATAGTTCCACTACTTCCAGGAGAAGAGCCATCTTAATTGATAAAAAAAATAGTTAAAACCTTTCCTTTTTGGAAAGGTTTTTTGTTTTTTGAGACTAAGTAATTCAATCTTCAATTTCTAGTATATTTGTAATATGAACGAACATCTAAATCCAGAAAATGAAAACTACTCAAATGAGGAGTTGGACGTAGAAAAAAAATTGAGACCGCTCTCGTTTGATGACTTTACAGGTCAAGAACAAGCGATAGAAAATTTGAAGATTTTTGTTGAAGCGGCCAATCAAAGAGAAGAGGCTTTAGATCATACTTTATTTCATGGACCTCCAGGTCTAGGAAAAACAACACTGGCCCATATATTAGCTAACGAGTTACAAGTAGGGATTAAGGTTACTTCAGGCCCGGTTTTAGACAAACCTGGAGATTTAGCGGGCTTATTAACCAACCTAGACGAAAGAGACGTATTGTTTATTGATGAAATTCACAGATTAAGTCCTATTGTAGAAGAATATTTATATTCTGCAATGGAAGACTATAAAATAGATATTATGATTGAATCTGGACCCAACGCAAGAACGGTTCAAATCAATTTAGAGCCATTTACTTTAATTGGAGCCACTACTCGCTCAGGATTGCTAACTGCACCTATGCGAGCCCGTTTTGGAATTAGTAGTAGATTAAATTATTATAAGAAAGAATTATTAACAACCATAGTTCAACGGAGTGCTGCAATTTTAAATGTTCCTATTTCTATGGAATCTGCTATAGAGATTGCAGGTAGAAGTAGAGGGACACCAAGAATAGCAAACTCGTTACTTAGAAGAGTTAGAGATTTTGCTCAAATAAAAGGTGATGGTAACATTACTATAGAAATTGCCAAATATGCTTTAAAAGCGCTAAATGTAGATGCATATGGTCTGGATGAAATGGATAACAAAATTTTAACTACTATCATAGATAAGTTCAAAGGAGGTCCGGTTGGGATTAGTACCCTAGCCACAGCAGTTGGAGAAAATGGAGAAACCATAGAGGAGGTCTATGAGCCCTTTTTAATTCAAGAAGGTTTTATTATGAGAACTCCAAGAGGAAGAGAAGTTACTGAATTGGCTTACACACATTTAAATCTTATAAAAGGAAAAAGTCAAGGAGAATTATTTTAATGCTGTTTAAGATGAGATACTAATTCCTTGGTCACATATAGATGAAAAAAATAAAAGAACTCATACCAATTTTAGAATGGTTACCTAATTATAATAGCTCCAGATTAAAAGGAGATTTTATAGCGGGAATAACTGTTTCTATCATTTTAATTCCTCAAGGGATAGCGTATGCGTTAATTGCAGGCTTACCTCCAATCTACGGTTTATATTGTGCTTTGGTTCCCCAACTTGTGTACGCAATATTTGGTTCTTCTAGACAAGTAGCTATAGGCCCTGTAGCTATGGATTCATTAATTGTGGCTACTGGTGTTTCAACACTAGCTTTAGCTGGTTCAGACAGTTATATAGCCATAGCAATATTATTGGCATTCATGGTAGGATCTATTCAATTTTTATTGGGTGTATTTAGGCTTGGGTTCATTGTTAATTTTTTATCGAAACCTGTAATCTCTGGCTTTACTTCTGCTGTTGCATTGACCATTGGCATTAATCAATTTAGAAATTTATTTGGGGTAGATTTTGTTCAAAGTGATCAAATCCAATATGTATTGGAAGATATATGGTTCAATATCATAGACTTTAATTCACACACTACCGTAATTGGATTGATTTCTGTAGGGGTGATTATTTTGCTAAGAAGAATAAATAAAAAAATACCAAATGCCTTACTTGTTGTAGTTGTTGGAATTTTTACAATACGCTATTTTGGAGATGAATTTTCTGATGTAGCCATTGTAAAAGATATCCCTTCGGGCTTACCTTCATTTTCTTTTCCTGAAATGGATATTAGTCAAATGAGAGAGTTATTACCAATTGCAATAACATTAGTAATGGTTGGGTATTTAGAAACGATATCTATAGGGAAATCATTAGAGGCTAAACAAGACGAATATAAACTTAGACCAAATCAAGAATTGATTGCTTTAGGATTAAGTAATATGCTTGGCTCTTGGTTTAAGGCATATCCTTCTACCTCAAGTTTTTCTAGATCAGCTATTAACCAAGAATCTGGAGCAACAACAGGAATGGCCTCATTGGTTTCTGTAGTGATGGTACTTTTGACCTTGTTATTTCTTACTCCATTATTTTATCACCTGCCAAAAACTGTTCTAGCAGCTATAATTATAGTAGCTGTTTTTGGACTGGTAAATATCAAAGAAGCAATATTTTTATGGAAAGCCAATAACTTAGACTTTTGGTTACTTGTAATTACCTTCTTTTCAACACTTTTATTCGGTATAGAATATGGAATTATGATTGGAGTTGGGCTTTCATTAATTATTTTAATTTTTAGAACTTCTAGGCCCTATGTAGCTGAGTTAGGAAAAGTTCCAGACTCAGATTTTTATAGAAATAAAGAGCGTTTTAATGAAGTAATTTTAGATGATGAAGTTTTGGTTTTTAGATTCGATGCTCAATTATTTTATGCAAATGCTAGTTATTTTATTGAGACTTTAGAACTTATGGTTGAAGAGAAAGGATCTCACTTAAAACTCATTGTTTTAGATGCAGAAAGTATTAATAGAGTAGATAGCACAGGAGTAGAAATGTTAAAAGAGAGAATTAGATTTTATCATAAAAAAAATATTTTATTCTACTTTGCTGGTGTTAAAGGCCCTGTAAGAGATCATTTATTTAGAGGTAAAATTTTAGACATCATTACTCTAGATCATTTTTATATGAGAGTTAATGGTGCCGTTAATTATTATAAAACTGGACAAAAAGAGTATCAAAATAAATATGCAAATTACATACATCAATCATACGATAGATAGAAAATTAGAATTATGGTTATAGAACAGATTTATACTGGTTGTCTAGCTCAAGGAGCTTATTACATAGAAAGTAATGGTGAAGTAGCTATCATAGATCCTTTAAGAGAGGTGCAAGATTATATAGAAAGAGCTGAAAAAAATAAGGCGAAAATTCGTTATATTTTTGAAACACATTTTCATGCAGATTTTGTTAGTGGACATCTTACACTAGCAGAAAAAACTGGAGGTAAAATTATTTTTGGACCTAATGCTACGACTAAGTTTGATTCACATATTGCTTTTGATGGAGAAGTTTTTAAAGTTGGAGACATTACGATTACAGCAATTCATACTCCAGGTCATACCATGGAAAGTACTACCTATTTATTAAAAGATAAAAACGGAAAAGATATTGCCATTTTTACAGGAGATACCTTGTTTTTAGGAGATGTAGGAAGACCAGACTTAGCTCAAAAAAGTAATATGAGTCAAGAAGATTTGGCTGCAACATTATTTGATAGTTTACGAAATAAAATTATGCCTTTAGCAGACGATGTTTTGGTGTATCCTGCTCATGGAGCTGGTTCAGCCTGTGGGAAAAATTTAAGTAAGGAAACCGTTGGAACTTTAGGAGATCAAAAGCAACATAATTATGCCTTACGTCAAGATATGACCAAAGATGAATTTATTAAAGAAGTAACTGATGGATTATTACCTCCACCTGCTTATTTTCCATTAAATGTTGCTTTAAACAAAGAAGGCTATAAATCTATTGACGAAGTAATAAAAACAGGAGCAAAAGCGCTTTCAGCAAACGATTTTGAGTTAGTAGCTAATGAAACAGATGCTGTTATTATTGATGTTCGTCATCAGTTTGAATTTGTGAAAGGTTTTATTCCTCAATCTATATTTATTGGATTAGGAGGTACTTTTGCACCTTGGGTAGGGGCTTTAATTAAAGATATCCATCAACCCATTCTCCTTGTAGTTCCAGATCATATGGAAAAAGAAACAATTACAAGATTATCTCGTGTTGGATTTGATAATGTATTAGGGTATTTAAATGGTGGTTTTGAAGCATGGAAAACATCTGGTAAAGAAATAGATACATTGCCATCTGTTTCTGCTGATTTTTTAGCCGAACAAATTCATAAAGAGGCCATTGTTTTTGATGTTCGAAAACCAGGAGAATATGAGGCTGAACATATTGAAAATGTTCCGAGTACTCCATTAGATTTTTTAAATGACCATATTTCAGAATTTCCAACAAATAAAGATTTTTATGTGCATTGTGCAGGAGGTTATCGATCTGTAATCGCAGCTTCTATTTTAAAAGCAAGAGGGTATAGTAAAGTAATTGATGTGGCAGGAGGTTATGGAGCTATCAAGAAAACGACAATCAAGAGAACACAAGCAACAGCTTGTTCTAATTCAAAATAATATATGAAAAAGGTATTTTTCATTTTTATAATGATGTATTCTTTTAGTTCTTGTGCTCAAGAAACAAAACAGCATCAACTAATTTCTCAACAAGAATTTGCAAAAATTTTAACTAAGGAAATACAACTATTAGATGTAAGAACTCCACAAGAATATAAACAAGGATATATAGAGGGGGCTATTTTAATTAACTTTTTTGATTCGGATTTTGTAACCAAAGTTAGTTCTAGATTCGATAAAAATAAACCTTTATACATCTATTGCGCTGTTGGAGGGAGAAGTAATAAGGCAGCAAAAAAATTGATAGCTGATGGGTTTGACTCCATTTATGATTTAAAAGGCGGGTTTATTAAATGGAAAAATTTTAAATAAAAAACCGAGACAATTGTCTCGGTTTTTTATTTTTAAATTAGAATTTTAAGGTAACTCCAACCAAGAAATTTCTTGTAGCTTGTGGGTAGTAGCCAGCTCCATCAATTGTAGTGCTAGACCCTGGATTACTCCAAGTATCATCATAGGTATAATAATATCCTCTATCTACATATTCTGTATTAAAGATGTTGTTGATTAAGCCAGAAATGATAATGGTATCAAACACTTTTTTAGTAGCTATCTCATACACAAAATTTAAATCGCTAGTGAAGTAACTGTCTAAAACATCTAATTTAGAAACGTTGCTATTTAAGTTGCTCATAAACTGTTCCCCTACATATTTCGATAAGAATGAAATTTGAAGGTTTTTGCTAGGTTGGTATACAACCATATTTCCAACAATTACATTGGGAGAAAATGACAATGGAGTATTTCCTAAGTTTAGTAAACTTCCATCTATAGATGCTGTAAAATCTTCATTTTTATTCGTGCTAAATGCTGCATTAGATTTTAAGGAAAATTGTTCATTTAATTTAATATCAGCATCTATCTCTAACCCTAAACGGAAGCTTTTACCGCTGGTTGCTCTTATGGGTGCACCAACATCATCTATAGCACCAGTTAACACCAGTTGGTTTTTATAATTCATGTAATATATATTGGTATTTAACTGTACTCGATCGTTTTTATAACGCCATCCTAATTCTATGTCATCCAATATTTCTGGTGAAGAAACACCATTTTCAAAATCATTTCTATTGGCCTCTCTATTGGCTCTAGCATAGGAAAGGTATACACTATTTTGAGGAGCTATTTTATAAATAAAACCTACTTTAGGATTAAAGAAGTTAAATTTAGCATCTACATCTAAAGGGTTTCTGTCTGAGGTAAGCCCTTTGGTTTGATAGTTGACGAAACGACCTTGAAGATCCAGATACGCAGATACTTTTTCATTCATTTCATAAGTTGCTTTAGAAAAAATACTCATGTCTGTTTTTTTAGCATCACTAAAATAATAGCGATCACCAAAAGATGCACCAGAAGTCAAATTACTTCCCCAAATTACTTCTCCAAAATGATCACCAGTATAATTGCTATATGAAATTCCAGAGATTAAATTTATTTTCTCGTCTTTATAATTGGTGTTGAAATTTAGAACATAAAAATCATTGTCTAACCATCTTCTCACAATTACATCGCTACCATCTTCAATTAGATTGTTAAAATCAGCGGCATTTTCTGTTGCTTTATATTGTTCAAAAAAACCAGCACCTTTGGTGTAATTTAAACCCAAATTCGTAGACCAATGGTTACTTAATTGTTCATTCCAATGTAATTGATAATGATTTTGTTTATAATCATCAACTTCGTTTTCATAGGTATAGGGGTTTTGCCTTCTGTCTTCCTCCAATTGTTGTGGATCTAAACCATACCAAGCTTGGTAAGTTCTTTCAGCGCCACCAAAAGAAACTGCTTTAATGAGTGTGTTTTCATCTTTGTAAGAGGCTTGTAAAAAATATGATTTTAAGTCGGTAAAAGCTCTGTCTACATACCCATCTGAATGGATGTTAGAAAACCTTCCGGAAACTTCAAGATGCTCATTAATTTTTCCAGTAGTAAATTTCACAGTATGTTTTCTTGTGCCATAGGAACCAAAGGAGTTTGAGATTTCACCACCAGCATTTTCTGAGATAGCATCTGTTAGGATGTTTAAACTAGCTCCAAAAGCACCTGATCCGTTGGTAGAGGTTCCAACTCCTCGTTGTAGTTGTAAATTTTCTGTTGATGATGCAAAATCGCCAAGGTTTACCCAAAATGTCCCATGACTTTCGGGATCGTTGTATGGAATACCATTAATAGTCACATTAATACGCTCACTATTAGAACCTCTCACATTTAAATACGTATAGCCAACGCCTGCTCCAGCGTCTGAGGAGGAAATTACTGATGGTAGGTAGTTTAATAAGATGGGAATGTCTTGTCCTAAATTACGTTTGGCAAGTTCCTTTTTACTCAAGTTGGAGTAGGTGACAGGAATACTAGAGGTAGCTCTTACTGCCGAAACTAATACTTCATCTAAGACGTTATCATCTTCATAAAGAACAATGGTTACTACTGAGTCTTTATCCAAATAAACATTTTTTTCAATGGTTTTGAATCCAATGAAAGAGACTTTTAAGGTGTAGGTTCCTTTATTCAATTTAAATGAAAAATTTCCATCTAAATCTGATGAAATTCCTTGATTTGTTTCTTTAACAAGAACGGTAGCTCCAGTTAAAATTTCTTGATTTTTGTCAACGATTTTCCCTGAAACCGTTACTTTTTGCGCGTTTGTAAGGACACTTACAAACAAGAATAAAAAAATGGTGATTTTTTTCATTTTAAAAATAATTAAAACGAATAAAAAGAGGTAATTATTCTTGTGTTATAGTTGAATAATTAATTTTTGAAGTATTCTACTTCTTCACTTGTTAAGTAACATATAAAATAGTTCTTTAACTAGCTTTCCTAAACAGCATTACCTGTTCTAGGTTCAATGGGTATGATCTCAGCCTTATAAAAAGCACCCCTTTATGAGAACTTTACAAAGGTAAAATGGATTTTTGAATTAATAAAAGATAATTAGTCTAAAGTTGGTTTTTTTCTAAGAATTTTTTTTGTAGCATGTTTAGTCTTATTGTCTAACCGTTTTATTTTTTGAGCGCTACTAATTTTTGTTGGTTTTCTTTTTTTAGGAACAATAAGTCCTTTTTCAATCATCTTAAAAAGTCTTTTTACCACTCTTTCTTTGTTGGTATGTTGGCTTCTACTTTCGCTTGAATACATTTTTAAGATTCCTTCTTTATTAATTCTATTGGAGAGGTTTTTAAGAAGAAGTTGCTTTTCTTTTTCAGTGAATGATTCTGATGAAGCAAGGTCAAAATATAACTCAACTTTAGAAGAAACTTTATTTACATGTTGCCCACCAGCTCCTGAGCTTCTAACTGCTTTAAAGAGCAGTTCTTTATAAATAGTTTCTTTATTCATTTTTCAAGGTCTCTGAATACGAATATAAGTTGTTTTTATTTTTAATAATTTTATCAATGGCCTCAGTAGCTGTGTTAAACCGTTCTTCTTTATTTCCTTTTAATAAAATATATGGTCTCTGATTTTCTTCAAGAGCATTTTTAAATGCAAGAAACATTTCTTCTCTTTGGTCTGGTCTATCTCGTAAGTCATCTGCTTCCCATGGAGTATCTATATATGTAAGAAAATATAGATCATAACTACTTTCCTGAGCTCCTTTTTCTAATAATGGATCTACATATCCACCATAATATTCCTCAGAATATACTTTAGTTTCTAATAAATCGGTATCACAAATTAGAACTTTATCAGCTCGCTTTGCTAGTCTATTTTCCAAAGCCATCTGACCAAAGGCAATAGGTAAAATATCTTTAGCTTCACAGGTTCTTCTTTCTTGATTCCACACTTTTTGCAGATAGGGTCTTGCGTATTCTTGAACCCAAACCGTATTATAATGCTTAGCGAGTTGTATAGAGAGTGTTGTTTTACCAGTGCTTTCTGGCCCAAACAATACTATTTTTATGAGATTAATGTCTTCTTGTCTAAGGTCTTTTTCCATGCGTAATATCCTGCTATTGCTATAAATGTAAATCCTAAATATTGAAAGCTAGTAAATGTAAGTCCTTTGTAAAAATATAGAGGGATAGAAATAATATCTCCAATAATCCAAAAGATCCAATTTTCTATTTTTCTTTTTGCCATTAACCACATTCCTACAAAGAAAATTGCCGTTGTAATGGTGTCTACATAGGCAACCCAACTTGTCCATTTATCAAATATTTTATAAATAAAATACACAAAGAATAAGGTAGCTATAAAGATAAGAATTCCATTTCTTTTATCTAGCTTAGAAGTTACCGATATGGGTGTCACTTGGTTGTTATCTGTTTTTCTTGTCCAGATATACCAGCCATAAATACTCATCATAAAATAATATCCATTTATCATCATATCTCCTAACAAACCCCATTTCAAGAGTAAATACACAAAAATAGAAGTGCTAATCATACCTGTAGGAAATACCCAAATATTATTTTGTTTTGAATACCAAACAGACATAAAACCAAAAATGACAGCATTAATTTCTAATAGTGTGTCGGTAGACGAATAGCCTGAGTACTGACCGAAAAAAAAATCAAAAATTTGGTTCATAAGTACTGCGATCAGAGGTTACTATTTTTACATTTAAAACAGCATTTTCTCGCTGTTCTAAAGAGGTTTTTATTTCGTTAGTTAGGTAGGGCATTAACTCATCATAGTCCCCATAAATTTGAGTACTCATTGGGTTTTCTAGCACTGTAAATTTAGAATCTCGGAGTCTTTTAATAAAATCAATTATAGGTGCTTCAAAATCTTGTTGAAGAGGCATTAAGGTAAGCTCAACTGATATTTTCATGAACAGATTCTTTTTTTATGATGTTAAAAAATGCAGGGTCTTTTTCAAAAGCAGTTCCAATAACCACAAAATCTGCACCAGCAGCATAAGCAGTTGTTAATTGATGAACAGTTTGTATGCCACCACCAATAATTAAAGGAATTGTAAGGTTTTTTTTCACAAGAGAAATAATAGAGGACTTTACAGGAGTTTTAGCTCCTGAGCCAGCCTCTAAATAAATAATTTTTTTACCAGAGAACTCTCCTGCAAGAGCAGTTCTAAGAATTAATTCTGAATTTGTTTGACAGATAGGTGTTGAAGAGCTAACTCTTTCTACGGCACTCTCTTTTCCTCCATCAACTAATATATAGCCAGTAGGAAGTACTTCTAAGCTAGATTCTTTAATTTGTATGGCTGATTGTACTTGTTGTTCTATTAAATATTCTGGGTTTCTTCCAGAAATAAGACTTAAGAATAAAATTCCATCAGCTTTATTTGTCACTTGATTTGCACTGCCAGGAAAAATAATAATTGGTAAAAGAGTTGCTTTTTTTAGCGCTATAATTATAGGTTCAATAGTGTTGTGTTGGTCTGTACTTCCTCCTACAAAAATATGAGTAGCGATAGATTGGTGTATTAATTTTACAAGAGTAGGAATCTGTTCTATGGTTGTTTTTTCAGGATCAATTAAAACAGCTAATAGTTGTTTTCCATGTTGTTTTGCTAGGAGTATGTTTTGATAAATATTCACAGTAGCGAAAATAAGAAGAACTTCATACAAAACCTTCCTTTCGTCTGAAAATATAAAGAATAGCTAGTTTAATTTTAAAAATAAAATACTTCATTTTAAAGAGCATACACGCAGGTAAATCCCTCAAACTCTAAGAAATGAATGCTATGAGTAGACACATGCCCTTCATACTTAATAACTCCTGTTGTTTTGGTATCTATAAATGAAAAATCTTCAATGTATATATGATGGATGAATTGTAATTTTTTCTTCCCATATATTTTATACAAAGACTCTTTTGCACCCCATACAATTGTTAATTTACTTACTAATGCCTCATGATTGGCAATGGTATTGTATTCTTCTATGGGTGTAAATTTATGAGCAATTTTTACAATTTTATCTCGTTGTTTTTCAATGTCTATTCCTACAGGATTTTTTTCAGAGATAATAATGGCTGTAAAGGTAAAAGAGTGGGTAATAGAGAGATAGTTCTTATCTTTTAAGTGAGGTTTTCCAAACGCATCATAATATACATCAGCATCTACATATCCTGCTTGTTTTAATAACTGTCTAATGCTCATAAATCCCTGTTGATGCAGAACAGATTTCATAGTCTTTATTCTATTTTTACTAAGTTCGGTGAGTTCTATACCCACAGTTAAATCTTCTAAAGACTCTTCAATCTTCCAGACAAGAACTTTTGTGAAATCATTCACACGGATGGTCTTATATAATGACATGTTTTAAAAGTTATTACGTAACTTTGCAGTCTTAAATTAGATAAATATAATAATAATAATGAGCACTAATAAAGCTACTTACGTACCCTACAAAGTTAAAGATATTTCTTTAGCAGCATGGGGAAGAAAAGAAATAGAATTAGCAGAGGCAGAAATGCCTGGGTTAATGTCTTTACGAGAAGAATATAAAGACGAACAACCCTTAAAAGGAGCAAGAATTGCTGGTTGTTTACACATGACCATTCAAACAGCAGTCCTAATTGAAACATTAATCGCTTTAGGAGCTGAAGTTACTTGGAGTTCTTGTAATATTTTTTCTACTCAAGACCAGGCGGCAGCAGCAATTGCAGATGCAGGAATTGAAGTCTATGCTTGGAAAGGAATGAATGAAGAAGAGTTCGACTGGTGTATAGAGCAAACCTTATTTTTTGGAGAAGATAAAAAACCATTAAATATGATTTTAGATGACGGTGGAGATTTAACCAATATGGTATTAGATCGCTATCCAGAATTGGTTTCTGGAATTAATGGATTGTCTGAAGAAACAACAACAGGAGTTCATAGATTGTATGAAAGAATGCATGCAGGGACGTTGCCAATTCCTGCCATTAATATTAATGATTCTGTAACCAAGTCTAAATTTGACAACAAATACGGATGTAAAGAATCTGCAGTAGATGCCATAAGAAGAGCTACAGATATTATGTTGGCTGGTAAAAGAGTTGTGGTATGTGGGTATGGAGATGTAGGAAAAGGAACAGCTGCCTCATTTAAAGGAGCAGGTTCTATTGTAACAGTTACAGAAATTGATCCGATTTGTGCTTTACAAGCAGCTATGGATGGTTTTGAAGTAAAACGTTTAGAAACCGTAATGGGAAATTCAGACATCATCATTACCACTACAGGGAATAAAGACATTGTTACTGGAACCCATTTTTCATCCTTAAAAGATAAAACCATAGTTTGTAATATTGGTCATTTTGACAATGAACTAGACATGGCTTGGTTAAATGAAAATTATGGTGATACCAAGGTTGAGATTAAGCCTCAGGTAGATAAATACACCATTAACGGAAAAGATGTTATTATTTTAGCTGAAGGGCGTTTGGTAAATTTAGGTTGTGCAACTGGGCACCCTAGTTTTGTAATGAGTAATTCATTTACAAATCAAACATTGGCTCAGATAGAACTTTGGACAAATATCGCAGCTTACAAGAATGAAGTATATATGTTGCCAAAACATTTAGACGAAAAAGTAGCTAAATTACATTTAGCGAAAATTGGTGTAGAACTTACAGAGCTACGATCAGATCAAGCAGATTATATAGGTGTAAAACAAGAGGGTCCTTTTAAACCTGAGTACTATAGATACTAAAAAATGTATTCTTTTACATAAAAAACCTCTCCATATGGAGAGGTTTTTTATC
>Ga0209308_10000795_pt1 | contig 30925 bp, 18 predicted proteins | sample COGITO_mtgs_1204_3_FD_184806 | JGI IMG/M metagenome (GOLD analysis project Ga0209308, IMG submission 184806) | Pelagic marine microbial communities from North Sea - COGITO_mtgs_120405 (SPAdes) (version 2) | ecosystem: Environmental > Aquatic > Marine > Epipelagic ...
ATAGCTGTATTTTTTTATATGTAAATTTTTTATCACCAACAAATTTATCAATATCTTCTTGATCGGCTTTCGGTTCTTCTACCTTAGCAGGAACAACACCAGCAGCAGCAGCATCACCAGCAGCAGCAGCAGCATCACCAGCATCACCAGCAGCAGCAGCAGCAGCAGCGGGAACAGCAGGAAGACCAGCAGCAGCAGAAGCAGCATCAGCAGAAGCAGCATCAGCAGCAGGATCAGCACCAGCAGAAGCAGCAGGATCAGCACCAGCAGAAGCAGCATCAGGATCAGGATCAGGAGCACCACCGATAACCCTTCTTTTTATTAAATGGTATTCATTACAATATCTATAATAATATTTACCATTTTTCAAATAAACATTTCTATTTTTATTTCTGATAAATAATTTTTTGCCCGTGGATTTCATTATATAAAAATATATAAAACTTTTACTACTATATAATAATAATAAAAAAGACACTAATTTTCACAATGCAAAAAGAAATTGTTTCGGAAACAAATGATGTTCCCAAGAAAACAGTTAAAAAAATTAGTGGCGATAAAATTATTGAAGAGTTTAATAAACTCTGTTGTTCTGATGAGGATTATTCACTTAACGAATTAAAAAAACATCTTTCTGCGGCTTACAAGCAAGCTGGGAAAAAAGTAGTTGTTAAAAGAGAACCATCGGCATACAATATTTTTATGAAGGAAGAAATTACTAAATTGCGTACTGAAAACCCAAACACAGAATATAAGGATTTAATGAAGCTAGTCGCAAAAAAATGGAATGATAATAAACAGTTAGATAAATAAATAATTATTATATAGGATATGAATTTGTATATTAGATACATATTAGTTGCACTATTAGTGATCTTTATAGATCTTATATGGATATCTTCAAATTTCAAAATGTATAACAAAACTGTTAAAGATATCCAAGGGTTTGATCCCAAGATTAATATAACATATGCTATTATTGCATATTCATTTGTGTTAATATCTTTATTTTATTTGGCTATTCCATTTACTATGCAAAATATTGATAAAAATGATAAAAGCATAGATTTAGCATATAAAGCTATTAGATATGGTGGGCTTGTAGGTTTAAGTATATATGGTATATATAATTTCACATGCATAAGCTTTTTTGCGAAATATCCATTATCAACTGCTATTATAGATACTATGTGGGGAACATTTTTATATTCATTTGTAGTATTTGTGTTTTTACTACTAACTAAATAAATATATTAATAAAAATAGTATTAATATTGATAATAAAACTATACATAATGATATTAATATACTACCACTAAATATAATGGGGCCTATAAATAAGCTTAAATAAAAGTTTACAACAAATGCCATAATTATATATATATAAATTTGCTTATTTTTAAGATCTTCCAGATTGATTGTTTTTCCAATGTTTAAGTTTTTTAAATTATTTAAAAGATTTTCTAATTTATTTGAATTATCATCATCATATAAATATAAATAATCATTGTGTTCGTCTATTACTTCACTTAATTGACTGCATTTATCTATATCTTCACTTGAAACGCCTTCTAACTTCCTATGTGTAACAGTTTTATCCGTGAAATTTTTAAGATCAGAACATTTATCAAAGTGTTCTAATAACATTATTTATTCTATTATATTATAACTATTTTAAATAACAATATTATATTATATTATAATAGAGATAGTTCATAATATATTTATGGCAAATACATATGAGACAATCATAATCATATTAGCTATGGCATTAAATACAGGTATAATATTATGGTTTATAACAAATTATAATGATGCGGAATTTGGCGGAAACCCTACGTTTCTTAATATAAATTATAATAAAAATAAAGTTAAAAGTGCAACAACCAGGGGAGATAAATGCACAACAGTTTGCGATTCACTAGACCCCGTTAGCGACCCTAGATATAATATGCAACAAATAATTAAACAATCTATATTACTTGAAGAACATTTAACAAACAAAAACAAGAGATGTCGCGATTGTATCACTAAACATTTTCTTCATATTATTGGCTTATCAGAAGAAGCCCAAATGTTAGCAACGAATAAAATTCAAGACTATCCTTTGGTTAGCGAATCTGTTGATTTATACAACGAACTATTTAAAATTTGGATTAAAAACAAAAACCTCAATGGTAAAGATGAAAGTTATATTTTATTTTGCACTAATAAATTAAGAGACCATCGCAAACAACTTATAGTTTTATATTTCTTCGACGAAAAATACAAAATTAAAGAAAATGAAAATGAAAAGGACAAATAATCTTATGACTTTATATATGGTATTTTATTATTATCTATCATATGTGTTATTACAAATTCAATATCATCTATTGTTATTTTATGTGCCGCTAAATGATCAGGGTGTATTTCTGACCCCATGTCAATATTAGGATATGATGTCGGGAATGTTGTTGCATATGTATTTACTGTCTGATACAGTGCCACGTCGGCAACGATCTGATATTCACAATCATTATAATCGTATTTATTATTTTTATAAAATTTATTAACTAATTTTTGTGCACCACTTCGCGATATTATATACATCCCCGTTGATGGTAGCAGATATTGCCATTTAATAAACTTTACATTTTTATCCAAATAAAGATTTTTATAAAGATATTTGACAGTGGGACCATACAAAATAAGCAATTGTAGTATATCAAAATCATTTGGAGCATCTTTTATCATATTTTCATAATCAATAATATATGGCACTGTAATATCATCCTCCATTATTACAAAATGATTATCGTCCGATGTTTCTAATGCATATTTCATTACTTTGATATGACTAGATATACATGCGAATTCATATTCACAACTAGTACATCCCGGATGTTTACAAGTTAATGGTCGTTTATGGGCCAATTGACTATCAAAATCTTGGGGAGTTACAGCATTTATACGTTTACTATCAATGTCTAATCTACTGAATTGAGTTTCCATAAAGTTTTTCCTCATAGTACTTTTTTCCATATTTATCCAATAATGTTTCATTGCTATAATATCTAAATATCTAACAGTATTTTTATATATAATTGTGTGGTATTGTTATCATATTATTTTTGTTATTATTAATTAATGAAGTTAAATGAAGTTGGAACTTAAAAAATTCGACCCAAATAAAATAAAGAATGACTCTGTTGTTGTTTTTATCGGAAAACGCAATACTGGTAAAAGTTATTGTATGAAAGATATTTTAAGTTATAACAGGGATATTCCCGTAGGAGTTGTCGTGTCCCCAACTGAAAAAGCTAATGGTTATTTTGAAAAATTCATTCCTAAAATGTTAATATATGATGAACTTGATGAAAAATTAGTTAGTAAATATTTAAATAGACAAATTAATATTACCAATAATAGAAAAAGAGAATTGGCTAAACATGGCTCATCTACTGTTGACCCTCGTTCTTTTCTTATTTTAGACGATTGTATGTATAATAAAAGCATCATGTCCGACAAAAATATTAGATGTATATTTATGAATGGTCGTCATTATAAAATCTTTTTATTAATAACTATGCAGCACGGGCTCGGATTACCACCCGATTTACGCTCCAATATTGATTACGTTTTTATATTTAGAAATAATATTGTAAAAGAACGCGAAAAAATATACAATCATTATGCTGGTATGTTTCCAACTTTTGATGTTTTTAATCAGGTTATGAATCAATGTACGGAAAATTTTGAATGTCTTGTTATTGATAATAAAGTACAATCTAATAATATCAATGATATCGTGTTTTGGTACAAGGCAAATGAAAGTTCATTTAAAATGTGTTCAAGAGATTTATGGGAAATGCAGGCATTACAAGACCAGCGAGAGCTTATGGGTATTGAAAATGAAAACGAAGACGAAGAAGACGTCGAAGAATATGACCCCGGAGTCTTTATGAAAAAGAAAAACTCTAAGCAAATTAAAGTTAGAAAAAATCAACGATATTAAATTATTAATATATTTTTAAATAATTCTAGACATTTGTTATTACATCTATATCCGCATATATCACATTTATTTGACAATATTGTATTACATTTTTTACATATAAATGTGGTTTGAGTATATATGATATTATCTGCATTATCACATATATAGCATATCGTATTCATTTAAAAAAAACTTGGTCTTTTATTCTTTTTATCTTGGGAACTATTTATATGTATTTCTTTTATACGTGACATATCGCTATTTATACTAATGTTATCATCTTCAATTATTTGTTCGGGTATTAAGGTTTTCATATCTATTATTTCATTTTTATCTAATGAAAAACTTTCTGTCAATGGAGTATCCACTCTAAATATTGGCTCTACATTATTTTCTTTTTCGTCTGGTTGTCTTATTACTTCTGGTTGTCTTATTACTTCTGGTTGTCTTATTACTTCTGGTTCTCTTATCACTTCTGGTTGTCTTATCACTTCTGGTTGTCTTATTTCTTCTGGTTGTCTTATCACTTCTGGTTGTCTTATTACTTCTGGTTGTCTTATTACTTCTGGTTGTCTTATTACTTCTGGTTGTCTTATCACTTCTGGTTCTCTTATTACTTCTGGTTGTCTTATTACTTCTTCTTCTTGCTCGCTTTCTTCTTCTTGCTCGCTTTCTTCTTCTTGCTCGCTTTCTTCTTCTTGCTCACTCTCTTCGTTCTTGCTTTCTTCGTCTTTGCCTTCTTCTTCTTGTTCGCTTTCTTCTTCGGCTTCCTGCTCGCTTTCTTCTTCGGCTTCCTGCTCGCTTTCTTCTTCGGCTTCCTGCTCGCTTTCTTCTTCGGCTTCCTGCTCGCTTTCTTCTTCGGCTTCCTGCTCGCTTTCTTCTTCTATTTCAGGTTCTTTTTCTTGGATTTTGCTTGATTTTTTTGGGTCTTCTGTAAACTGATTTACAGTATCAGTTAAGCGTTCTTCTATTTGATTTAATATATCATCAAATGGTATAAAATCTCTAAACGTCTTCTTTATTATTATTCTAATATTTTCTTCAATTATATTTAAATTATTTTGATATTCAGCATCTCTTATATTCTTATTATTAAACAGATAAGCGTTTTTCCATGCAAAAGAAGCTATATTCATATAACATTTATGTATATAATCCTCGGCCGCAGGTATCTTTATTTTGATATTGTCAAACTGTTCGCGATATTCATATATCTTTATTTTTATACTGTTGATTATTATTATTTTTATTAAATTATATATATATTTACACTTTGTGTATTTTACTATCTTTTTGTACTCATTATCTATAATATTATTATTCCATTTTTTAATTTGTGTTAATTCACTTTGAAACTTTTTAACATTATTTTCCGTTTCACTCCATATTTTATTTATGCGCTTTGATATTGCTATTCCGAGTATATCTTGTATATGCTCAATATACTCATTTCTCGTTTCTATTAAGGCTTCCATATATATAATATTTGTTAGTAATATTCTTTATATGCTTAGAAAAAATGAATAAATACTAAGTAATGATTGATTGTACTTCCTCGTTAATAATAATTATATTATCTACCAATTTTCGTATTACTTATTATTTTTTTTTTGTAATTTTTTATATAATTATTTATAAGTGCCTTGATTGTTCTATTATTATTCATTTTAATTTTATTTACTTTATGCAATTGTTTTAGTTCAGTAAGTGTCATTATATTTAATTGTTTTCTTGTTAATTTTCTTTTACCGCCGCCGCGGTAGACTTCCTCCGAGAAGGCCACTGATGGTGTTGATCCTAATCCTGCTGCTGCTGCATCTTGTGCTGCAGGTGCTTCATCTTCTACTGGTACTTGTTGTGGGAGGTCTGGTGTTGCTCGGTCTAATATTGATTGTGCTTGTGCTGCTAGTGGTTGTAGTTTAAATATTGGACTAGTATATTCTGTTATAGATTTTTCATCAAAATCAGTATTTATTGAATAATAAATACTATTTTTATTGTCATCGTATATAATATTAAAATTTACGGAAAATTTTATAATAGATTTACTAATATCTTTACTAATAGATTTACTAATAACAATTTCTTTATATACAGTACTATCCTCAGCAAATTTATTTTCATCTTGTTTTTTAAGGGCTAAAATTCCTTTTAATTTATTTTTAAAATCTTCGGTTAATTTGTCTTCGATATTATAAACCTTATCAGTACCATTAATATAATGGTTCAATATATCCTCCATTATATTTTTTTGTGATTTCTGATTTTCATGTTGTCTTTTTTTCTTCGCGTTTTTAATCATGGCGGCTATCCCACCACCACTTTTTTTTATCTCTTTTTCATCATCCATATGTTTTTCATGTAATCTAGATGCAATTATAATTTTATTAGTGGTGAAATACGCAGCACATACAATTTTAATAGACCTGTTTTGACTTTTATATGCAATCCCATTTTCATCTCTATAAACATAAACTTTGTTATCATTATTAACTGTAATTGGTGGTTCACGAGCTGAAAAAACTTCATTAAATATTGCATTAATACCGTTTTCTGATAATAATTTCTTCACATTAGTACATTCATAAATTATGGTATCATCTTTCGGAAACACTTTATCTACTTCACTTTTAAATTTTATATCATCATATTTATTTTTTAAAATTTTTTTGGTAATTTCATCATGTGTTGCTTTTGCTGGTGCTGTTGCTTCTACTGGTTCTGCTGGTTCTACTGGTTCTACTGTTGCTGAATCTGCTTGTTCTGCTTCTGGTGCTACTGTTGATTCAATCTCACTCATCAATTAATTTACTTACTTTATTGATATAAATAAAAAAAAGTAAATATGAAATTAAATGTGCTTCATATAATTATTTATTAGTGATTTTATAGTGTTTTTGTTACCATATTTAATATGATTTTTATCACTTAATCTTTTTAATTGTTTTATACTCATTGTGTTTAATTTCTTCCTTAACTCTTTTGTATTATTTCCGCCAACTTGTTGACCGCGGTTCTTCGGGCCACCCCGGGCCGCAACCCTCCTAACCATAGTTTGTATTTTGGTGGCGGAGCCTTGCCGGACTTGTTCATCTTGTTCAATAATTTTTTGTGCATTTTCAATTTTTTTAGATTGTAGTTGTTTACTAATTTTGGCTAATTCTTTATTATATTGTTCAGGATTATAATCTTCATTGATATTACTATTTGATAACGGGCCTATTTTTTCTAAACTTTCATCAGGTACGTTGTGTCTTTCTATTAATCTATCGTTTAATGATTTTAAATGATTAATATCTTTTTCATGTTCTTTTTGAGCTTCAATAAATATTTCTTTTGCTTCTTCAAGTAACTTTTTATATTTAGTAATATTAGTTTTTAACGCTTGTACTAATTTGTCTCCTACCCCAAAATCTGCATTTTCATTCCCACTTATTTTAGCATTAATATCAACTATATTTTGTTCAATATCTTTTACGACAGCTTGAATTTCTTCTTCTTTACTAGCATGATCTCGTTTAAATTTTTCTTGTTTTTCTGTATTTTCGTTTAAGAGACTTTCTATTTCTTTATTTAAAGCTTGTTTATTTATATGTGTGTCATATTTTTTTTCAATTCCTGTGATCAATTCAGATGTTGTATCTATATAGCTTTCATCCCCAGCGTTTATTTCTGCTAAGATACCCACAATATCAACAAAATCATCAACACTACTTGCGCTATTATTTTCTAATTTAGAATTTAATTCAGCAAATGTAGTTTTGGTATCAGTTATTAACGTATTAGCGTTTGTAGCCTCTTCATTTACTGAATCTACCACACTTTTATATGCTGCAATTGTTGTTGTTTTTAATGAGTTTAACTCTTTCATCATATTAGTATATTGTGTATCTGTAATTCTTCCGTCACCATCTAATAATTGTCGTGCGTCATCAATAATTGACTCAATTTCAGTCTTTTTTGTTTGAGATAATTCGTAATTAGTTTCATATTTTTGTTTAAAAGCTTCAAAAGCTTCATTAAATGTAAATTTTAACTTGTCTATTTCACTGTTAAGGCCTGCGACCACCGTTTGCGTCCTTTCTTTTTCCATTAAAGTGTTTTCATCCTGTGTTGCACTAGTTGTAAAACCTTGTATTGTTTTGTCTACTTCTTTTTCGTTTTCGCTTTCATCCTTTGGCTTGTTGTCCTTATCTACTTTATCTATTTTACTTTGTAAATGCTCTAATACTATTTTAATAGTTGATGCATTTTTAGTTAATATACCGGAAAGAGTGGCGTTAAGCTTACTAATATTGTCATTAAAATTCCTTAACACCTCAATAATAGTAACGGCAAGAACATTTAAATTATAATCAATATCTGATGTATTGCTGCTATCTTTAAGTTTTCTAATTAGATTGCCGAATTCTTCTTCTTTTTGAGTCGGTACTATTAAATTTAGATTATTTCTTATGGCATTATATAAATATAAATAATTATCGTAATTGCGATCATTCCCGAAGCGTATGTTATATAATTCTGGCTTAAAAATATTTATTGCGGATTCCGTTTTTATTATTTCATTTAAATAATTACTTAATACATATAATTTAATTATTATAAATTTCAATGATATATTTTTAGTTTTAGATAAAGATATAATATCGAATATGTCTTTATCATCATCTATTTTTTCTCCCGTTTTTATGTCTTTTAAATCATCGGATTCCTTTTTGTATAATCCTGTAATAAATATATCTTCTAGTGATTGTTTACCATTTTCTTTTTCTTTAAGTAAAGTGATAATATGATTTACAAATGATAATTCTTTATTATTACGCGTTTTTATATCTTGTCTTGTCGCAGTACCTACTGGTTCTAAATAATATTTTATTTTCTTACATAATAAATAAATAATATTTATTAATGTAACAAATGCTTTTATATTTTTTTTAGTATCAGATACTGATAGTTCACTATTAACTCCCAATACTATATCTCTTTCTAATTCATTTTCATAATATTCAAAAAAATCTTCAACCAACTGCATGGGATTTCGGTGTTCACTATACGTATATATAGTATTATCATCTGTTTTAAAAAAACTTGCTTTAAAAAAATGTAAACTTTTACCTGTTGTTTCATCACCAAATAATACGTTAAATTTATTAAATGCTTTTGCTTCTCCTCCTCTAACAAAATTTGATTTTTTTTTTATTTCTATTAATGATGGATTATCACCAATATTAATGTTAGGTATTTTATTTTGTATACCATTTATACTGCTTGACTGTAATATTTTTACACCATGTGGTAATTCACTACCAATACCACCTTTGATTTCTTCTTCTTTTAAATTAAATGAATTTTCATCTAATTTCATACTTATTTATACTCTCTATTATTATAATTCTATAATATAATTATTTTAAAACTTATATCTTACTTAACATCAAATAGGATTTAAATTATTTTTTGGCATCTCCATATAGTTTTTTGTGAATATTTTATATAATATAGATTTAGCATATTTACATTGGCTTAGACCTGTTATATGATAATAGTTTTAGTTTTGCAAAGGATTGGTCTTCCACTTTTACTATTTTTATTTTCGTTATTTTTTTCACAATGTTAGCTCTCCATTATATTAATTTTTTATTATAATGGAGCATTATAATAAAAAATTAAATTTCGAATACCTGTTTCAGCATCTGCTGCTGCTGTTGCTGCTTCTTCTGCTTCTTTTGCTGCTGCTTTTGCATCTTCTGCTGCTGTTGCTGCTTTTTCTGCTAATGTTTCTACTGTTGTTTTTTTTATTGCTGCTTCTTCTGCTTCTTTTGCTGCTGCTTTTGCATCTCCGTCTTCTGCGAATTTTGTGGCTGCATTTGTTGCTTCTTCTACTCCTTTTGCAACTACTACTGCTTCTCCTTTTGCTGCTTTTGCTTTTGCTGCTGCTTCTTTTGCTTTTGCTGCTGCTGCTTTTGCTTTTGCTGCTGCTTTTTTTGCAGCACGTAATTTTATCACTCCATCGGAAACACTGACTGCCGGTGCTCTTATTAGTTCTTTTGCTACATCCACTATTTCTTGTGCTTTATCCGCTGCTTTTTCTGCTTCTTCTGCTACTGCTGCTGCTGCTTTTGTTGCTGCTGCTGCTGCTTCTGCTGCTACTGCTGCTGCTGCTTTTGTTGCTGCTGCTACTTTTGCCTTTTCATATCGTAAGTTAAATCTACCAATGTCAAATATGCTATCTTTTTTTACAATAAATGCCATATTATAAATTATGGGGTTAATATCTTTGAATATTGCTGCTACTGCTGCTTCTGCTTCTGTTGTTGCTGCTGGTTCTGCTACTGGTGCTGGTTCTGCTGCTGCTGGTTCTGATTTTGCTGCTTGTTGTTGGTCTGCTGCTGGTGATGGTGGTGCTGCTGCTGTTACTGCTTCTGCTGCTGGTGGTGCTGTTGCTGCTGATTCTGCTTCTGCTTCTGCTGCTGGTGGTGCTGTTGCTGCTGATTCTGCTGATACTGTTCCTGATACTGGTGCTTGTGTTGTTGCTGCTTGTTTTGCTGTTGTTCCTAATCCTGCTTCTGCTTCTGCTGCTGGTGCTGATGGTGCTGCTTCTGCTGCTGGTTCTGCGTTCTCATCGGTATCTCTCACAGCTCCCAACCCGAGACTGTCCACAGCTGCTTGTGCTGCTACTGGTGCTGCTGCTGGTGGTGCTGCTTGTGCTGCTACTGGTGCTGCTGCTTGTGCTGCTGCTTGTGCTGCTGGTAGAATTGAAAATAATAATTTTAGTAGAAATTGTGTTTTTAATTTTAATTTATTTGCTTCTGTTTCTGGCGCTGGTGCATTTGCTGTTGCTGCTGCTGGTGTTGAGAGTGCTGCTTCTGCTGGTGCTGCTGGTTCTGCTGGTTCTTGTTCTGTTGCTGCTGCTCCTTCTTCTTTAATTACTGCTTGTGCTGATCCTGATTCTGCTGGTGTTTTTGTACTTACCATACTTTCATATTGTAATAGATCTTCATTATTTTTCTTAAAAAATTCGTCGTATTTTTTTTTGGTATCTGTCTTTTCTAATGATTCTAACATTATCTTAAATATTTTTTGGTCTTCGGGTGTTAAAGCACCTCCTCTAATTAGTTTTTTTTTTTTACCACCACCACTTGAAGAAGATTGGACTTGTCCGAGCTTATCTGTTAATGTTTCATATTTTTTTTTATCTATACTTGCTGCATCGAATGCTTCTTCAATTTGTGTAGGGGTAAATTTTTCTAGCAATGCGTTGTAAGATAATTTTGCTTTTAATTTTTTTTCAAGTTGCAATACATTTTTACCTTCTACTGTTTCTGTTGCTTCCACTTTCGCATTTGAAAATAATAAACCTAGTAGAAATCTTATTTTTGATTTTGGTATTTCAGGATCAGGTCCGATCACGAGCTTTTCATTAGTGAATTCTATCAAATTTTCTAATTGTGATGGTTCAATTTTTCCTTCTAAAATTTTGTCATCACTAAATAATGTATCTATATCTAGAAGATATTCTTTTAATAAATCATAATAACGTTCATCGATGTTACTCATATTAAAAATTATACATAATGCTTTTTTTTCTGTGCTATGAGCTAAAATAATTTGTATTTTATATGTTATCTTATCGGGAACTTTTTTGATCATTTTACTTAGCTTATATAATGTTTCACCTATGGCTTTAAAATGTTTTGCTTTATTGCTCGCTTTATTTTCCTCTTTATTGCCCTCCTCGCCCACTTTGCCTTTTTTTATAAATAATTCTTTTCTATCCCACTTTGTTAAAAATCCACATAAATAAAGATGTTCTATACTATTTATGTCATCATCAAGTTTAGATAAATCAAAAGTTTTTTGTTCATACTCATAAAAAGACTCAATGTTATACAAGTTAAAGGATAAATGATTTCCGTCTTTTAATTTAGAATGTGTTCGAACTTTTTTTTTTTTATATTGTAGGTTTTTTTGTTCATCGCCATTACTATTACCATAAAGGGATATGTAATCGGATACAGGGTCGGTATTATTAGCGAATTGCATCCCGCCTTTCATAAAATTATAATTCATATTCTATTAATATGTTGTACTATTATAATTAAATAAAAAATAGCAACACATATATAATAATTATATCTATATAAATTAATAATGAAAAATTATATATTAATTACAGATATTGGGCGCGATACTGATGATACACTAGCATTAATAATTTTATTATATTTACACAAAATCAAAAAAATAAAATTATTAACAATCGCCGTATCTGGGGCAAAATTAAAAAACAGAGCTAACTGTATATTTTACTGGTTATCCAGGTATTCAATTGTAGATATTTCCGTGATTCTTTCTTTAAATGAAGAGTTTATATTTAGTCCAATTGATATTGATGAGAGAACTAATAAAATCGTCAAGGATATTGACAGTAATGTATGTATATTACCATATGATGATACGGATATAAATATAATAGAACTTAAAAAAAATATAAAGACTTATGATAATTTAACTAGTTTTTTCGATAATAATGTTGATAATAACGTTAATGTAATATCAATAGCGCCAGTAAGACCATTATATAATTGTTTGATAAATAATCCTAAAATAATAGATAAGATAAGTAATATTTATTTTCAAGGAAATGTATATTATTCTAAAAACTCAATGATACCCGACATAAGAGGAGGCGGTAGAGGGGCATATAATTTTGGAAATGGATTTCCTAATTCAGAAGAAATACAAAAAGAAACGAAATATGTAATAGATGTATTTCATAAAAGGTATATGCGGAGCCTGGATAATAGATTATATTTTCTAGGTAAAAACACAGCATATCTAGTTGAGTTTAATCAAAAAGACCTTAATTCAATAGACAAAGATATTGCTGAGTTAAGTATAAAGAAAACCTTATTATTTGCCAAAAACTTGCCCGACATATTCAGTATGGTTTTCAAAGATAATATAGATAATAAAGCGAAGAAAGTGGTTATAAGAAAGAATATTGTACATATCAAAGATATTATTAGTGATGAAAAATCAACACTTAATAAATACATCAGCGATTTAAATGATAGGATAAATATAATAGATAGAAAGAATATAGCGAAGATTAACTATCTTGAAAAAGAAATAGGTGCGATAAAGAAACATATAGATAGTATAAATAAAGGCGATGAGGATTATTACGACAGTTGTTATATATTATTCACACAATTTTTAATGGATAATGAAGATATCAGAAATAAATACACTATTGATTTTCTTAGAACAATTACAAAAATAAGTAATCCATACGACCTAGTATTAACGTATTTGGTAATATATGGTAATTTATTTAATTTAAATAAGAGTAAGTTTTTAACAAAGAATGATAATGAATATATTAAAAGTAAACATATTCAATTTAATGAGAAGGACAAGGGTATATTTAAAAGCAAGGGTATTAAAGGGCATATGAAAAGAATGTTAAAAAGGGCTTTGTCAAAAAGGAGTAAAACGAGTACATAATTGTTTTAAAAAGCTAAATTTATAAAAGTTTATAAAATTCTAGAAAAATAAAGATTATGTACTCAAAATATTGATTAAAGTATAAGATATTCGGATACGTTAAAGATATTGTGATGGTTAACCGTGTATTACACGTTTTTTCAAGAATTCTATATCATAATCTAGGTCATTCGGTTTTATGTTTTAATTTACGCGTAGTTAATTTTTAAAGTTTTTTATGATATAAATATTTATTTTTCTTAATATAGAGAATACACATATATATGGAATGCCAGTTACATTGAATAATACAAATATTACAATTAACGATGGCACGAATAATTTTGTATTAGAAACAGTGAAGACACATGTCCCGGAAGTTGATATAGATATTGATATTGTACCGGCGATAACATATCCCGATACTACTACACGAAATTTGCAATTAGCGGCAGAAACAGCATCCGGAGTTAATGGTTGGCGAATTGTTAGGTTTTTGCCACCTACATCTACAACTTGGTATTCGGGTAATTATTTTACATCAACGAATATGGAAGTAACTGCATCATTAGGAAATGCTTATGATTATACTAATGAGTTTATGGTTCCATTTGGAACTTATGATGAGATATTCTTTTCTACTCGTGATATGACATATTGGCTTTATACATATAAAACATCCGTACTTGGTAATTATGGACCTGGAAGTAGAAATGTTTTAAAATCATCTTCAAATTCAAATTCCCATACTGTCCTATGGTACAATAGATCTGGAAATGCTGAGGATCCTTGGATATCTATAACTGACCATACCGCAGCCACAATGTTATATGGTGAAAATAACAATACAGTCAATGCCGGATACAGAAATAGTAATGGCGGTATGTGTGTATTTGTAAGAACTTCAACTGATACAATTAGCAGTTCATTAATTCCTGCCATGCCAGTTTATGAAGCGCAAACAACAGTGACACAATATCCTGTATTACCAGCTGATGCTACTAATTTAGTTGCTCATTATAAGTTTGATGATAGCAATAGTTTAGGATTAGATAGTAATCCTTTAACAACTAAATATAATTTAACACCAACAATTGTAGGTGGAACAGGTGGTTATGATGCTTTAAATGGCGTTATTGATGCTTCATTTCAAGCAACAGGGGATGGTGATTATTTGGTAGGAGACTTACCACTAAAAACTTTATTTGATAATTCAACTACTGGAATAACAGTATCTTTTTGGTTTTTTAAAAATTCAGGAGCTACAAATGATAATCCTTACAACACCTTATTGTGTAAATTCTATAATAGTTCAAATACTGGGTTATATTTTGTAATTAGTGCTGGACATTTTAATAATGCACACTATATGAATCTTTCTTTTAGTTATACATCGGGTGAAACATATTTTAATGGCTTTGCTAATCCATCCCCTCTTGATACTTGGCAACATGTTGTAGTAAGTATGGATAAAAATAAATATATGAAAATTTATATTAATGGTATTGATTTAAAAGCAAGCACAACTTCTTCACCTGCTATTAATACAAGTAGCTCATCCGCATATCCACTAACTTCTTTTCCAAATACAAATAAAGTAACAATATTTCAAAACTCCATAGCCAAACACACTGGAAACATTGACGATTTCCGCATATATGATAAAGCATTATCAGCGTATGAAATAGATATTTTGGCCAATAATAAGATTGAAAACCCCGATTATAATATTTTGACATTTGAATATCAAGGACCTTCATATCCTGTAATAGATGCAGATGCTACTAGTTTAGTTACTTGGTATAAGTTTGATGATACAAATGATAGTAATCCTACGTCAACTAAATATAACTTAACAAATAATGCTGTTACTTTTGTTGATGGAAAAATAAATAAATGCGCTTTGTTTGATCACAGTTCAGATTTATTATCAGCATCTACAATTAATTTATCAAACTTATTAGGAACAGAGTTTACATTTTCGTTATGGGTTAAAGTTAAATCAGGGATCTCCGCGTATGGACAAGTATTTCAATATTTTCAAGATAATAATAATAACATATATTTTAGAAGACAAAATGCTAATTATTTAGGATTTTGGATATGGCAAAATGGCTATTTGGGTGGCGGGGGTGTATTAAATATGCCAAATTATATCGTAGACGTATGGACTCATTATGTTATTACTTACACTGGCACAGAGGCAAAAGCGTATGTTAATGGAATATTACATCAAACAGATGCGAAAGACGGTACTGTATTCAATATTGGAAATAGTACATTGAGAATAGGTGATAGACATGGTTTAGACCAGCATTTTTATGGAGAAATTGACGATTTCCGTATATATGATAAAGCTTTATCAGCTACTGAAATATCAGATTTATACAATCAATATAATCAAACATCCTATACTGTCAATTTTCCAGCAGAAAGCGAATGCGATATATTGATAGTTGGTGGCGGTGGTAGTGGTGGTGGTACTTCTGGTGACGGTGGGATTGAAAATGGAGGTGGTGGTGCAGGCGGTGTTTTATATATGGTTAATAAAAAATTAAATGGAGAATATAAATTTATTGTTGGAAATGGAGGGATTAATTCGGGATATGATGGTTCAGATAGTAAAATTATTAAAAATGACCAAGTTGTTAGCTATGATAGTATTCAACTTATTGGTTATGGTGGAGGCGGCGGGGGTTCCGGTAATACACATTCGCAAGGTACATATGGTCGTTCTGGTGGATCAGCTGGTGGTAATAATTATGGCCAGACTGCTTATACTTCTACGGCTACACAAGGTAATACAATATGGGATGGAACTTCATATATTGCTGGAGGATATGTTGGTAATACACGTGGTACAGGAGGTAGTCATGGTAATACAGGCGGAGGTGGTGGTGGTGCTGGCGGTAGTCCTATTGGCGTTAATAATGGGGGTATTGGTGTTGAAATAGATATTACTGGTGTACCAACATATTATGCTGGTGGGGGAGGGTCCGCAGGCCATGGAGTTGATGGTGTAGGTGGTTTAGGTGGTGGTGGCGATCCGAATTCTTCATATTCTAATTCTTCTTTACCTGAAAATGGTGAATCGCATACTGGTGGTGGGGGTGGTGGCGCATACACTACCTCGACTTTAAAAAAAAAAGGTGGCAATGGTGGTTCAGGTATAGTAATAATCCGTTATAATACAAAATACATAAGACAGCATCCCGCGTATGACGCTCAATGGACTTATCATTCAGCTAATCCTAATGTACATCATTACGGTAACGTGGGTATAGGAACGTTGGCGAGCGAAACTAATAAATTAACAGTAAAAGGGGATATTAATGTTATAGGTGATATCTATGAAAACAATAATAAGATAGCATATGGATGGGATGTATATGACAATAGTGTTTATAATCAATATGGTAATGTCGGAATAGGTACAAATGACCCAAGATACGCTTTACATACAACGGGAGTTATTTATGCTGGTCAAGGAGGTATTACAGAAACCGGTTCTACCACATGGACTATAACTAGTGATAATAGAATAAAAGAAAATATTGAAAAAGCATCTTATGATATATGTTCAGAAAACATAAAGAATATCAATTTATATAGATTCAACTATAATACTAAATATGTAAAAACAACGGATAAAAATCAACTAGGGTTTATTGCACAAGATGTTAGAAAGTACTTTCCAAAAGCTGTTAAAAACAAAACGACAAGATTTGATAATGACGTTGTTCCTAATTTATTATCCGTTGATGTGACACAATTGAACTATACTATGTATGGCGCTGTAAAACATATAGGACAAGATATAGATGCTATAAAAGAAAAATTAGGTATTACGGAAGTCCCGACAGAAATCAAGAATGAACCTTATGCGATAGAAGTTGTTCCATTCAATGACCCTGATGCCGAATTACCAATTGTAAATGAAGAACCTGCAACTAACTAAAATCATTGGATTATTTTTATATAAATATTTATACTAATTTATATATAGAGAATACTAAATAAGTCTATTGAAAAATGCCTGTTACACTTGAAAGTAATAGAATATTAATAGATACCGTTGAAGTTGAAACAGTGAAGACACATGTCCCAGAAGTTGATATAGATATTGATATTGTACCGGTGATAACATATCCCGATACTACTACACGAAATTTGCAATTAGCAGCAGAGTCTAATACAGGGGTAAATGGATGGCGACTTGTTAGGTTTTTGCCATCTAATTCGGGAACTTGGTATTCAGGAAATCATTTTACATCTACTAATATGGAAGTAACTGCTTCATTGGGAACCGCTTATAATTATTCTAATGAGTTTATGGTTCCATTTGGAACTTATGATGAGATATTCTTTTCTACTCGTAATATGCAATATTGGATGCATATATTGAAATCTAATATATTAGGAAATTATAGTGACCAACCAATAGATGTTATTTCATCATCAATAAATCCTAATAATCACACTGTTCCACAACAATATAATAGAAGTGGTATTGTTCAGGACCCTATAATAACTTTAACAGGATATAATGCAAATCCACGAATATTGTTATATCTAGAAAATTCAAATGGATCGGTGGATACTACACTGACAGATAATGGTGGGATGTGTGTATTTGTAAGAACTTCAACAGATACAATTAGCAGTTCATTAATTCCTGCCATGCCAGTTTATGAAGATACAATAAATCAATTACAGAACTTAGCAGAGCAAAAAACAGGTGTTAAAGGATGGAAAAATGTAAGACATCTTCCAACGGGAACGACTCAATATTATTCAGGAGATGATAATTTTACGGGTAATTTTTTGCTCAATGAAACAACAAAATTAGACACAGAAGAATGGTCAATAGGTTATGATAGTAGTTACGATGAAATATTATTTATTAGGGGGGATTTTACAGAATGGTTGTATATTAATAGAAGTGATACTACTTTAACAAGTACTTGGATAGACAGAACTAGTATATCAACAAGACAAGGTACATCAGTGTCTTACAAATATTTTAATGACGGTAGAACAAGTGCTCCTTGGTTTTATTCCAACGCATCATATGATGAAACAAAAATAGTTTTCCACGAAGATGTGAATTCAGGAGGTCATACACCTGGTTTGAATGGTGACAGTTTTGATATGTTCGTAAGAACTTCAACTGATACAGTTACAGTTAATCCAGAACCGGTGTATAAAACATTAGCGTTTACTTATAACGGTCACGGAACAGCATATCCTGTAATAGATGTTGATTCTACTAATTTAATTGCTCATTATAAGTTTGATGATGATTTTACTGATAGTTCAGGTAATGGTAATGATTTAACAAGTGTTGGAACAGATATCCCTTTATTCCAAGATAACAGTCTTTTATTATCAGGAACACCTAAAAATGAAAAGTTAGAAATACCTGACTTTGATTTTAGAAATATGGATATAACAATATCATTCGGTTTTAAACCAATTACTTTTTATATGACTGAACAATTAATATTTTTTAATAATTCATCATCAAACCTCCAAAGATTACAGTTTTATACAAGAGATAATGGCACTAAGTTTCAAGTAATATTTAATGGTACCTCCGGGCGGACTTGGGACAGTCAAGGTATTCCTTTGTCATTGAATATGTGGCATTATATAGCATTTGTTATTACGAATGGAGAGCAAAGATTATATATTAATAATATATATATTGGAAAAACTACTGAAACACATACCCCATACATATTCAATAATAATTCAATAGGTTATAATAATCCAGATAGTAAATGTCTAATTAAAGATTTCCGTATATATGATAAAGCTTTATCAGCTACTGAAATATCAGATTTATACAATCAATATAATCAAACATCCTATACTGTCAATTTCCAAGCAGAAAGCGAATGCGATATCCTTATTGTTGGTGGCGGTGGTGCTGGTGGTGGTAATTCTGGTGACGGTGGATGGGAAAATGGAGGCGGTGGTGGAGGCGGTGTTTTATATATGGTTAATAAAAAATTAAATGGAGAATATAAATTTATCGTTGGAAATGGAGGGATTAATTCGGGATATGATGGTTCAGATAGTAAAATTATTAAAAATGACCAAGTTGTTAGCTATGATAGTATTCAACTTATTGGTTATGGTGGAGGTGGCGGGGGTTCCGGTAATACACATTCACAAGGTACATATGGTCGTTCTGGTGGATCTGCGGGTGGTAATAATTTTCAACAGACTGCTTATACTTCTACGGCTACACAAGGTAATACAATATGGGATGGAACTTCATATATTGCAGGAGGATATGTTGGTAATACACGTGGTGGAGGAGGTAGTCATGGTAATACAGGAGGTGGAGGAGGTGGTGCGGGTGGTAGTCCAATTGGTGTTAATAATGGGGGTATTGGTGTTGAAATAGATATTACTGGTGTACCAACATATTATGCTGGTGGGGGAGGGGCCGCAGGCAGTGGAGTTGATGGTGTGGGTGGTTTAGGTGGTGGTGGCGATCCAAATGCTTCGGCAACAGATTCTTCTTTACCTGAAAATGGTGAATCGCATACTGGCGGTGGGGGTGGTGGCGCATACACTAACACGACTTTAAAAAAAAAAGGTGGCAATGGCGGTTCAGGTATAGTAATAATCCGTTATTATACAAAATACATAAGACAGCATCCCGCGTATGACGCTCAATGGACTTATCATTCGGCTAATCCTAATGTACATAATTACGGTAACGTGGGTATAGGAACATTGGCGAGCGAAACTAATAAATTAACAGTAAAGGGGGATATGAACATGATTGGAAATTATAAACAAAATGATGTTAATTTGGGCAACTGGTATTCAAGTGATAATAGCAACAATATACATAGACTTACTGGTAATGTAGGGATAGGTACGACGGATCCTCAATACAGTGTTGATACATCGGGTGTATTATATGCAAGCCATGGAGGATTTACAGGAGGTACTTCAACAAATTGGGCTACTAGTAGTGACGAAAGAATAAAAGATAATATAACGTCTGCGTCAAATGAGACTTGTTATGAAAACGTTAAGAATATTAATTTATACAAATTTAATTATAAAGAACAATTCGCCAATAATAAAAATGAAACACAATATGGTTTTATAGCACAAGAAGTTCAAAAGTATTATCCGAAAGCCGTAAAATATGAAAAAATAAAAGTTAAAGATGATACTTATGAAAACTTTTTAACTATTAACCAAACACAGCTAAACTATACTCTATTCGGAGCCGTAAAACATCTTCAACTGGAATTAGAAAACATAAAAGTCAAACTTGGAATGACTGTTCCTGTCACCGAGGAGCCTGTTGTGGAGGAGACGAATACCACAGAGGAACCTGTTGCTGAGGAGACAAATACCACAGAGGAACCTGTTGCTGAGGAGACAAATACCACAGAGGAACCTGTTGCGGAGGAGACAAATACCACCGAGGAACCTGTCGCGGAGGAGACAAATACCACAGAGGAGCCTGTTGCTGAGGAGACAAATACCACAGAGGAGCCTGTTGCTGAGGAGACAAATACCACAGAGGAGCCTGTTGCTGAGGAGACAAATACTAATTAATTAAATGCTATTGACTAATTTTTTTTATATAAATATTTATACTAATTTATATATAGAGTAATAACAAATATATGCCTGTTATATTAGATTCGAGTGAAATAAAAGTAATTGACGGTGATAAAAACTTTACAATAGAAACGGTAAAATCAAATGTGATAGTAAACCAAGATACGGAAATTAATGAACCCACAATAACAGCACCGGATGTATATGTGGTAAAAACGGCTCCTATTACAGAAGATTATCCTGTATTAGAAGCTGATAGTACTAATTTAATTGCTCATTATAAGTTTGATGGGGATTTTACTGATAGTAGTGGCAATGGTAATACCTTAACTATTGGTAACGGAACACCAACTACATCATCAACCGAATATAAAATAGGAGAATCCGCTAATTTTTTGAGTAATGATAGTTATCTTAAAACTTCATCTGTATCATTAGCAAATAAAGCATTCAGTGTTTCAGTATGGATTAAAACTACTTCAATCAGCTCTAATACATATTTTATAAGTCAAGGAACACAGCCAACTCAACGACAACATTTACATATTGGATTGGTATATAATAGTGGAAATATTAAATATGTAAATGATTTTTGGGGCGATTCTTTAACATCATCAGGAACTTATGCATCAGATTTAAATAATTGGATACATTTAGTTTATATAGTAGAATCTAATTATAATAGAAAAATATATAGAAATGGTGTTTTAATAGCAAGTGATACTAATACTGATGCTTTTACTTCCACTGCTGATTTAAAAATAGGAACAAGATTTAATACTTTACATGGGTACTATGATTATACAGGATATTTAGATGACCTTCGTATATACGATAAAGCTTTATCAGCAGAAGAGATAGATATTTTGTTTAATGATAAAGTAAAATTAGAAATAACGCCCGTGCCTCTACAACAATACACCGAAGAACGAATGTATCCGCCTATACATAATTTTACTAGTTATAGTCATTTAATAAGTGGAGAAAGTTATGGAAATGGTGTTTATGAAGTATCGGTCAGTACTAATTCTGGAAGCCAAGAAGGTTTTAAAAGTTTTAATGACATTTCAACCGATATAGGCTGGTCAGGAGCGGGCAATGAATATTCTTCAACGGGAATGTATATTCAAAGTAATTATATAGTTCCTGGATATTTAGGAGATTGGATTAAGATAAAATTACCTCGCCCAATTAAATTGACAAGATACGGTTTTAAACAAAGGGCTGGATCTTATGAAGTGCGCGCTCCTGGAACATATAAAATTTATGGAAGTAATGATGGAACAAATTGGGATGTATTAGTCCATAAAAGATCCAAAATATCATATACACAACAAATAAGTGAATCCAATGACTATTTTGAAGAAAATATAAATGTAAATAATCAATATCAATATTTTGCATTAGTTGTAAATGAATTAATGGGTAGTGTAATATTAGTTAACTTTCATCTATGGTATATATATGGCAAAGAATTCATATCGGAAGAACCTGAATATAAAACATTAGCGTTTACATACGAAACAGGAGATGAATTAGTTTATGATTTTACTCCTTATAATGATTTAACAACTTGGGTCAATTATGCTAATTCATTACCTGGTGGTTCTACTAATGTTTCAGAGTTCAATTTTGATGGCGTTTATGTTACTAGTCATTCAGTTGGGTATTTTCAATTACAATTACCAATTGATTATGATTCTGTAGAAATAACGGTTTCTAATGAATATACTCAAGGTTTAGTTAATTTATATATAGATACATTAGCTAATATAGATACATCTACATCAAAATTAAGTTTATCTTCTGGTCAAAGTGATACGAGAATATGGGAATACGCAAACGGTGATTATTTAAGAATAGATGAAACAGGCATCTCTGTTATTGGTGGTAATTTAAAACTAACATTCAAAAAAACCCAAACAGAATATACTGTCAATTTTCCAGAAGATACCGAATGCGATATCCTTATTGTTGGTGGTGGTGGTGGTGGAGGTGGTGTTGAAGAACCTGCAACAAGTGGATCAGGTGGTGGTGGTGGTGGAGGAGGAGTTATATTTTTACAAAATCAAACTATATCAACTGGATCATATATAATTAAAGTTGGTAAAGGTGGCAAAGGTTATGATATTGCTGATTCAACAAGACAGACAGGAGAAAGAGGATATAATAGTTCATTTAATTATATACAAACAGAAGCAATTGGTGGTGGGGGAGGAGGAACAAGAGGAATTAGTTTTTTATCACAGGGATTAGAAGGTGGGTCTGGTGGTGGTTCATCACATACTAATGGATCTACAGACACACCCGGAGGTTTGGGAACTGTAGTTAATTTATTAAAAGCAGATGGAACAGTATTAATTGAAAATTATAGACAAGGATACAATGGTGGAACAACTGTTTATGAATCACCTTATTCAGGTGGCGGTGGTGGTGCTGGTGGTAATGGTTTTGGATCAGCAGATACACCTGATGATAGTGCAGGAGGTATAGGAAGAGCAGAAGAAAATGGAGTAGATTTTAAAACCTACTTTAATATAGCAAGTGGTATAGGAGAACATCATACAGATAGTAAAGTTTATTTTGCAGGAGGTGGTGCAAGTGGATATAGAAGTAATGATGCAAATCATAGTAATGGTGGTTTAGGTGGTGGTGGAAGTTCAAGTAATGGACCAAGTGAAAATGGAGTAGCAAATACAGGAGGAGGAGGAGGAGGAGCAAGAAGTGGATCAGCAGGAACAATACAAACTGGTGGCAATGGCGGTTCTGGTATCGTAATAATCCGTTATAAGACCCAATATCAAGCAACAACTCATGGTGCGCAATGGACATATCATTCGGCTAATCCAAATACACATCATTACGGTAACGTAGGTATAGGAACGACTGCCAGTGCTACCCAAAAGTTACTAGTAAATGGTGATATGAATGTAACAGGAAATTATAAGCAGAATGATAATACCATAGGTAATTGGTATAAAGATGGAACATCTATATATAGAACTTCTGGTAATGTAGGGATAGGAAATACCGCCCCACAATACAGCTTACATGTTCACGGTGGTGTGTATGCAGGACAAGGTGGTACGACAGGAGATGGAACAACCGTATGGACATCAACAAGTGATAGCAGAATGAAGGACAACATATTCAAGGCGTCTTATAAGGAATGTTATGATATATTCAAAAAGATTGAGCTATATAGATATAATTTCAAACCCGGGCATGTAAATTCAAATGATAGAAATCAGTTAGGATTTATAGCACAAGAGGTGCAACAGCAAATCCCCAATTCTGTTGAACCTAGAAGTATTAGATTAAGTAGTGGTGTGTATATACATGATATACTAACATTAAACGTAACACAAATAAATTATATTCTTTATGGAACGTTTAAATACTTAATAGCCGAATTAGATATTATCAAAAAACATTTAGAAAGCCAAGAAGAAGCAGGGCAAACTGAATGATAAGAAAAAATATTATAAGAAAGGATGATATTTTTAGGTAATATCAATAAGGAAAGAATAAAATGTCATGAAAAATTAGGAAAAGATGATAAGATTATCAATGAGAATAAAAATAAAGTAATAATTTTAGATAATGCAGGTAGTCATAGAAATCAACTTGTAAAAGATGAAATTAAAAAGGTAATAATTTATTGTATTCTGTTCCTTACCAACATTATACAAATACCATAAAGAGATATTTTAATATATTAAAATAAATATTACAAAAGAAAAAGGATTGACATATAATGAATAAGTTAATAATGTAAAAGATGTATTAGATAAAAATCTAATAAAATGAGAATATGATAGAAGCGAAAACCTAAAAAACATTTGGATTTTGTCAGAATTTTAAAAAAAGGGCGCAACATATATAGATTTTTCAGCATTTTCTGCAAATCTGAAAAACGGGTCTTCGATATTGTTCTGAGTTCTTTTTAAATAGTTATCTTCTTTTTCAACGGTAATAAAATTATTAATATCTAATGTTGTGTTAGTGAATTCATCGTTTATTCTTACACCAGATTTAAATGTCGGTTCAGGGAATGATTTACCCTCAAATAATTCAACTATTTTATCATTATTTTTATATACGGAGATATTTTCGTTTAATCTATTAATAGTTTTTAATAAGGCACAGTTTGTTCTATAAGATGGTCCACCGATTGTATGATCACAATTATTATCTAATAAAAGGGTTGAATTTTTACTTTCACTTGCCATATCGTATAACTTATTCCAATAATTTACATTGAATAAATCGCGTGTTTCATCATTTAACCACAACATTAACTTTTTTAGACTATTATAATTGTTATCTGACATTTTTAAACCAGATAGGTATGTATTATTAAACACTTTAATAAAAATATTAGCAGAAAAAGCTTGACCGGGAATTAAATCTGTTCCGAAACTCTCTGGCCAAACTCTACCCTTATACATATAATCTTTTTTCAAATCAAATATTTTACCATCTTTAACACAAGTTAAATTTAAAAGTATATTTTTTGTGCCAAGACTAACATTATGAAGAATATAAGTGCATTTAAATTTATAGAATCCAGAACTAGGGATTGTAAAAGTTTTATTAGTTATTAATACGGTTTCATCATAACCATTGTTAATAGAAATAATTTCATAGGAAACGGTTTTAAAAACGGATATATCATTGCCTTCATTACTTAAATATAAATTCAAATCAGTAAAATAACCCGATTCAAAGAATATATAACTTCCAATTACTCCTGATTTTTTTTTGGCACTTTTAATATTTACAGGCATATTACCTGATGTAAAAGGTTCAAATAAATAACTATCAATATTTGAGCCTTCATCTTTAATATGTTGTTCAACTATTACGACGTTATCATCGGCTATACCACTTAGTGGCGGTGGAGCTTTACCATGGACTTTGATAATAACTACACCTGAACCACCGGCTTGTGTATAATTAGTTTTTACCGCATACATACTACCGAACCCTGCGCCACCACCACCACCGGTGCCTTGAAATCCAGGACTTCCCTGTCCTATTTTACTCATATGGTGAGCATTTCTATTATGCCCGCTAACATATCCACCACCTCCACTATTTTGTGCTAACATCTCTCTTCTCTTGTTTTTTCTTTCATTTTGTACTGCTAATGACATCGCACTAGCCGAACCAGAAGAGTGACCCGATGCCCCACCCCCCCCACCATACCATTTATCAATACCCGTTATATTACATTTAAAACCAGAACCTCCGATATCTGCGTATCCCGGACTTCCAGCTCCACCACCACCGCCACCATCGTTCGTGCCACTATGTTGCCCATTTGCTCCCGCATTATATCCCCGTACATATTTACTACCATCCCATATTGTATTCGTGTTCCATCGATTATGCCCACCCATGCTTCTCTGGGCACGATGAGTTCCGCCACCTCCACTACCGCCGGTACCAGGTTTTCCACCACCAGACCCAGTGCCACCCCCCGCGCCCCCACCCGCGGCAAGAGCTATATTATCAAACTTTACAAGCATGCCATTTCTAAGAACCTTTGAGGGCATTCCATCAGTGTAAGGGTGATTCACCTTACAATTATTATTATTAACCGATTTTTGATTGTTATCTAAACACTCTCTTCCATTTCTTGAAATAACTCTTTGTCCATAACCACCTCTACCAACTTCAATAGTATATATACCCTTTTCAAATTCCTTCTTTTCCATATATACGACCTGACCACCACCACCACCACCGGGTTCCCAAGACGCGCCGTCACCATGACCACTCGAACCACCACCACCAACAATTAATATATCAGCGATTACATTTGTTTTAAAAGTTAAAGTATAGACCGTGTGGTCTTTTCCACTATTGTATTTGTGTGTAAGTGTGTATAATTTATCGTATGTATCGGGGTTTATTGACTCAGTAATAGTAGAGTCCCTTACGAACACACACATACCACCATCCATACTTATAGCAGGTAATGACCAATGCCCGTTATTACCATAACTATTCTCTCCATATAAAATAAGGTCTCCTCCCCCCGATGGATTATTAACGGGTTGTTTTCCATGCGACCTTAATCCTATCCAAGGATCTTCTCCGAGTGTCGTTCTATTATACCAAGCAGCGGTGTATGAAGTTGATGAAATTGATGATTTTATGACTATTCTTTGTTGGTTACTATAATTTGTTCCGATTGCTTGGTCTTTTGATACTTGTAACCAATGATTAAATCCTTTTGTTGAAAATAAGAATTCATCAAAATTTCCAAAAGGCAAGCTAAACTCGGATGTAAAATCTGTGGGATTTCCATAAATAGCAGTTCCTGCTAAATTATCGTTTGGTTTATACCATTTACCAGAAGTAGGTGGTAAAAATCTTACCAATCGCCATCCTTTAACACCTGTTTTTGATTCAGCTTCGGCACATAGAGATTGTGTTACATTGTTTTGATAAGATGGTCTGTAATCGGATTTTAAATAATTGTAAAAATTTTCAGTAACACCAGGGATATTGATTGGGTTTGGAGAATAAGTATAATAAGATATATCTGTGTTATCGTCAATGTCGTATATTTTATATCCTTTTACAAATCCAAACATATTTATAGGCGTTTTAACTCTATTGGGTAATTCAGAATTACTAACACTCATATCATTGTTTACAGTAGATTGTAGTGGACCTGGACTACTTATTTTTTCTAAGGTATAATTAAAAATTTCACCTGATGTTTTACCAATTCCAAATGATTCTTTAAGTGCAACTGCTGCTTTTTTTTTAATATCATACTTGCTTACAAGATTTCCCAATTGTTTTATTAGTATAATTGGTGTTTCATTAGTCTCTCTTATTAATTTACTTGCTTCATTATCTAAAAGACCACTGATATAATCTATGCTTTTTAAATTTTGTTTGTTATCATTAAACAAATTATGTAAAGAATCGGGTATAATAATTGGTGATTTTGCACTAGTCTCAAGATTAAGTAAAGATGCACTTATTATTGAAAATGGCGGCGAATTAACAAATTTTTTATTCATTGTAAACTCGTCTGCAATAAATGATTTAATTATACCAGAATGTTCACTATTACAAAAATAATCGTAATAAAATTTATATATTTTTACATTTTCTACGTTTATAACATTTCCTTTTGAAAGAACTATTTTATTATTTTCGTAACTAATCGCCGTAGCAAGAGTATCTGAGAATTCATTTAAATCTATATCTACTATTTCAAATGATTTTTTATCGCTTTTAACCTTCGCGTATTTAACGCTAATAATTTCATTGGCACCATTCAATATAAATTTGTAGAAAATATCACCAACTTTTAAATTTGGTTGATCATTATACCTTTTCGAGCATATACTATCAATAACATTAGTATAATTATCCGAAGGTTTGCCATTATTACCAAACTTCATTGAAATAAAATCACCTTTCACATATTCGTCGCTTTCGTCACTTTCGTCCGTTTTATAATTTAATTCCAAAGTATTACCATCGCTGCTTCCATCGTGGTTATATACAATTAATTCATTGTCTCTATATATATATCTCTTGTCGCTTTCGGATTCAAATTTTTTAACACATTGAGCAGTCAAATGATGATTTTTAATATCGTTTTCAGTGTAAGTGTAACTTTGATTATATATTTTATTAGCATAATTATTACCTTCACCTTCACCTACTTTAATATTGGCAATTTCTTTCCAATCGTCTTTAAATACATATTTACATGTTGTATTCGGGTTAGCTCTATATTCTTCGTCACAATCTCCTTGTTGATCCTCGCCCACAAAATATACTTGGCAATCCCTTAATGTTACATTTCCGGTAATTGTTTTTTTATCATCATCTGTGTATGGACCTGTATGTTCAGAACCATAGTTATGATAAGTTAAAGTTGCTTCATTGCTAGTAAAGTTTTCAAGAATTTCTGAGTGTTTATTGCGACTACAATACATGAAATAAATTACTACAATTGACAGCAAAATAATAAGTATAAATATACCTATCAATTTCATATTAGCATTCATATCATTCAATGCGCAAGTACCAACCATAATGCTATTTTTATATTTATCTATTATATAATATTATTTATTTTAATTTAAAAAGGATTTATTTAAAAAAGAGTACATAATTGTTTTTAAAAGCTAATTTTATAAAAGTTTATAAAATTATAGAAAAATAAAAATTATGTACTCAAAATTGGAGTAATGAGGAAGGTTTTAGTAATAGGAGAGGTAATTTAAAAAAGGGATTTATTTAAAAAAAAGGAGTACATAATTAATAAAAAGAATAGAAATTATAAAAGTTTATAAAATTATAGAAAAATAAAGATTATGTACTCAAAAATTAAGGAGTTATGATTATTTTTTCTTAGTTGGCTTTGATGGTTTAGTTGGCTTAGTGGTTTTTTTAGCTTTCATTAATTCTTTATAATCTTTTACTGTAATTAGCTTACCTTTATGTTTTACATATTCTTTGCGATCACCTGGTATTTTATATATGCATCTCATTTTACCAAGGATTTCTTTTTTGGGTAATTTTTTAGATTTTTTGCCACCTTCTTGTGCTTGTATTGACTTCTTATAATCATTAAATTCTAATAAATCTTTATCTGTAAATGTTTTCAAAGTATAAATTATATTTCTTAAATCTCGTTTATCTTCTGATTCTTCTACATATTTTTTTATAAGTTCATCCACACGCAAGTAATCGCTTCCACTATTAATTGACCACAAACTATTCAGATCTTTTTCGTAACTACTACTATTATAAATTTCTTTTAATTCTATTACCATATCTTTTAATAAATCTTTCTCAATTTTATTATTTAATTCTTTTATATCAGGATAAATAAAATAATCGTGTAATAATGATTCACTTAATTCACGATTTGCATATGGATCATTGTTTGGGATATAATGACCTGGCGGAGTTATAAATTTTTTTAATTTAAGTAATAGTTCTTCATTTTTCAATGATTCCAATTCTTCTTCTTTGAAGGGAACTGGTGATTTTTTATTACTATTTGAACTCATTGTTAAATATTATTTTATTCTAATATAATATAATATAATTATTATTCATATTGAAAATATCAGAAGGTTTTAAAATTTATAAATTTTTGTCATCTGCTTTATATTGTTTATAAACTAAATACAATACAAGTATAAGTATTAATACTAAAATAATTTCTATATAGTTTATTTTTATACTATTATTAACATCTAAATAATTAATAAATTCTTGTTTAGAATATTCTTATGATACTTCATAATAATATTTGCTATAATGTAAGCTATGTGATTGATATGGTATAATATATAAAATATTATGATTATAATAATATGAATTTATTTATTTTAATTAAAAAAGCAAAGAGTACATAATTCTTAAAAAGAATAGAAATTATAAAAGTTTATAAAAATATAGAAAAATAAAGATTATGTACTCAAAATGAGATAATATTATACATAATATTATTGGTAATAAGAGCGATATTAATATATTATCATCGCATTAAATAGGTATATGAGTGGATATGATATGTTATATAAAATATTATGATTAGTATGATGTATATAGCTATTGTGCAAGCTATGTGTTGATAGTGCAGGACTGCCTGGCGGCAGTCGGCCGACCCTTATTGCTATTGATATGGTACATTATATAAAATATTATATAGAAAATTATGATTAGTATGATGTATGTAGCTATTATGTTAGCTATGTGTTTTGGATAAATAAGATAAATAATAAGAGATATAAGATTTTGTTGATATACAATAATAACAATAATAACAATATGTCAGAAATAGATTATGGAGAGGGCAAGATA
>Ga0209308_10000796_pt1 | contig 30898 bp, 25 predicted proteins | sample COGITO_mtgs_1204_3_FD_184806 | JGI IMG/M metagenome (GOLD analysis project Ga0209308, IMG submission 184806) | Pelagic marine microbial communities from North Sea - COGITO_mtgs_120405 (SPAdes) (version 2) | ecosystem: Environmental > Aquatic > Marine > Epipelagic ...
AGATGAGGCTAGGCAACTGCCCGAACGGCATGCCGCCAGCGACCTCGATTAACACTTTTCAAAGGTACGCTGAAGCCACTGTCTGGTAAACTAGATCCTCGTTCAGGGCCCATAGCTCAGCTGGTTAGAGCAGTCGACTCATAATCGATTGGTCGTAGGTTCAAGTCCTACTGGGCCCACCATTTCACTAGTCATATGTTTCATCTATCGGTGCCATAGGAACAGGGTGCACCTGCCCGATCCATCCAAGTACCGCCAATCAGGACGCCACCTGAGATATTGCCTCTTTTCGCTGGAAAGCTTCCAGTTCAACAGCACTCAATCAGCAAGGAAGCCACTGAGAAATCCGTTGGTATGGCGTTGTTTGTGCCAGGTTTCGACGGTGAGCGAAAAAGATCTACAAGACCAGCAACGCGAGTACTAACCGCAGGCACTCTCTGAGCCTACATCCATGATCTCCTGCCTCCACGACCGCTTTCTGAACGACCAGTTACTCCCGACACCCCATTTATACTTCTTATACTTCCAGCTACTACGTTCATACCCGCATCCAAAATCTGGACAGGGCACTTGTTGAAATTGTTGGTATTCTATTTGTAGTTACAGTCGAACAAATCGCAACGTTTTATGCTTAGGAGCAAATCGTGGAACCAAGAATAAGCTTGATCACCTTGGGTGTTTCGGACTTGGCCGCAGCCAAGGAATTCTACGAGAGCGTCCTGGGATGGCAGGCGGCGCCCGGGCCCCCCGAAATCGTATTTTTCGATCTGGGTGGCCTGATCTTTTCATTATACCCGCATGAGAAGTTGGCCGAAGACATGAACAAATCCGCCGGCAAAGGCGACGGCTACGGCGGATACGCGCTGGCACACAATGTCGCCAGCATCGAACAGGTGGATCAGATTTTCACCGACCTCAAGCAAAAGGGGGCAAACATTGTCAAGGAGCCCGAGACAGCGTTTTGGGGCGGCTACTCCGGCTACTTTGCCGATCCGGATGGCAATCAATGGGAGGTCGCCTTCAATCCCTATTGGACGATTCTGGAGGATGGCCGGATCTCGATGGAAAAGAAATGAACGATCTACACGGCTCGCCAGTCCCAAAGTGGTTCCGGACGGTTTCTGTTCTGGCGGTGCTTTGGAATCTGATCGGATGTTGCATGTGGTGCATGGAAATGTTCGCGCAAGATGTGATGACCGAGGGGATGACCGAACGGCAACAAGAATGGGTGCGTTCGATTCCAATTTGGATATACGTCGTCTACGGAATCGCCGTGTTGACTGGCACATTGGGAAGTGTCGGATTACTGTTGCGGCGTCGCTGGTCCGTTTCTGTTCTTGCGATCTCTTTCATTCTGGTTGTGATTCAGATGGTGTACCCAACCTTCGTTGCCGGCGGTCTGGAAGCGATGGGCAATCAAAGTCTGATCATGCCCGCGATCGTGATTTCTTTGGCTGGAGTTCTTCTAAGGCTTTCGATCGTCGCCAAGCAACGAGGTTGGTTTTCCGATTAGTGTCTTGAATGAATCGCAAGTGGTCGCCGATCTCGTTTGGGCCATCAACAGCCCCGATCTGATTGATACATCCGAAGTAGATACGGGTATTCTTTCACGCATTGCGACTGACACAATCGATGGCCAGCATCTTCTGACATTTCTGAATGCTCGTCCTTCGAAACGCGTCGGCCGGTATTTTGAGTCTCTGATACTGTACTACGTACGGCATGTTCTGAAATACGATGTCATTGCCAGCCAGTTACCGGTCGTTGTCTCCGGTCGCACCGTCGGCGAGTTCGACTTCTTGTATCGCGATCACTCCGGCGTGTTGACGCATCTTGAAGTTGCTGTGAAGTTCTACCTGCATTTGAGTTGCCAGACTCGACACGGGAGCCATTTTGTTGGCCCCAATCCAGCCGACACCTTCGAGCGCAAGACCCAAAAAATGCCTTGCATTGAGGATCAGGACATCATCGACAGGATCCTGGCTCACTTACGTGATAAAGAGCTGGCTACCCCTTCCCTACCGCTACTGACACCACCATCTCGAGCACCCCCTGAGACATTGCCTCTTTTCGCTGGGAAGGATTCCAGTTCAACAGCACTCAATCAGCAAGGAAGCCACTGAGGAATTCGTTGGTATGGAGTTGTTTGTGCCAAGTTTCGAAGGTGAACGAAAAAGATCTACAAGACCAGCAATGCGAGTACTCACCGCAGGCACTGCCCGAGCCTACATCCACGATCTCCTGCCTCCACGACCGCTTTCTGGACGGCCCGTTACTCCCGACACCCCATTTATACTTCTTATACTTGATGCCAATGAAATTGGCGGTGATTACTGTCTGCTGCTAACCAGTCTCCCTGATTTCCCTGTTAACCAGGTAATGTACAGGGATTTCTCGACTAGAGTCACGCCCACTTCTTACCCGACACGCTAGCTAGCTCTGTGGGCACGTTTCTGGCTAAACGAAGAACAGGGATATTGCAGAGAACCTCTGAGAGACTAAGAATTCGCCAGGAACACGTTCGCCTTCCGCAGTGAGATCAATAGTCTTCTACTGTCAACCAGACCGCCTTTCAGTTGTTCATAAACACCAGTGCCTTACTCATTCAGTACTATCCCTATGGCGAAGAGGTCTATGCCCCGCATCGTCAACGATCGTGTCGTAGTAACTACCGCCAGCAGGGATCATGGGATAGACATTTTCAGTACGTTCAACAATAACATCCAATAGATAAGGTTCATTCGGGTCTGACAACCACTCTTCGACTGCAAGACGAAGAGACGCTCGATCCTCTACACGGTTGGATTTGATGCCATAACCCTCGGCTATCTTCAGAAAGTCTGGGTAGATCTCACCGCTTTCAATATTTGGGTTGGAGAGATTCGAGCCGGAACGATGACCGTCATAGATCATGTCTTGCCATTGACGCACCATACCCAACCATTGGTTGTTGATGACGATGATCTTGACGCCGATGTTCATTCGGCGGCAGGTTGCAAGCTCGTGGATCGTCATATTCAGTGAGCCATCGCCGTCAATATCAATAACCAATCTATCGGGTTGTGCAACCTTGGCACCAATTGCGGCAGGCAAGCCATAACCCATCGTGCCAAAACCAGAACTTGAAAGAAAAGAACGGCTTCGCTGTGAACGATAATGTTGCATTGCCCACATTTGGTGCTGACCCACGCCTAGGCTGACTATGGCTTCTCCCTCGGTCACGTCACTGACAAGCGAGATAACCTCCTGCGGGGTGAGATTTGAGGTCTGGGGCATTGGATAGGGATATCGCTCTTTAAGCTTACCCAAGGCTGTCTGCCACACTTCACATTGTTTAGGTTCCACGACATCCAATATCTGATTCAATGCAAACCTTAGGTCCGAACAAATCGGCAAGGTAACGGTTTTGTTTTTGTTCAGTTCATCGCGGTCGATGTCGATGTGGATAATCTTTCCTTGTGAGATAAATTTATTGACACTCCCTGTAACACGATCATCAAAGCGAACACCAAGGGCAATTACGAGGTCCGCTTCATTGATCGCGGCATTGGCGTACATCGAACCATGCATCCCCAACGAATCAAGCGACAGCCGATGACCAGGTGGGAAAATGCCGTGTCCCATTAACGTAGTCGTTACCCCGGCATCGAGCCGCTCGGCCAGCTGAATCAGTCGATCTGACGTTTCTGAGATAACAATTCCTCCACCTGCATAGATCACTGGCCGGGTAGATTCATTGATCAGACGACTTGCTTCAACCAATTGTTGATCGGTCATTGCTTGGATGTTGGGTTCCTGTGGATCGATCGCTGCGGGTACTCGAGGTTCAACATAGTTCCCATCCAGATCCCGAGGATAGTGCTGCTGAATGTCCTTTGGTATATCTACAAGTACTGGCCCAGGCCTGTTTGAAGCCGACAGTTCAAACGCACCTTTGATGACTTCGGGAATATCTGCGACTCGGCGAACCTGGATCGAACGTTTGGTTATCGGTTCACAGATGGCAACTATGTCTACTTCCTGGAAAGCATTTCTGCCAAGAAGATGGAGTGGAACATTTCCTGTGATTGCAACAATCGCGGTGGAATCACTGTTCGCATCCGCGATCCCTGTAACCAGATTGGTGGCGCCCGGACCAGAGGTGGCAAGACAAACGCCAACCCGACCAGTCACTCGAGCATACCCTTGGGCTGCATGCACCGCCCCCTGCTCGTGCTCGGTTCTAATACAGCGAATATTAAACCTGGGTAGCACGTCGAAGATCTCCAAGTTCGCACCACCTGGATAACCAAAAATCGTGTCAACCTCTTCCGCATTTAGAGCCATCGCAAGCAGTTCCGCACCCCGTCGGGCGCCTTGTCGTTGCTCGGGTCTTATTTCCGAAAGTGCTCCACCGGTTACACTGGTGGAATCAGCATAAGTAATATTGTCTTTATGGATGTCACTGCCTCCGCACTAGAGCATGTTCGTTAGCGACAGATGCAGCGCTGGTGCCAACATCCTCCCAGATCATTGATTCGAGTCCCTGACTACCACCATCAACTACCGCATGAGTCAGGTGAGTGTCGAACATTGGTTTGTTTGGTCAATTCCAATGACATCACGTCTCAAACATGGACATTGCGAATGACCACCTGTTCGGCGATAACATGCGTTGACATAAATAGGAGTAAAATTACAGCAACTTTATTTATCACCACGATCACCTACAGAGCGTTCTTGTATACAACGCCGTTTTTCATTACGAATGGAATGCTACTGACGCTCGAGCTTTCTCGCGGCACTGTCTTGAACATTGAGGGGATGGCACCGAGGACCGCCAAATCTTCCAATGGATTGCCTTCAACTAGAATCAAATCTGCATATGCCCCGACTTCGATAACGCCAAGCTTCTTGGGGTATGGATTGTTCTTGCCTGTCAGAGCCATCAACCTGCCATTGTCGCGGGTCATAGCCTGCAAAGTTCTTAAATTGCCAAATGACTCACCCCATTGGGTGATCTGGTAGTCCCTGAGATTCCTGCTGGTTTTTCTGTTAGTTACCACAATGTCGGTGCCAAAACCCATGTTGATCTCGAAACGGTTGGCGAGTTTGGTCCAGTTGGTGCCATTGTCGTTTACACGTTTTGCTTTCAGGTGAGCCGGGTTTTTTGGATTGCCGTAAAAAGGATGATCCATAAGTTCCTCTGCGAACCCGCCGAGGGCAGGGACGAGCCAGGCATCTTTGGCGGCGACTAGTTTGAACGTGGCGGGTTTTGTCATCAGATTGCCATGCTCAATCGACAGAATACCGGCAGTCAGCGCACGGGTGACAGATTCATCGTCATACGCATGGGCTGCACCGTAAGAATCAAACTGACCGGTGGCGGTAACAATAGCGCCTAGCTCATCCATCGTCCCTTGCATGGAATGTAGCGGGTCGCGATCCGAGCTGACTCCGCCGCCAGCCATAATCTTGACAAAATCAGCGCCTCTGGCGAGATTGTTGCGAGTTGCTTTGAGCACTTCGTCATGACCATCTGCAAGAATAACGAGTCCCAGCTTCTCAAGACGAGAATCTTGCCTACTTGGCCAAATAGCTTCGGGATCCATTCTCCAATCTGTATGACCTGAAGTCTGGGAGATACAGGCACCGGAAATGTACATTCTCGGACCTTCAATAAACCCTGAGTCAATTAGCTTTCGCATTGCGACGCCAGTACCACAAAGATCTCTGACCGTCGTGAAACCAGATGGCAAATACTCGGCAACAGCTTCCCGTGATCGAATACCCAGCTCTTCCCAGGTCATTTCGTTGGCAATAGGGACGCCTCGACTACTGTCAAGAAACTGGTAGTTGATATGAACGTGAGCGTCGATGAGTCCAGGCATCAGCGTTCTGCCGCCACCATCTATCCTTAAAGTGATTTGCGGAGTGTCATCTTCACTAACACCGATGCCTGCAATCTCATCGCCCTTGATCAACACATTACTGACACCCGACAACTGATCAGTGGTTCCATCCCAGATCAGTACATTGGTGATTAGAATGATCTTATCTTCTGCCTGTGCCTGAATCGTGAACAGGCAGATAAGTGCAAAACCAATAATTATTCTATTCATTGTCATCACCTTCCAGACTCATGCTTTTTTCAAGTTCGGTAAATTCATTGCTTTTCTTCATCGCCTCAACCATCTGAGCACTATCCATCAATTCAGTAATCTCATAGGATTTGAGCAATCCAGTCGGCATCCGCATCAGATAAATCGCCTGTACGATTTCATTGTCATCGGGCAATGTCACAACAATGTAATTTCTGCCGTCCCCAAGTCCAAAATAGTAACTCAGCATCTCGCCACCCAGTGCATTAAAAGCTTTCACGACCACTTCACGGCGATCAACCGGATTCTCCATTAGTATTTTCCAGGCTGCGGCACTCGGTTCCCCGATAAAGAGAAACGTACGTCTTTGTTCTTCTGCGTAAACAGGAGAAACCAAAAATACCAATACAATCAGTGTCTTTATGACCTTCACCACTCCTCCTATATGACCTTGCCCGGATTCAGCAAACCATCCGGGTCAACAATAGACTTAATTCCGCGCATCATCCCCAGTTCGACGTCAGACCGATTGATGCTGAGCCATGCTTTCTTTCCGAGGCCGATTCCATGTTCAGCGGATACAGAGCCCCCATACTTCTGTAGGCTACCGTAGACGATTGAATCAACATTAGCGTGATGGTTTTCATTCTGGTAAGGACCGACGAAGATATGTAGATTTCCGTCGGCGATATGGCCAAAAACCACGCTGTTGGTTCCATTGAGTTCTGTCGTTAGTCGTTGCTCCAGTTCATCTGTGTAAGCCGTCATCTTCTGGATCGGTAGGCTTATGTCGTACAGATACGCAGGTAAAATCGGGTCGAACTCTTCACGAACCAGCCAAAGTTCCTCTCTTTCCCGCTCGGAATTGGCGACCACAGCATCAACAATCTGTCCTGCTTCAAAAGCAGTTTCGAGCAGATTTTGAAAACGGATTTTATCCGATTCCGGTTCGAAACCTTCAGACTCAATCATGACGTAATAGGGGTAATGGCGACCAAGCGGCGGTCGATGCTGACCTTCACCTGTTACGCCAACGTAGTAGTTGTTCCACATGACTTCGAACGCACTCAAGGTCCCGGCAAGCTTCGCTTTTACTTGTTGTAGCAGACCAACAACAGATTCAAAAGAGTCTGCCGCAATCATTGCAGACTGTCTGCTGACGGGTAGCGGAAACAGGCGAAGAAGCACTTTAGTGACAACGCCAAGAGTGCCTTCACTGCCAATAAAGAGTTGTTTGAGGTCATATCCAGTGTTGTTCTTTAACATTGGATACATGGAGGAGACGACCGTACCGTCCATTAACACTACCTCAAGGCCTAACACAAGATTTCGCATCATGCCGTATCGTAGAACGTTGATACCACCAGCATTAGTCGCGACGTTGCCGCCAATGGTACAACTGCCCCTTGCACCGAGGTCCAAAGGGAACAACAATCCCCGATCGGTAAGCTCGTTCTGCAAGCTCTGCAATACGACACCTGACTCAACCTGAGCGACGCCGTCTACTTCGTTGACCTCGAGAATCTTGTCAAGGCGCGTAAGGGAGATGACTACATCTTCAACACTTGAGTTTGCCCCTTGTACAACCCCAGTTAGACCACCCTGCACGACGACAGTCTGCTTTCTTCGGTTGCAAAGTGCCAAAATGGCGCTCACTTGTTCTGTGGTTGCCGGTTTGACCACCGCAATCGCCCGTGTTGGGGACGAATCCCAATATGAAGTCGGGCGTTCAAGAAGCGCATCACCGGTGATGACATTTTTCGCGCTTGCGATTGCAATCAGGTCTGCGATCAGCGTCGACAAGAGTTCCCCCAGTTCCGTAGGGATTACCTGCGTAGGTCGGTCCCAGAAAGAACAAAATGCCGTACTTTCACGAGAACATCCACAGCTGCAAGGGCGAGATACCGCTGAAGACTGCCTCTTTATCGATTATGACCACTCCAGGTTGGGAACTTCTTTTTTCTTCTATTGTGTCCCTATTGACAGCGTCGGCGTGCGAAATGACATGTTTTCACCTGCACACCGATGCAATAATGTAAGGAAATCGTCCTGGGCTAACAGTTTTGTTTAAGATCAGCTTTTTTATTCGAAAGAAAGATAACGTTGCTCAAAATGACTTCCGTGACTATTGGCTCGGAGAGCATGCAGCGTTATGCAAAACCTACCTGCCGAAGATCGGTGTTCGACAATATCTGAAATGTGAAGTGCTGCCGGACCATCCCATGACTATCGCCGGGATGCATAACTATCAGACCGGGTCTGTTGCTTTCGATTTTGTTGATCATTGGATTTTTAACGACATTCAGGATCTCAGGCTGGGTGCCGCGGATCCTGAAGTGCAACAATTGATGCAGGCGGCCTATAGTAGCGAGGACAACTGGATTGACGTCTCGCGCTCTAACGTGCACATGTCGACAGATTTGATGCAGTTTTTTCCAGCTGACGGCAATGAAATCAGAGCCACGGAAGACAGCAGCTTTCTCAAGATCTATTACCATGTCCGCATCTTCCCGCATCTGACACGCCAACAGGCGCAACTGCACTGGAACGCTTGCCATGGGGCTGAGTCACGCCAGCACATACGCTATTCACAGCAGCGAAAATATATTCAGGCGCACACAATCGATTCAACCTTTATTGATGAACTTGCAGTCAAGAGAGGTTACGAAATTGACCCGACAATCATCGGCCATGCTGAGGGCTGGGTTGAGCTGAATCAGGCACCCAAGAAATTTGCGGAAGAAGAATCTGCAGAAGTCATGAGCATGACAATGGACGATATAGATCTCTTTTCCGACAAGGAACGTGGCAGTGTCTTTTTTGCGACGGAACACTACGTTCTGGACGATCAGGTGATTACGAGACCAGCCAAAGGCGACAAACCAATGCCGGAGTTTTTCTCTGCGGTTTATTAGATCGCCGGGCCGGGTCGCATTTTTGAACCATCCGAGAATCTTGCGAATCGAAAACGGCTGAGGTCGTAGCCTGAATCTTGACCGTCAATCAGGTCTGCCATAACTTTGCCCGCACCAGGTCCAATGCCAAAACCATGGCCACTGAAGCCTGTTGCCAGGAACAATCCTGGGCAGCTGTCCACGGAATCCATTACTGGCACGACATCTGGGGTCGCGTCGATCGCTCCAGCCCACGTTTCTGTTAATTCAACATCGGCTAATTGCGGAACGTTTTTTGCGAGCCGACGCCTGAACCCATTCAACGCGAGTCCAGATGACGGTGGATTGTTAACCCTGAGTTCCTCAAACGGGGATACATCATCGGCACCCCAGTGCCTCCTGAAGAATGCTTGCTGAGTTGGATCGCGACCAGGTAACGGGATCAATTCGCTGGCACTGCCCATTGATGGGACAAATTTGAACAGGTAACGGAAACTATTAGCACCGATGTAGTGCTGACAGAACCCTGTCGCAATGGTGTAACCACCATCTTGCCGGCGACGAATACAGATGTCGTCGAAAACACCAGCACCTTCGAAAAAGTTGTCCACTGGTGCGGTCCGCGCGACTGTGCCCTTTACCGCTAGCTGTGGTAAATCAATGCCAAGGTTAGACAAGAAAAGTGTGGACCAGGCACCAGCTGAACAAAGCACCCTGCTGGTTTTGATTTCCCCATGCTCAGTCACGACTGAGCTGACTTTACCCGCTTTCGTTTCTATGATCCGAACTGCGCAGGATTCTCGGATGACACCACCGGTCGATTGTAGTGCCTTTGCAATCGTAGGAACTGCCGTAAAAGGTTCAGCGCGGCCATCGCTGGCGGTATACATCCCGCCGAGCCAATTGCCGGATGGTGTACCGGCCATGTCATTGGCTTCCCGCCTGGAGAGTAATCTCGTGTCAAGATTGTATTTTTTGGCCACATTTTCAATCCACCATTCGAATTCTGCGATCTCTTTTTCGGACTTCGCAAACGCTGAAACGCCCGCCCGCTTGAAACCAATTCCTTCTCCTAACTGGCTGCCAAACTGTTCCCAGATATTGGTGGCATCCATGGCAATGGGTACCTCATCCGCATCTCTGCCGGTTGAACGGACCCAGCCCCAGTTGCGAGAGGATTGTTCCCCAGCTACGCGTCCTTTTTCACACACAACAACACTGTGGCCACGCTTGACCAGATTTAGTGCAGTACAGATGCCGATAACACCCCCACCAATAATGACAACGTCTGCAGATTCAGGCAAAGGATCCTGAAAGCTCAATGGTGAATTCTCATGAAACTGGAACACTATTGATTTTCTCCTGTTAACCATTCAATCCTATTTTAAACTTCAACAAACTTCCTTGTATTCCGAGTGTCGGTTTGGTCTTTTGCGGTATTTCCGCATACGCTAAAAGCAAGGATTCTAACCTAAAAAGACAAGTCAGCCTTGTCATACATATGAGAACATCAAAAAACAGTCTATTCGAGTCATAGCAATGGCAGTCATGATCGATTTCAGCGGAAAAGTCGCCCTGGTAACTGGCGCTTCTCAAGGCATTGGGTTTGCGGCTGCCAAAGCCTTTTCAGATGCAGGTGCCAGCGTTGTGCTTGTCGATCTTCAACCGGAAGTTGCTGATTCTGCCGCAAGTATCAGAGACTCAGGTGGCGACGCGCAACATATTGTCTGTGACGTCAGTAGGAGTCAGAAGTGCAGATGCATGATTGAAGAAACGCTAGCCACGTTCGGACGCTTGGACTTTGCTTTCAATAATGCAGGCATTGGCAGTTACTTTCGGCCGATATCAAATATAGAAGACGAAGACTGGCAACGTGTGATAAACGTCAATCTCTCCGGGGTCTTTTATTGCGTCAAATATCAGCTTCCGGCGATGGTTCAGTCCGGTGGCGGGGTTATCGTGAACAATTCGTCCGTGCTGGGTATCCGCGCACTTCCAGATTCAAGCATCGAATACACAGCGGCTAAACACGGAGTTATCGGTCTGACCAGACAGGTCGCGGTTAACCACGGCGCTGAGGGAATTCGTTGCGTTGCTGTTTGCCCGGGTTTGATCGAAACAACCTTGATTGACCCGGATTCCGATGGCGGTGTTCAGGCAGGTGGGATTCCCCATGATCTTCGGCAATGGTTCCTTGAAAGAACGTCCCAAGCCAGAGTTGGTACGCCAGAGGATATTGCCGGAGCCGTCACTATGCTTTGTTCTGATCACTCAGCTTTTGTCAACGGGGGGCACCTGATCGTCGACGGCGGTCTGGTTCAGGGGTGACGAGCAACTGGCCAGACGTACTAAAGCTATCTGGTGCCTACATGGCGTTGCTGATTGGCTCTGGTTTCGCGACCGGTCAAGAGGCCATGCAGTTCTTTGTGGTATTCGGTTGGAAGGCCTATGCCATTATTGTTGTCACATTGCTTTTACTTATGTACACAGCCAGATCGCTGATACTGGCAGGCAGGCGCCATGCGATTGTGACCAACGAGGAAGCTTTTCGCCATTTCTGCGGACCGATACTCGGCGTGTTCCTGACATGGTATACCATGATCATGATTGTTGCAGTTACAGCCGTGATGCTCGCTGGTGCGGCTGCAACATTGGATCAGGCATACGAAGTGCCACATTATGCAGGCGCAGGATTGATGGCACTTTTGGTCATGGTGACATTGATGCTTGGATTACGCCGCATTCTGGAAGTGATGGCTATCATTGGACCAATGCTAATCGTCCTGACTATTGTCATAGCCAGTCTCTCCGTCGGCTCAAACTTCGACGGACTAGAACACGGTGCAAGCCAGGTGCATGAACTTGATGTGCTTAAAGCAACGCCCCACTGGGCACTTGCCGGTTTTATATACGTTGGAATGGTCTTGCCGGGTGTTGCCAGCCTGTTGCCTAAAGTCGGTAGTACGGTAAAGAATGATAATGTGATTACCGCCGTCGCGATTCTTGGACCGCTACTGATCATCGGAGCTATGGCCATTGTGATTACAGCACTTTTAGCGAGTATAGAAACCGTATATGCCACAGAGGTACCCATTCTCGCGCTGGCTGATGCGGTTATGCCGGTTTATGGTTCTATTTTTGCGGGTGTCATCTTTCTGGGCATTTACACAACCATTACACCTCTGCTTTGGACGATTTGTGCACGATTTTCTGAAGAAGGCACATCACGATACAGCGCTCTAGTCCTGGCGCTGGCAACAACGGCGTTCCTCGGCGCGACAATCTTGCCTTTTGGTCAATTGCTGAACATCATCTATCCAAGTATTGGCTATGTTGGGCTCCTGATACTGGCCAGCATCGTTGTTGCCGATTTACGTAAGATTGCACGCCTGTAAACCATCGCCTAAACTATTTTGGATATGGTTCGTCGGACACGCGCAAGATGACAAGTACACCCACCAGCTTCTATGCCAATCTAGTCGTCGTAACGGAGGCGCTGAAACGTCATTATCAGCTTGATACTGACAAAATGCTCGACGAAGTGGGCGTTGATCTTCAGGCAGCAGCCCGCGGCGACCAACGAGTACCATTTGAACTGGTGGATCGTTTCTGGGCTCTCGCCGTTGAGGCGACAGGCAACCCAACCATTGGTCTGGATGTGGTCGAGGACATGAATCCAGCGGTTTATCGATCGTTGGGGGTCGCTCTGCTCTGCAGTAGTACGCTCAGGGACTTCTTTAATCGTTTCGAGAGGTTCTTCGCAGTTATCTCGACATTGGAGACTACCCAATTTGAAGACAATCGCGAATATGCTAGTTTTTCAGATCACAGCCAGGTTGACTACAGCAAGGCTACAGTCGGATGCCACGCAGATGCCTTTGCCGCATTTGTGGTCAAATTTATCAGGCTGGTTTACAAACCGGACTACAGTCCACTAAAAATAGAGCTCGCCTGGACGCCCCCGGAAGAGTTTCACCAAAAGTACCATGACTGGTTTGATTGCAAGGTTGAGTTTGGTTTCGATGACTCTCGCGTTTTCATCGACAAACAAGATCTGGACGTAGAACTTTTTGGTTCAAACCCTGATATCGCGATGCAGAATGATCAGCTGGCACTGAGTGTGCTGGAGCGTATGCGCAAGCTCGATTTGCCAGAGCAGGTCTATTCCAAATTGATTGAATTCCTGCCTGCTGGTGATTGCAGCCGTGAGAAGGTTGCCAGATCACTGGCGATGAGCGAGAGCGCATTTCAAAAGAAACTGAAAGCAGCAGGAACCAGCTACCAGCAGTTGTTGGACGAAACTCGTACTGAGCTCGCGAAACTACATCTATCAGAGCCCGACATGTCCGTCGATGAGGTCGCCTACTTGTTGGGATTTTCTGATTGCAGTAACTTTACACGCGCTTTCAAAAGATGGCTTGGCGTATCGCCACGTGAATATCTGTCTTCGCACTGACACACAGCTCAATTGAACGTGCCTATTCGAATCGGTCCCTTAGACTGCACTTGGGGCGCAGTCTAAGGGGTGCACCATATCGAACTAGAAGTTGTAGGTGCCTTGCAAGGTGACTGTTCTCGGCGCGTTGATAAATCCAACATGACCGACGATATCCTGGGTTACTCCAAGCACGGCTTCGTCATTCAGGTTCTTGCCAATCAACCTGACTGACCATTTGTCATCTGCTGAAACCAGGCCAATGCGCGCATCAAAACGCTCATAGGAATCCTGTTCAGCCGTCGGGTCCAGAACACCGTTGGTGAAGTATTCAGAACTGAAGGCCATTGTGATTCCACCTGCGAGATTTATCTTATCGCTTACCGGCAGGTAAAAGTCAGCGAATATTGAACCTGATAGTTCAGGGGCAAACGGTGAATCTTCACCAGACTTATCACATTGTCCTGGAATGGTTGGAGAATCAGACGCTTCACCTGGATAGCAGTTTGCACCGTCGTACTCTTCATACTCAGCATCCAGATAGCCAACAGCTGCTCCGACTGTCAGCCTTTCAGTTGCTGCAAGATTGACCTCAAGCTCAATGCCCTGTGATGTCAGCTCCGCTGCATTATCAATACCTGAAATAAAGTTCGCTGGATCGTTGGGATCTCGAACAAATGTATTCACCTGCAGGTCTTCAAACGTGGTGTGGAAGATTGCTGCGTTGACCTCACCGCGACCACCCCAGAATCGTGTCTTGAGTCCTATCTCAAAGGCCGTAGCAATCTCATCATCATATTCAAAGGCATTCGGCGCTACCGATGCCGAAGTGGCAAACCCACCGGATTTTGCACTGCGATTAGCTTTGGCATAGCCCACCATATCATCGTTGAAATCGTACTGAACGATGATTTCAGGCATCAGGTTATCTGAGCTACGCGTATCCTTTGGAAATTCAGCAGCAGTACACGGGAACGGCGCGGCGAAGGTAAAATTGCCCGTACCATCTGAAATATAGAAACCGCAATCACCGCCATTATCTGGTCGGACTCCAAGAGTGTCGGATGACTTTTCTTCATCACTGTAGCGAAGACCTGCAGTGACGCGCAGATGGTCGCTTACTTCATAAGTTCCGGAAAAGTAGACTGACAGTACATCTGTATCAATATTGTTTTCCTGTCCACGAATCAGTGAAAGGCCAGGCGCTCCTAAAAGAAACGGTCCAAAATTTGTATCGTAGTGTTGAAGATTGTCACTTTCTGAGACATACAACCCGGCAATGTATGAAAAAGCACCATCCGTTGACGAAGCCAATCTGAGCTCAAAACTAGTCTGCTCATATTCTTCAATATATAACTGTGCACCACCTTCAGGTGTAACCTGGGCGGTTGTCGCCATCGTCGTCTCTGAATCCGAATAGCCGAGGATAGCCGTGAGGACATGGTTTTCCATCGTGTACTCAGCATTCAGCACAAAGTTATCGCTCTCAACGAAAAATCCATGGTCATCAGTAAGCCCTCTGAGGGACACCACACTGCTGTTACGCACCCAATCCAAATCAGGACCACCACCAATAGCCTGGTTGGTAGCACCGTACCCTTCGGTGATGTCGCCAAGAGTATCAGCCTCTGCATTTTCAAATTTCGCAGTAACTCGCAGGTCATCCGTAACATCAAAGACGCCAGTCAAACGAACTGTTGTGTTCTCATTCCAGGTTTCATCTTCACCTGTAGCGATATTCTCGTACCAGCCATCGCCTGAGTCACTTTGCTCGACCGCCAGGCGAATACCAGCACGCTCACCCAAGGTACCGCCAGCAACAGCGGAGACTGTGTGACCCGAATACTCACTCTCGTAACCGGCAGTCACTTTCAGGAAATTCTCGTCGCCTGGTAGCGTTTTGGCTGAGAACACGTTGATTGTTCCTGCTGTCGCATTTAACCCGAACAACACCGCCTGTGGACCACGCATTACTTCAACACGCTCCATATCAAAAAATGATGCCCGGTACTGACGCGATCGAGGTTGATAAACATCATCGACAAACAGGGCTACTGACTGCTCAAATCCTCGATCAGTTCCGGAACCCATGCCTCGAATATTCACACTGCCAGCAGTGTAACCTTCGTTGATATGAACATTTGGGATGATCGTAGAGATATCGGCAAGATCCCTGATGCCGGTTTCTTCAATTCTGTCGCCCGTCACGGCTTCCATAGATAAAGGCGTATCCATTTCATTAACGGCACGCTTGGTCGCTGTAACTACTAGCTCTTCCAATACTGGTTGAGCTAAAGCCGACTGTGCAGCGATCGCCAGCAAGACTGCCAGCAGTTTTTTGGTGAATAGGCCCCTTGCCATCGTGATCTCCCCTAATGATGAGTTTTATTTCGATATTGAGAGACTAATCAATTGGTCAGCCCTGGAACCCATCAAAGCGAGTAAAAAACCAATCAAAATGGATAAACGGGAGATTCCTCTCGCAACGCTGCTTATCTGCTTAGGCGCCTGGTATACACGCTAGGGTTTATTCTTTGCTGTACCAGATGGGAGAAGACCAGGCACGTTCCTGCAGGGTGGGTGCAACATCATCAAGTAACTGCTCATCTGTACGAATAGCGTCCCATGTGCTCCAGCGACAGGTAGGGTTTTGCAGCACTCTCACGTAATAAAAAGAGCGCTGAGCGGGGTCAAACTCAGGGTCCTGCCAATCGGTGAATAACTCAGCGTCCCCTTTGTTTGCCGAAATACTGCAGTCACTCAAGTCAACATCTGCACCATTCGGGGGGCACCGGTGCGTAATCTTGTCGGGTTTAAGTCCATCGGAACAGGCAACGTCAAAGACCTTCTCCAGCGCCTGCCCATCTTCCATCCATCCCTTAATCACTTGCACGCGTTGCAAAGGGGCTTCTTCAGGGTCTTTTGCAGCCCAGACCACAAAGGTTGGGGCCTCGGCTGCACCCCCGGATAAATTCCCGCCCATCGGCACACCATCATTGTAGGCAGACTCCACCCAGTTCGGATGCTGTAAGACATCCTTGGACAAACCCCACCCGCCAAAAAATCTCAGCCGGATGCGCGGACCAGAAGTGCCGAATACTTCCTTGCGTACAAACGCGTCGAATATAGACTCTCGAGTATTTTCCTCAGCCCAGACTCCCGCCAATCCTGTTGAGCCACCAAACGTACGGTAGGCAAATCCATTCGCAATCGTGGTACGTCTGGATTGTGGCGAATCATCAAGAATGCCTACTTTGCCGGTGTAGTTACCCTCATCAGTGGGCGTACTGGCATTGTGAGAATCTGACGCCCCAATGACACCGAATTGGTAGGGATTAAAATCAGACTCTTCCGCCATCTGTATGCCATCAAGGTAAGCCTGCCTCACATAGCTTCCCATTGGTTCACTCATCTGACCAGGTGCGCTGATTTTTCCATCCACTATCTCAAAGTTGGCCCACTCATCATTAGGAGAAAGCTCCGGCCTTGTTTCCGAAGAACCTTTAATCTGTGCTATCTCCACCAATGGCTCATTTCGATTGCGTAATCTGGCATAGTTAGCATCAAGCGGCACGCCCCATGAATCACTCTCAGCTGGAAACATGCGTCCATCACTAAGGTTGGAGTTATGTGGTATTGCTAGTACACCCATGCCCTGCGCTCGCGTTTCTTCCATGAAGGCCCACAAATCTTCAGGTTTGTCGGATATCAGTGAGCTGAACGGTAGCTTTGGCACACTTCCTTTGCCACCCCGGAAAATGACATTGCGGTGCAAATTGACTGACCCAGGAAGCGAGGTCCATTCATACCCAATGAAGGTCGTAAATTGTCCAGGCTCATAATGTCGCTCTGCTGCATCCTGAATGACTTCCCAATTTGATTTCAGAAATGATTCCGACTGCAGAGATGTAATAGGTTCGGCGTTTATCAAACTCATCGCAAGTTTCGTGAAGGCAGCATTCGCTACCTCTGTATCTTCGCTGATCAACTCCTGGCCAAACTCCAGTTTTGACATGGGATGATTTGCGTCCGCAATGTCCGGTAAGACCCCTAAGTATTCTGCATGATCAGTGACCGCCATAAAGTCAATGGGCCGCGCGGACCGAATCGTTCTCCCACCCGTATGGACAATTGATTCACCCTTTGCGTAACGATATGCATCATCTGGTGTGGCTCTGACGTTGTAAATAAAGGCATCAAAGGACATTGAAGTATGGACATGGGTTTCACCAAACCACGCTTCTCGTGTGGAGGCTGATTGAACCGCTTTAACTGTCATAGGAGCTGAAGAAGAGGTTTCTTCTTTCGCGCTTGTGGTGGGACCCGCCGCTTGCCGCTGCTCGCAACCTACAAGTAGCAGCGCCACAATCACATTTGCAAGCGCTTTCATCACAGCTCCATTTTTATTGTAAGCAGGTTTCACCAATCTATTCGTGGTCTCAACAGCCTACTTCTTCCAGGGAAGCAGGCTGTTGTCATGCATACTAGAAGTTGTATGTAAGGTCTACTCCGTAAACTCTAGGGACACCCCTGTTGACACGAATACCCGGAGGATTACCAACGGAATCGTCATTGTAATCCTCATCCGTCAGGTTGTTCCCAAATACGCCTAGTGTCCAGTTACCGTCCTCTGGGGTATACGATATTCTTGCGCTCAACAGGCCATAAGCGTCCTGGGTTAGCCCGTCCGAGAATGAGTCGTAAACAAAGTCGAAATCATAGTCATCTTTGTGGGAGTAGCTAAGATATATCGGCAGTTCACCGCTACTTAACGAAATCACGTATTCGACTGAGATGAATGATGAAAACTCAGGTGCACGTAGCATATCTTCGCCGCTGGCATCGAATCCTATGGTTGAAGGGCCTGCTGGTGAATAGACACGAGCCGACGCCTGGTAATCCTCGTACTCCGTATCGAGAATATTCAGTCCCGCGGTGATAGTCATCGCGTCAGTCGCCAACCAAACCACGTCCAGGTCAAAGCCGGTAATCGTCGCATCTGCTGCGTTTTCCGTTGTCACCGCAGCACCAGGGCCATCACCCGCAGCACGCGTAACCTGGAGATCTTGATAGTCGTAGTAATACAGGGACGCATTGACTCTCAGGGTCGAGTTCATGAACTCACCTTTCATCCCCAGTTCGTACATATCCAGCAACTCAGGGTCGAGTGCAGATTCTGCCGGAGGCAAGCTGGTGACAACAGGGTAGTTGAAGCCACCGCTCTTAAACCCACGAGAGTAAGTCGCATAAAGCATCACATCATCATTCACATTGTAGTCGACAGAGATAGATGGTGTGAATTCGCTCCAGCTGTCATCGAGTTCAACGGGGACAACTGCACCTAGTACCGGGAGAACCAGAAACGGCAATTCAGAAGCTTGAGCTTCCACTTCCTTTTCATCTTCAGTAAAACGTGCACCTACGGTCAGGTTCAAATCTTCACCCAACTCCCACTTTAACTGGCTGAATACAGCCCAGGAGGTCGTTTTGGTAGTTTGTGCGCTCTGCGAAAAGGTAAGCCCAGCTGCCACGTCAGAGATATCCACCCAAAGCTCGTAATCCGAATCATCCTCAAAAAAGTAAGCACCCAAGATCCAGTTAACTGGTCCTTCATTGTTTGAGACAAGCTGAAATTCCTGCGAATAACCAGATGCGTCTTCAATGACAAATGCATCCAGATGTTTGATGCTGCCACCATCGGCATCGCCCAGCCAATCCAGCTCAAAGTCGTTCCAGGTAGTAATCGAGGAGAAATCAAAGCTCTCGAAAGCGATGTCAAATCTGAGTTGACCAGAAAACTCACTCCCGTCATTGGTGTCGTTTATGGCCGATGCAAGTTTTCCTTTCTTCATTGTCTGGGGCAGCGAAGAACCGAATGGCCCGTTGTTGGAAACTGGTACGGAAGCAGGTGTAATATTGACATTCTCTACACCTGCCAGGTCATCGCGCTGCCAATAGTCCAGCGTCAGATTCGCAGTCGCGTTGTCGCTCATATCCCAGCGAAACTTTGCACGATAGGCCTGAAAATCCAGATCATCCCACTCGTCACGACCCTCGGGATTCACATTATCAGCGTACCCATCACGTTCTTTTGTGATCGCCGTCAATCGCATCCCAAAATCATCAGAAAGCGGCACATTGATCGTACCGGAGAGCGTTGTAGCGCCGTAATTGCCTAAAGAGGCTTTTACTGAACCACCAAACTCATCCTCAACTCCCTTGGAGATGATACGAATCGCGCCGCCCGTGCTGTTTCGTCCGTATAATGTTCCCTGTGGCCCTTTCAGTACCTCAATACGTTCAATGTCCGCCAGTTCAAACAGAACGGAGGTAGACTTTGATATGTATCGATCATCCGCGTACGTAGCGATGCTCAGTTCCAGGCCATTTTGTGCCAGTCGTGTACCAACGCCACGCAGATAAGGTTGAGCAGTTGCACCAGTGTTGTTGTAAACAAGCCCGGGAGTCAACGCTTGCAAAGCCTGCGCACCGTTAATCCCCTGGTTGAGAATATCCTCCGATGAATAGGCAGATACAGCGATAGGTACATCCTGCAAACTTTCCGATCGTTTTTGAGCGGTTACGACGATCTCTTCAAGCACATTTTCGGCAGACACGGCCTGCGCAATGCCTAACGTAACCAGCCCTGCTAGCAACTTATGGGCGACTTTTTTCATACGATTTCTCTCCGATCCCTCATTTGATTCGATGAGCCTTTCGAAACGGCGATTCTGCCTCACCACTCATCCTGAGACGGTATCAAGTAGGAATGTAATGTTGCTCACCCAAAAGTACTAGTTACTATAAGTCTGGAACCACTGAGATTGCGGCTAGTGAAAAATACCCAACTCTCGCAGGCGGACCACAGCCTGAGTTCTTCGGGCAACGCCCAATTTCCCATAACAGGCTTGCAAGTGGGTCTTTATGGTGTTGGTGGAAACACCAAGATTTGAAGAAATTTCTTTGTTTGACAGTCCATCCGCGAGCAACCTCAGTATCTGCAGTTCCCTTTTGGTTAACGTTTCTACCATTTTTTGATGGGTAGCAGGATGCTCTTTGGCAACCCTCGACGCTGTTTCCGCAACGGGCGTATCCGGTCTTTCTCCCAATACACGCATGATCTGCTCTTCCCACAATAGGTGAGCTTGATCTCCTGAATCATCACCGATTTCAAGCCGACGCAATCTCAAATACTGCATCACGCTTTCACCCTCATCTCTGAACACCTGCACGCAGCTATTTTCAGGATCAGATTTCAATGTCTCGACCAGCATACCATCGGCTTTAGCTTTGTCCCCGCAAGCTATGTGGAATCTGATGAGCAGAACCCGCAACTCAAGCACATGCAATGTTCGGCCTTGTTCCATCGCCGCCTTCAGCTGCGCTTGTATGACTTTAACTGCTGACAGCGAACGCCCTTCAGAAGAAAGAATCCTCGCCCGGGTTACCTCAGAACAATTTCTTGCCTGGACAAATTGGGTCGTGGTTTTGCCTGACAGGTTCTCCAATTTGTCTGCAAAGATGTCGTATGCTAATTGGGCCTGATTGATGCTACCCAGTTCCAGGTAAATGCGGACTTGCTCATTGAGCACCGACGATTCAAGCCTGAGCCACCCTTTTTCCTCGGCGAGAAGCTGCATCTCCGAGAGATAATCCAGTGCAGATTGATGATCACCGGAAGTAAACAGCAATCGTGCCCGTACTGGCATGAGCACAAGAAGATGTTCCGCAGGCACAAGCTGATGGTGTGTCTTGCTGTACTTTTCAAGTACGTCAACCGCAAGCTCCAGTTCACCAAGTTGATATAAAATAGCAGCCAGCATGGACTCGACCACTATAATCACCTGTGAAGTTCCACCAACCCGTTGATTAAGTTCTTTCAGGTACGCATCAAGGCTTTTCTGACTCCTTATCAGCAAACCCTGATGGTAATAGACTAGAGAGAGCACACAGGCGGCAAAGCTCTGAGTCAGATCAATTTGCAGACTAATTGGCTGGTTCAGAACCCATCTTGCATTCTCCCTGACGGGATCAAAATCAAACTGGCTGATCTTTATGTAAGAATCGACCTGTTTAAGAGATGCTATTACACGAACTGAAGTTTCGGGCACCTGCGGTAGCCATTCAGCAACAAATTTTTTACCTTCCTCGTAGTTCTCGTCATATAGGTAGATTGCCGCTTCAATTTCGACCGCTTGTAGCCATTTCGTAAGATCGTTAGTCCCTCGCTTTCTGAGCACCTGCTTCATCTGTGAAAGAATTCGATTCGTCTGCGAAATATTTGCGTTGAGTACTTCCAGCCACGCAAGTTGCTCTAACACAGCAAGGCTGTTTTCGACCACTTGATCCGGGAGCCGACGAACGAGGCTTAGTAAATGTTCTAAATAACCGGTGTTGATCAGGTGTGCACCACCCTGTTCGATGAGTTCAAGCGCGTGTTCTTCGTCATTTCCGCTGAGCGCATGCTGGATCGCTTCACCAATCAACCCCTCCGATTCAAACCATGATGCGGCTTTGCGGTGATACCCCTCTTTTTCAACAGGATTAAGCAGCTCAAGTTGTGCTACCAGATAGTCACGGACAATTGGGTGAACTCGAAACCATCTCCCGCTGGCACCCAGGCTCTGAACCAGACATCCAAGTGAACTCAAGCCTTCCAGCCTTAGACTTAAATTGTCATCACCACTGATAGCCACACACAATTCCCGGCACACGCGGTCAGCAATCGAAATCTGTCGAAGAAAATCTGCAACTGACGTATCGAGCGTTGCCATGAATTCTTCGTTTAAGAATTCAGAGACAGGTTTGTCCGCGCTGGAGAACTGACGAACAAACGCATTCTTGTCCTTGGCGCTCTTGAGTGAAATGGCAGCAAGTTGCAAGACGACGACCCAGCCGCCAGTATGTTCATACAGCATCTCCATTTGTGCCTGATCAATTTCTAGCTGGTTCGAATGCAGGTACAGCCTGGATGTTTCATCCTGATCAAACTTCAGGTCATCAATACCAATTGAAACCAATTGGCCTTTTGTATTCAGCTTGGCAAGAGGAATGGGTAAAGAAGTCCGACTACCGATCACAACGTTTAGCGATTGAGGCAGATGGGTGACTAATTGCTGGAAGAACTCCAGGAGCGACTCATCGACGATGGTATGAAAATCATCAAAAAAAAGTACGCAACGTTTACCACTTTTTTCTACCAGGTCATAGATGGTAGATACTAATTTTACCGCCAGTGTTTTATTGCCAAACTGGAATTCACCGGGATTGACCCCCAGTAACTTCTCAACCATACGAATGAGGTACTTCGAAAAAATCGCGCGGTTGTTATCAATCTCCTCCAGAGACAACCAGGCTACCGACCACCCAGCTTCTGCATAGCTTTCAAAACACTGAGACATCAGTAGTGATTTGCCGTAACCCGCTGGCGCACTAAACACGATAAGTTTGCCTGCTGATTTTGTTTTACTTATTTTCGTCAACAGGCGAGGCCTGGCAACAAGGTTTGCATCCAGAACAGGAGGTCGTAATCGCGTTGAAATCAGCAGTTGGTTTGTTTCATCCAACTGCTTTCGCTGTGAAACCATAGTGTGGCAATTCGTTGACTGCTTTACTGTTATCGTTGAACTCAGCCTATCAAAATATGGAGTATCACAACACCTTCAAAGTCGAGTTCAGCATGATCGGCATGGAAACGTTGTAGCGATTAGGTGATAGCCTTTTGACTGCCTCGTGGATCTCGGCAAATTGCTCTTCACTACCATCTCCTGCAATCTCAACGTGGTAGGTCAACGATTCATATCCGGGTTTTATCGTTGGATCAATCCCCAGGAAACCGCGTAAATCGAGTTCACCTTCAGTTTTGATTTCAAGCTTGCTGAGTGTAATACCACGCATCGCCGCTTGGCTAACGTAACCAACAATCATGCAGGCGTTCATCGCCGCTATAAGGATTTCCTGGGGGTTAGCAGCGCTATCTTTTCCCAGCAGCTCTTTGGGTTCATCTGCGTCTATTCTGAAGTCTCTTTCAATCCTGGCGCCACCAAGACTGATATCCCCAGGAATTGCTTCGCTGCGGAACTGACCGTCCCAACGGCTGTTCACGCTAAACGCCATCTTCCCTTTAGCCGGATCCTCGGCAACGGCCTTGATCGTTTCCTTCAAGGCTGCGGTATCAATATCATTAACTATTGTCATGTTTATCCTATAAATGATGGTTCAAACTAGAAGCATGCCGCCATCAATCTCAATGTAGACTCCATTGATATAAGCCGCATCATCGCTGCAAAGCATTCTCACCGCATGTCCGATATCTTCGGGCTTTCCAATGCGGCCCTGCGGGATAGATTGTTCAAGCCCTGCAAGGGTCTGGGGATTGATTTCTAGCGTTCGTTTCGTCATCTGGGTATCAATAAAGCCGGGACCCACGGCAATCGACCGTATTCCCTGTCCGGCATACTCCAGAGCTGTCTGTCTCGTCAGCCCTACAATGCCGTGTTTTGCCGCGACATAGTGGCCAAAATCCACGAGGGGTCGTACGCCGCAGATCGAGGAAGTATTAATGATTACCCCGCCACCGTTTTTGATCATGGCGGGGATCTGGGAACGAATACAATAGAAAACACTGCTCAGATTTATCGCAATTACCTCATCCCAGGATTCATCGGTCATTTCGTGCAACGGGGTTGGTTCACCCCCAATACCGGCATTGTTAAAAGCGAAATCCAGTTTGCCACCCAGTTCAATTGCCTTATCAACCATAGTCTTACACTCAGCAGAAGAGCTTACGTTAACTTCTACCGCATGAGCATTACCACCTGCCTCCACGATTTCAGCAACTGTCTCAGCAACTGCCGCACTGATGTCTGCCGCTATGACTGTTGCACCGGATGCCCCAAATGCTTTCGCAGCAGCCGCTCCGATCCCGCTTGCCGCACCGGTTACCAGCGCTACCTTTCCTTCAAAATCTATTGTCGTTGTCAAAATAAAAACTCGCTCTCTATTTTAAGTTAAGCCAAACTTCACTCAGTCCACATTGAACAAACATGGGACAGGTTCCGTCGTTACCTGCCTGTTTAGGATGACGTGTTCTTTTGTCGCGAATATGTGGGAACTGGATGCGTCGACGAACAGATCAATATCGTTCAGTAGCATTGACATCATGTACTCAATCTCGGGACCGACAAGCGCCGGTACAACCGCACGATCCAGCCAGGCTTCCGCTTGACCGATAATACTATCGATATTCTCAAATTCTTCGTCAAAGATGGATTTCAAAAGCCGCACAACGTTTGATTCCATGCGGTGTCCCTGAATGTATTTCTCATAGGGAAGCACCTCTGCAAACTGTCTGGCAAGCGCACCATGACAACTATTCCACTGTAATTGTGCTTCCTGCAGCGACAGCTGATCAAACCTTCGGGGAACATAGAAGATTTTTGCAATTCCATTGTCGGGAGACGCAAGCACAGGTTGTCGACCGAATATCTGCGGAACATCAACCGAGAACCAGTAGTCAGACCGCCGAAAGTCTACGTATGAACTACTTTCGTTATGTAGGGCTATCAACTTTTCCCTGATGTGCTCTTCTTCCAATCCATTCTTGAAATCATCCAGGTCCTTGATCACCATCTGATCTACGAAGTCATAACTGTCTGTCGCTGTCCCATACATTTCCTGCACGGCGTGGTTAACTGGGTCCTCATGAATTGTCTCGCACTTGAAGTATTTACGAACGCCCAGTTCGGGGAACACCTCTAGTCCACCAAGCGCATGCCTATCAAGCCAGTAGGAGCTAAATTCGGAAACACTGACCGCCTCTTGTCGCCGCACCAAATAATTCAGGGTAATCATCTCGCGTACTTTCTCCGCTTCAATCCCGTGACGTGACTGCACACGATGTTGCTTTGATAAAAGAGTATCGAGGATTAAGGAAAGAAAAATCACCCAAAAGTACCACCTTAGAGGATTCCTGCTGCACTGGTACTTTTGGGTGATCTACGAAAATTCGTCATGTCATAGGATAACGTTCAACATCCTGAATCCCGACTCAAATAGTCCTTTTAGACACGCAATGTGAGCGAAATGACAGGTCAATCCAGATTCGATCTGGGATCATCAGGTGTACAACTAGAAATTAACTTCAGTCTGGAGATTCACCAATGTCTAACAAGAAACCCGTGGTTGTGTATGGCGCCAGTGGCTATACCGGCCGGCTGGTCTGTGAATTCCTGCGCCAGTACCAGATTCCTTTTACTGCAGCTGGTCGAAATGCCGAACGTATCCAGGAGACCATGGATCATGTCCCCGGTATTGAGAGCGCTGACTACGACGTCATCGCCGTTAACAACACTGTTGACGAACTGACCGAATTATTCGAAGGCAGAAAAGTTGTCTGCAACATCGTCGGGCCATTTGAGCGCTTCGGCGAACCCGTTGTTCAGGCTGCTCTTGCCGCCGGGGTGCACTATATAGACACAACCGGCGAACCTGCTTTTGTCGAAATGATAAAAAATAAATATCACGATGCTTACAAAGAGGCCGGTCTTGCACTTGCACCCTGTACTGCCTACATGTACATCCCTGTGGATATTGCGGCACGCATCTGTATCGAGGACGGTGACGTTGATGCGCTTGAAGTAGTCACGGCTGGCACTTTTGTGCCGACGTTTGCGTCAACGCAATCTATCTATTCCCTCTTCAGCCATGATGCACGCTATTTGAAAAACAACGAACTAATGCCATGGCCAGCCGCCAAAGGCTACGACGTTAATGTACCTGGCTTCGCGGTTACGCAGCTGATGCACCCCTGGGCGGGGGGTAATCTGCCACTGGTCTACCAGGATCACCCAACGGTACACACAGTACGACAGCTCTCTGGCAACACTGATCGGGAACTGATGGAGGGTCTTGTTGCTCTGCAGGCACAGTTTGAAGAAGAAGTCAGATCGCTACCAAAAGAAGAACAGAAAGCTGCGCTTGATAAAATTGTTGATGATCTCGAGCCCTTCATGCCGCCACGTGAGCTTACTCTGATCCACAGAAGTTGCGATATCGCGACTGGTACTGGATCGGCGGGTGGCAAGAAAGTGGTTATACAAAGTACCAGCCCCTATACGCAGACAGGCCTGTTTCAGGCGGCAACTGCCAAGAAACTAATCGCCAATGGCACTGAAAAGGCCGGGTTCGGTACCGGTTGCGATGCGGTTGGCTACGAATATCTTCTCTCACAGTTACAGGCATTCCTGCCCACCAAGGTTACCATTACGGATTTCTAGCCATGAGAATCATCGATTTCTTTGAGCAGGGCGTTCGCTACTATCCAGCCAAAGTTGCTTTCGTTGATGGCACGTCGAGCTACACCTACGCTGAAGCAGATGGTCATGTCGGTAAAATTGCTGCAGCCATCAGAGGTAATGGGTTCAAGAAAGGTGATCGAATTGGCGTCTATTCCCCCAACGCCAACATCGCCTTTCTTGCCCTTCTGGGTCTAATGCGGGCAGAAGCCGTCTGGCTGCCTATCAACCCGAGGAACAGCGTTGAGACCAATATTGATCTCGCCGATCGTTTTGGCATGTCTGTCATGATGTATTCAAGCGCTTTCAACGACGAGGTCAAAGAAATACAGGCCGCGGTACCTGGCATTAAAGCTTTTGTCTGCATCGATGGTGAAGGTTCCATCGGTAACACTTTAGCCTCGTTCTGTGACGGACACCCGGATACACATACAGCTGAACCGGAAGCAACCGGAGAACTGGCCGCAATTTTTGGAACCGGCGGCACCACAGGGAAATCAAAAGGCGTGCTGATGAACCACACGGCGCTCGAAACATTTTTCCAGAATTACCACGCCCACTTCAGCTATAAGGAAGACAGTGTTCACCTCGTGGTCGCACCCATGACGCATACTGCAGGAATCATGGGCTGTTTGCACTTCCCCCGTGGTGGTAAAAACGTTGTTTGCGCAAGCCCTGACCCGCTGACCATCATGCGAGACATCGAAAAATATCGCGTCACACACCTGTTTTTACCCCCAACAGTGTTGTACATGATGCTGGCACATGAAGAAGTCGAAAAATTCGACTACTCATCGCTGCAACATTTTATGGTCGGTGCGGCGCCGACTTCACTCGAAAAACTCAAAGAAGCCTGCAAGGTTTTTGGCGCATCCATGACCGAAGCATACGGGCAAACCGAAGCACCGGCAGCCATCACTTTGAAAGCACCCTGGGACTATATTGATGCAGACGGCAATATTATTGAGCATCGATTGCGGGGTATTGGTCGACCTGCCATCTTTAACCAGGTCAAGATTCTGGATACAGACGGCAACGAAGTCTCACGGGGCGAGCCTGGCGAAATTTGTGTAGCCGGGAATCTTGTAACTCAAGGCTATCTGGATAATCCAGAAGCAACTGCAGAAGCCTTTCGTGATGGCTGGCTCTGGACCGGCGATATCGGCGTCATGGCAGCTGATGGCTATATCGAGATCGTAGATCGTCGAAAAGACATGATTATCTCAGGAGGGTTTAACGTTTACCCGAACGAGGTTGAACAGGTCATATCTGAGATGGCAGAAGTTCAGGAATGTGCTGTGATTGGCATCCCCGATGAAAAATGGGGCGAAGCTGTCAAAGGCGTCGTCCAGTTGAAGCCTGACGCAGAATTGTCAGAAGAGAAGCTCATCGTCTACGTCAAAGACAAACTTGGTTCAGTAAAGGCTCCAAAAAGCATCGACTTTGTCGACGAACTACCCAAGAGCCCTGTAGGCAAAGTACTAAAGACCGAACTCCGTGACCGATACTGGTCAGACATGAACAAGGCAGTAAACTGATGAAGCAGAACTGCTACATTGCTGGTGTTGATATGACGCCCTTCGGTAAACACCTTGACCGCAGTCTCAAGTCACTTGCCAATGAGGCCGTCAAAGGCGCCCTCAAGGATGCCGACCTGATCGAATCTGATATCCAGGCAGCCTGGGTTGGCAACGTTGGCGCTGGCGTTATCTCAGGCCAGGTCTGCGTTCCTGGCCAGGTGATTCTGCGAGATATCGGCATCGGCGGTATTCCCGTCATCAATGTGGAGAACGCCTGCGCTTCATCCTCAACAGCTTTTCAACAAGCGTGTTCCATGGTGACTTTTGGGGCCTATGATGTTGTTTTGGCACTTGGTGTGGAAAAACTTTTCTGTAAAGATAAGCATAAGACCTTTTCTGTTTTCTCCGGAGGAGTCGATATTGAAGACACCGATCGTCTGCTGGATGAGACGGCACAACGATTGTCAGCACTCGGTATGGACCTCGACAAAGAAGGTGCTGGCGCCAACCGCTCGCTTTTTATCGATATATATGTCGCCTGGGCGCTGGACCATATGCAGAAGTACGGCACGACACGCGAACAAATGGCGGCAGTGTCTGCAAAGAACTCTCTACACGGTTCTCTAAACCCCTTCTCGCAATACAGAGATCAAATTTCGGTAAATGATGTCCTGAATGCACGTGAAGTTGTCTATCCACTGACCTTGCCTATGTGTTCACCCATCGGGGACGGCGCTGCAGCTGCTATCATCGTAAGCACGAAAAAAGCTAAAGAGCTCGGCCATGAGCATGCGGTCAAGGTCGAAGCCTGCGCCTTGTCGAGTGGCTACGATTACGAACCCGGTATCGGGATTGAACCACCAAAAGCAGGCGCAACTGCCATTTACGAATCCGCCGGTGTCAGCCCAGAAGATCTCGATGTCATCGAATTGCACGACGCCTCTGCCATCTCTGAAATCATGTACTACGAATATCTGGGGTTGTGCCCGACTGGTGAAGGCGGCAATTTTGTTGAGTCAGGTGCTACGACTCTCGGTGGCAGTATCCCGGTCAATACATCAGGAGGTCTCATGCGTAAAGGGCACCCTGTAGGAGCTACAGGCATTTCACAGCTCGTTGAACTGACATGGCAGTTAAGGGGAAATGCTGGAGAAAGGCAGGTTGAAAATGCGAAGGTGGCGTTGGCCGAAAACGGCGGTGGCTTTATCGGTCAGGATGTTGCCGCACTTGTAATGACCGTTCTTTCGAGATAATTATGGATTCGCTCATAGAAAAAATCAGAACATCGATCATTGGTGACAGGACCAGTATTCAGACGCCATTTGGTGAAAAACCGTTGATCTATGCAGACTACACGGCGTCAGGACGTTCGCTAACCTTCATCGAAGAATACATCCGCGAGTCGGTACTACCCTATTACGCCAACACTCATACAGAAACATCGTTCACTGGTGCCCAGACAACAGCGCTCAGAGAAGAAGCCCGCGAAATCATCCGCCAGGCTGTTAATGGCACCGAACACGATCAAGTCATTTTTTGTGGCTCTGGCGCTACCACAGCAATCAATAAGCTGATCGACTTGCTTAACATTCGTCTACCAAAGGACCTCGCTGACAAGCACTAGCTCAACGGGCACATTCCCGCTGAAGACCGGCCGGTTGTCTTTATCGGACCTTATGAACACCATTCCAATGAATTGCCCTGGCGTGAGTCAATAGCCGATGTTGTCACTATTCCGCTGCGTTCCTGTGGTCATATCGATTTAGGTGAACTCGAACGTCAACTGATCGCTCACCAGAACAGATATCTACTCATTGGTAGCTTCTCGGCGGCCAGTAACGTCACGGGTGTTAAATCCAATGTGCCCGCTGTGACTGGCTTGCTAAAGAAATACGGTGCCCTGTCGTTCTGGGATTACGCAGCTGCAGCTCCGTATGTCGGCATTGATGTCAACGGCGCGGCGCCTATCGACGCCATCTTCTTCTCTGCACATAAGTTTGTTGGTGGACCTGGCACGACGGGTGTGCTCGTCGCTAAGGAATTCATATTTAAAAACACCGTACCTGCCATCGTCGGTGGTGGCACAGTTGTTTATGTCACGCCAGAAGATCACGCCACCTATGAACGCCATAGGCCAGAGCAAACTCTGCTCTACCAACTTGTAGGGAAACACTACCCCGCCCTGATTGAGCAATTGGAATTCCAGGGTAAAAGTCTGCCGGCTCATGTCCATCAAGAGTTTGAAGCGTATCTCAAATGCGGTCGCCTCGAACATGGCTTCCTTCGCGTGCGTTGCGATGGCTGTCACTTCGAGCGACTAGTGGCGTTCTCCTGCAAGAAGCGAGGATTCTGTCCCAGCTGTGGCGCCCGCCGTATGGCCGAGACAGCCGCCCTTCTCTCGGACGAGATATTTCCCGATGTACCGCTTCGCCAGTGGGTGATCAGTTTTCCTTTCCCTCTACGCTACCTGTTTGCCGCCCACCCTCAGGCAATGGGTAAAGTGCTGGGCATCATTTACCGCACAATTTCTACACACCTGATCCACAAAGCTGGATACCGGCTCAAGGACGGCGCGACTGGTGCGGTGACGTTGATTCAGCGTTTTGGTAGTGCACTGAACTTGAACATGCCCCAGGGCACCTTCTCTTGATGCTAAACATCAATTCACCTTGTC
>Ga0209308_10000799_pt1 | contig 30861 bp, 22 predicted proteins | sample COGITO_mtgs_1204_3_FD_184806 | JGI IMG/M metagenome (GOLD analysis project Ga0209308, IMG submission 184806) | Pelagic marine microbial communities from North Sea - COGITO_mtgs_120405 (SPAdes) (version 2) | ecosystem: Environmental > Aquatic > Marine > Epipelagic ...
AAATGTAAAAAATGTGTAGCAAAAAAAGAGATTGTGGCACAAATTAAATACCTTGAAAACCTTCTCGGATAGAACCTAAAAAAATTTAAACACATAAAGGAATAACATGTTAAACCGACTATTTCTCACTTTACTTGCTTTTGCGCTCACAATATTTGGATCAAATATAGTCTCCACTGCTGATACAATAAATAATCCAGAGGACCAAAGATCATTCCCGTTTCTAGTTAGTAGTCTTGATTTTGGGCAGTGGGAAACCTTTGGGCCCGACAAAAGGGTTAAAATAGTCGAATCAAAAGGAGCTCCGAGCGGTCAAGCATACAGAGTTACTGTGAAAAAGAAAAAACCTAATCACTGGGATATAGCAACACGAAATGATATGGTAAAAGATATTAAAAAAGATGACGTCATAGTCGTTTCCTTTTGGGCCAGAGCAGCTAAGCCTCAAAAAGGTAAAGAAAAGGGTGATATTTATGTTGCCTTGCAGAGAGACATAGAGCCCTATGATCAGGTAATTTTAGAACGTATTGCGCTCGATAAAGAATGGAAAAAATATCATCTTTCAGGAAAAGCTAATCGTGACTATGCGGCTAACGTAACCGAGCTAAACTACAATCTTGCATTAGCCAAACAGACTATCGAGTTTGCAGAATTTTATGTAATGAATATAGGACCTGATGGCGACCCAGAACAATATATACCATGATTACCATGCCTATCGCAGGCCTAAGGTATTAAGGAAAACATGACAATTATATTTTACGATTGTAAAACCGCTCCAAGCCCGAGACGTACGAGGATATTACTAGCCGAAAAAAATGTGCCTCATAAAACTGTTGAAATTAATCTCATGACAAATGAACAGATGGGGGATGATTTTCGCAAGATCAATCCTGATTGCACTGTTCCAGCATTACAGCTTGAGGATGGCAAAATCTTGAAAGATAACGCCTCTATTGTAACTTATCTTGAAGAGGTTTATCCGGAACCTCCCCTTTTAGGTAAAACACCATATGAAAAAGCTATCATAGCATCATGGCAATCCAAGATAGACCATGAGTTTGGAATGGCAGTTGCAAACGCCCTAAGAAATGCTAACCCCGCCATGAAAGATCGTGCGTTACCAGGAAAATACAATTACAAACAAATACCAGATCTATCCATAAGAGGCTTAAAACAGATAGATAACTTTTTTATTACTCTTGAAAATCATCTTCTCGAAAAAGAATTCATTGCTACAGAAAAATTCTCAATAGCAGATATCTCTGCAGCATGTGCTTTGGATTTCGCTAGAGTCGTTAAAAAGAAAGTTATAGAAGGAATACACCCAAATATAATTCGGTGGAGGTCAAATCTCTCCCAAAGAGAAAGTTTTAATATTTAATCAACATAAATATAAAAATCTATATGCTATAAATTATATCTACTTTACTACTTACAAGCTAATTCCCGTTGTTAGGCAGATTTTTCAGGGAACAATGACAACAAGCCCTCTTCACTTGCCTCGCACAGGCCCCTTTCTGTTATAAAACCTGTAATCAAACGCGATGGTGTGACATCGAATGCGTAATTAGCCACTGGGCTTTCGGGGGGAATTAGATCAACGGTATCCACCAGTCCGTTAGAAAGCCGACCCTTCATAAAACGTACCTCATCACCAGATCTCTCTTCAATTGGTATTTCTTTAATCCCGTCACTTATCTCCCAGTCAATTGTTGTAGATGGGAGTGCCACATAGAACGGTACTTGATTGTCATAAGCTGCCAAGGCCTTTAAATATGTGCCGATTTTATTAGCTACATCACCGCAACGTGTTGTTCTATCTGTGCCTGTTATGCAAATGTCTACTTCTCCATTTTGCATAAGGTGTCCCCCAACATTATCGACAATTACAGTATGCGGAACGCCATGTGCACCCAGTTCAAACGCAGTCAATGAAGCTCCCTGATTGCGCGGACGCGTCTCGTCAACCCAGATGTGTAAATCTATTCCTTTATCGTGTGCAGTGTATATAGGTGCCGTTGCAGTACCTAGATCTACAGTTGCGAGCCATCCAGCATTGCAGTGAGTAAGGATATTGACGGGTCCGTTTTTCCTATTAGCAATTTCCTCGATTATACTTAATCCATACTGTCCAATATTCTTAGAGATATCAACATCTTCATTACAGATCATTTCCGCCATTTCTAATGCAGCATGGCACCTATTCTCAATGGCTAAGAGATTAATTGAATTAATCATTTTATCAACTGCCCACCTAAGGTTAACTGCCGTCGGTCGTGTTTTCATCAAACGCGCGTATGCACGCCGAAGGCCAATATCGGAAGGGTCTTCTTGAATACCTAGAAACATACCATATGCTGCTGTTGCCCCTATGCATGGGGCACCACGAACTTGCATAGTCTCAATTGCTAATGCTGCTTTAGAAAGTGTGTCTAACTTAACTATTTCAATAGAAAATGGCAACCGCGTCTGGTCTATTATTTGGGCAGATTTGCGGTCTTCTGACGTCCAAATTGTACGGTATGGATTTCCTGAAATAAGCATAATTTCTCCAAATTAAATTAGCACTTAAAATATAAAGTAAACATCAAACATTTTAAGATTTTTGAGGTTTTCCTATGCTATAGTACTCAAATCCTTCTTTACAAATGAACTCTTCATCATAAATATTTCTAAAATCTATCACTACAGGCGATAACATTTTTTTTCTTATTTTCGGTAGATTTAATGCTCTGAACTGATCCCATTCAGTGACAATAACAACAGCATCTGCGTTATCAACACACTCATAAGGAGTATTTGCAAACAGAACGTTTTTGAGTAAACTCATAGCCTCAGATTTAGCTTCCGGATCGAAAGCTTTTATTTTAGCTCCATGCTTCTGAAGCTCCTCAATTATAGTTATACTTGGGGCATCACGCATGTCATCCGTATTGGGTTTGAAGGCTAGCCCAAGAATAGCAATCGTCTTCCCATTTACACCCTTACAAGCTGTAATAACTTTCTGTGCCATCTTCAGCTTTCGCTTGTTATTTGCACTTACAACAGAATTTACGATTGATAGATCTACGTTAGCCTCACTTGCTGTTCGTATCAAAGCAAGAGTATCCTTAGGAAAGCACGAACCACCATATCCAGGCCCAGCATGTAAAAATTTTGAACCAATACGATTATCGAGTCCTATTCCACGTGCAACCTGCTGGACATCAGCACCGACTTGTTCACATAAATCAGCCATTTCATTAATAAAGGTGATTTTAGTGGCTAAGAAAGCATTAGAAGCGTACTTAATCAACTCAGAGGTACGGCGAGAAGTGAAAACCATGGGTGTTTCATTTATAAATAAAGGTTTGTATATTAGTTTCATAATCTGCTTTGCCCTAGCGTCCTCGGTACCAACGACTATCCGGTCTGGGTGTTTAAAATCATTAATAGCAGCCCCTTCCCTTAAAAACTCTGGATTTGAGACAACTTCGAAATCAGCTTGGGGGTTAGCTTCATTTATAATTTTTTGAACTTCATCTCCTGTACCAACTGGCACAGTTGATTTAGTAACAATAACTGTGAACTCTTTTATATGTTTAGCAATTTCTTCAGCTACAGAATATACAAATGATAAGTCTGCAAAGCCATCTCCTCGCCTCGCAGGTGTGCCTACAGCTATAAAAACTACCTCAGCAGCTTCCATGGCTGAAGCCAAATCTTGCGTAAAAGATAGACGTCCCTCTGCGACATTTGTCCCAACTAAAACATCTAATCCAGGCTCAAAAATCGGAATTTTTCCAGAATTAAGTTTATCAATTTTTTCTTTATTTTTATCAACACAAATTACTTCATGTCCAAAATCAGCTAAACACACCCCGGAAACAAGACCAACATATCCTGTTCCTACAATTACAATACGCATAAATATTAACCTAAATTCAATAACAGAAGATACCTCTTTGATAGCAGAATATAAATTAAATTAATAGGAATTTATGGAAAAATAATCTCAATTTTTTTAAAGTTAATACTCCAATAAGACCCTTGATATAAGAAAGAATAATAGAAGTCTTATTTTAAAAAAACTAATTTTACATGGAATAAATATTTAAATTTCAATGGGAATAAAAAGGGTTTAAATAAATTTCCGTGCTAGTAACTTACAAAATTAAATATAAGCCATCCTGATTGGAAGGTTTAAGATGAATTTATTTAGTTAAGCAGATAATCCGTAGTAGAAAAAATAGTTATTTCATTAATTAACGATTTACAGAAATTAACATTAAGCCATATATTTAAAAACTAAACATCATGAACTTATGAGGAAATTATGAATCTGAAAAACTCTATACGTACTATACCAAATTTTCCAAAGCCTGGTATCTTATTTCGTGACATAACAACATTGATTAATAACGACGATGCATTTTCTTTTGCTATAGATAAACTTTCAGACTCTTACAGAATGAAAGGAATTAAAAAAGTAGCAGGAATTGAAGCGAGAGGTTTCATATTCGGAGCTGCTATTGCTAAGCAACTTGGAGTAGGGTTTTTACCAATACGCAAAAAAGGAAAACTTCCCGGCTCTACATACAAACAAGATTATAAATTAGAGTATGGGACTGATACCCTTGAGATTCACAAAAACTGTATTGCCAAACAAGAAAAAATATTATTAATCGATGACCTAATAGCTACGGGCGGTTCAGCAGAAGCCGCCATAAAGCTTTTACATAAAGCTGGTGGTAATGTTGTAGGTGCGGCTTTTGTTATTGATCTTCCAGATCTTGGGGGGTTAGCAAAAATTATGGAGATGGGGGTTCCTGTGACTACCTTAGTCACTTTTTCAGGTTGTTAGCTTTTGAAAAAAATCTGTTGATAATAGCGACTATACCGATGCACTAAGAAATATTTTAATTATTGCAATTAAGTACTAATTGATAACTATTATAGTAAATATCCAACAATATTTGCTCTAAATAATCTATTTTTCATATCATCACTTTAACTGCCTGCTCTTTCGTAAACGGCAACAGTTTCGTCGATCATTCGTTCAAAACCAAATCGAGATTTAGAAAATTCAGTAGCTCGAAGACATGCTTTTTTTCGCCATGCCGTATTTGTTAAAGAAAAGATAATCTTTTTTGCAAGGTCCTTACTGTTCCTCTTTTCAACGAGGAATCCAGAGATATCTAAATCAATTGCCTCACCACTTCCACCTGCTAGTGTTGTGATCACAGGAATACCTTGTGACTGGGCCTCAATTACAACGTTAGGCAAGCCCTCAAATTTTGAAGTTAATAAGAATGTATCCATAATTGACATTGCAAGACTTGGATTTTTTTCTGTTCCCGGAAGGTGCAGGCGTCCAGCCATACCAACATTCACCATATGCTCCAAAAGCTTTTCTTTAAGGGGACCTACTCCAAAAATAATAAATTCCAATTCGGGAAGTTTCTTTGCAACTTCAACAGCAGTTTCTAGCCATAGAAACGGATCTTTTTCTTCATAAAGACGAAACATTCCACCTAATAATACTGTATTCGATGATATACCTAGCTTTTTACGAAATGCGGCACTCTCCTCCTTGGTAGGGGTCCGCATATCTTCAAATTCTATCCCATTATAGACAAGATCAAATTTGTCAGATTTACATTCCAGCCATTTGCAATAGTCCTGTACTCCGGCCTTGGAGTTATTTATGATTCTAACATTGGGATGTTTAATCAAAATCTTATAAGCCTCTGGCATATAATCTTGGTAGTATGCGAAATTTACTGGTGAAACATTTCGGGTTGCAAGAACAATTTTAGGAACACCTGCAATCACAGCGGCTAAGCCTGCTTTAATGCATGTCTGATCTTGCCAAGCATGTACAACGCCTGGTTTTCGCGCTAAAATCTCAAGTGCATAAGGAACAATAGAGTCACGAAGCGGCGGCGATAGTTTAGCTGCTCTCTGCTTAACAGCCAGGATTTGATCTTCTGTGAGAACCTCAGAAAACTGCGCAGAATCTTGTCTAATTTGCTCTGCTTTTAATCCACGCTCTTCTAATCGCCACTCAAAAAAATCACTATCCGGAACATAATTTAAAGCCTCGCAAAGCAAGTCAACTTTCCAGTCTCGTGAATTGAGTCCAATCATTGTATTAACCAGTTGGCGTTCAGCACCTCCCCAAGCCAGAGCTGAATTAATCATCAATACTTTATTAGCATCAAACATATCGGGCTTAAGAATTGCATCTGTATCGTCATCGGAAGATCTATCTTTTAATTCACTACCTGTAAAAAGTTTCTTGCGAACACTACGTGAGATAGAATTTTTTATGATTCTTTGCCAGATTGTTCTAGATATATAATTAGTTATCCTTTCATCCCCCCCCTTCTCACAGAAGAAAACTTCTCGAACTCCTTTTAGTATAGCTTGAATTGCCATTCGGGCAGATAATGAAGCATTATCAACAAGTATAATTCTTGAGCTTATTGTATTAGGGAGAACCCATTCTGGTTTTTCAGGATAATAAACACCGAAACGACAATAATCTCGGGCAGGAATCCAGCAACTATCAGCATTTATAACTACACTAACAACTTGTTCCATTTCAATAACTCTGACAATATCATCATAATTATAAGGATGAAATAAAACTACGGTGACGTTTGCCCATCGTGTCTGATTCAGTGCTTTTTCTACTTTAATCATTAAGGGACAATGTTTTTCTTCAGAATGATTATTGATCATTATGGTTCTTCTTTATTTTCTTTTTTATTCTTAACAATATATATAACACAAGCACTTCCTAGAAAATTAGAAATAAAATGCCTGAATTTTATAGACCAGCGCGATCCAAAGTGCATATAGCCAGTATAAAATAGCTTCATAGGTTTGACTGATATAACTTTATAATCATTTTGTTTAAAATGTTTTTTCCATGCAAAACGGCTGAATGTCCAAAGCTCTGTGAATACGTTTCCAAATTCACCATGCCGATTCGGGAAGGTCTGCTCAGGCATATACTTACGCATGTGTTTGAACGTTCGCCTAGCCTCCTCGTAAGTAAGGTTGTAAAGTTTAAGCTTACCTGGTTCTATCCCATGCTCTTTCATATAATTAATTTTTGCGCGGCCATTAACATTTTGAAGTGCATTTAAATAATGTGTTATAATAGTCCAGAAAGTCCAACACCCTGTGGGCATTGCATGTATACCTAAGCCTCCTGGGCGTAGTACTCTTTTCATTTCTTGATGAAAATCCTCAATATGCGGTATGTGTTCTAACACATTAGATGAAAATACAATATCCACAGAATTATCTTCTAATGGTAAAGTGTGTCCATCATAGGGAATTACCTCATATGCAAGGTCATTAGAATAGGTGCTGTTGGGAAGATCTATAGATATAATATCAAAACCCATTTCAGACAATAATTTAGCCTGTACTCCAGTGCCTCCACCAATCTCTAAAATTCTAGATCCAGCTGGAAAGTATTTCAAATATTGAATTAATTCATCGGCCCTAATTTTATTCAAAAAATCAACATCAAAACCCATAATTTACCCCCCCCAATAATTAATTATTGTATAGCCCAATTATTGTATAGCCCACGAAAATTCATCATATAAGTTTACAATAGATGTTGTGAAAATATTTTCGGTGCCGACTACTTTAAATTGTATAAGATCATAATGTAAATCGTGTTTTTGTGATTTAGAATCTGCTAATGCTAATGTTAAAAAATAATCTCCATTGGCAAAGTTATTCCTTATTTTTAAACATACGTCGCATATTTCTCCAGCATTAATATTTTCTACACCACCGACTTTCCCCCATTGAGGGTCAAATCCGAATAAATCAACGCCTTTAGAGCTTTTCACGACGAAACCTGGAATAACTTCCTTGCAAAATTCGTTAGCCTGAAAGCGCATCCAAAGGAAATAGCTATCATTAGAATGCAGGATTCCGACGGGCTCACCTTTCGTGTCTATAATTCCAGCATCTATTATACGAATCTTATTATCACCTATACCCAAATTTTCTAAACTTTTACCATCAATTTCTGATGGTTTATAAAAATCAATAACAAGTTTATCTTGGCCTAATTTTTTGAAATCTTGAACAGTCAATTCTTTACCAATGTTTAGTACTTGTCCGCTCTCATCAGATTCCGTCAAATTTATTCGCTTCTTATCTTCAGAAGCATAGTACTTTTTTGGCTCAGCAAATAAACGCTCATGATACAAACGAACAACAGCTTTAGCATCTTCATTATCCTCAAAAATACGTCCGTTTTCCATTAAAATTGCTCGATCACAGAACTCCGATACAGTATTTGTATCATGGGAAACTAATAAAATTGTTTTGCCATTATTGCGATAATTATTCATCCGTTCGAATGAACGTCTTTGAAAACGAGCGTCACCAACTGATAATGCTTCATCTACAATTAAAATATCGGGGTTAACACTGGTTGCTGTTGCAAAAGTCAAGCGCGACTGCATACCGCTAGAATACGTTTTAAATGGCCAATCTATGTAGTCTTTTAATTCTGAAAAATCTATTATCTCATCAATTTTACCTTCAATTTCGGCGCGAGACAAACCAAGGCACATTCCACCTATAATAACATTCTCACGACCTGAATATTCAGGGTGGAAGCCAGTTCCCAATTCCAAGATTGCTGCTACATTTCCATAGGTCTCTAAACTGCCTGTGGTTGGATCAAGATTACCTGCTATCATTTTTAATAACGTACTTTTTCCAGCTCCATTTTTTCCTATTATTCCGACTATTTCACCTTTTCCCACCGTAAAACTTACATCAGATACAGCATAAAAGTCTCTTGCGCGCTTCTTTTTCGTAAAGGCGTCCAAAATAACGTCAGTCGATTTATCATACAAACGGTATCGTTTGGAGACATCTTGTAATCTTATTGATAAATCAGAAATCATATTTACTACTGCCCCAGAACCTAAATGGCATCGCCAAACAAATGCTTGACCTTACGAAATGTATATTGTCCAAAAAAGCACAATGATAACGATAAAATAACAAAAATAATCCAAGCTTCAGGACGTGTGATCCTTTGATAAAATAGAATATCCTGAAAACAATAAATAGGGTAGCTGAGAGGATTATAAGCAATTACTTTAGCTAAACCTCCAGTAACAGTCCCGGGGGCGTAAAAAACAGGAGTCAAGAACAAACCACCAGTTAAGATTAACCCTATCACATCGCCTACATCCTTAACAAAAACTCCTATTGCTGAAAATAAGCTAGTCATACCAATATTGAATAAAAGCAAAAGTGGGCAGGCTACCAACAACCCAAAAATCATAAAAGTCGCCCCAGCATCAAAGAGTGAATAACAAATAAGAAAGGATAGAAAAATAAGCTGCAACAAAGAGACGGCAAGGGCGCTTTTGGTTGGTAAGACTTGTGTCGGAAATACAATCTGCTTAACCAAAGCAGCATTATTAGAAATTAGAGATGGTGCACGGCTCATAGCCTCAGATAAGGCCATCCAACAAACAAAACCTGATAAAAAATAAAGAGGATAAGAACCTTCTGTATTAGCTGATTCTGGGATTCGCATTTTAAAAATAATTGAAAATACACTTAAATAGATAATAATTGTAACTACAGGCTGAATCAAAAGCCATAACATTCCCAAAGTATTACTTGCATAACGGTCACGCACATCACGTTTCGCTAACTCCCATATCAACTCTCCGTTAGGAAACACCTTAATAAAAATCATCCCTCCATGCGCCCTATGTATACTAAGGTTGTCCCCGAACCGAACTCAAAATCAAATTCGTTAGTTGTCTTTCCAGTATTCAACTTCCTGGAGGAGAGCTCAAAATAAACTTTAGTTACGACCTCGCGCAACTCTTGTTCACTCAATGAACCAATCCTAGCATCAGGAAACTTAAGAGTGTTATTTGAGAGCTCATCGAATGGCAAAAAATTATGAACTCTGAATTGTAATTCCTTTGTTTTCCTTAAAAATAATTCTAACTCAACGGTAATTTCAGAAAAAATATCAGAGAGAGCTTTATGTTTTCTGATTGCAGAAGCCACGGCAATGTGACTTGCGACACCCATCGCCTTGTTAGCAATATTTTGTGCTGAGTGAATCAGCTTACCTGATGAAATATCCATCTCATCCGGATCCTCCTTAGACATTCGTTCAAACTCGTTAGAATGCCTATTAACCTCCTCAACTGCCTTAATAACAGCTTCACTATCCCCCCCCGCAATCATCGGATTAGTTTCAATCTTACGAACCATTTCGTTCAAATTATTATTCAAAATCACGAAATCACTTTTGAGGTGAGATTTAAGTGCTTCTGTTGAGTGGTCAAACATTGCAGTAAAATCATCTCTCATTTGATCAGTCATAAGTTCGACTTTACTTTCTTTGCTACTGTTTAACATATAATTAAAAATATTCATGAAGCCACCAACTTGAGCTCTTAGAGATTGCAATTCTATATATGTTTCGCGCAGTGATGAAAAATCATCAATACCAATAACCTCTTTTTTGAACCCGTATGCATTTAAAAGTTCAACGAGTTGCTTACCACTAAAACTACGAACATGTTGCCAAGGATGAAAAAAAGTATCTGACTCTACGCAGTATACTTTTGCATACTCCATATTTTCTTGATGAGGTGTAGAAACTACTATTGTGCCTCCAGGCTTAAGTAGCTTCTTTATACGCCAAAAAAATAACTCTAATTCTTCATCAAGTACATGCTCAATCATTTCAAGACAAAAAATAATATCCACAGGTTCATTATCTTGGTCTGGATTTATCCACTTAACATTTTCTAGCGTAATCACTTCGGGCAATATTATATCCCTTGAAGGCTCATAAATGCCAACTTTATAACCATTATCCGCTAGTATTTTTGTAAAATGACCTGCTCCCGCACCGAAATCAATAACTGTCTTGGTATCTTCTGGTAAATATGGCTTCACACGCGCAAATAAGTCTTTTCCAGCAACTTTTGAAAATGCCAAATCATCTAAAGGACTGCCTCCAACTTCAGTCCAAAACTTTTCTACTTTTTCGGATGTCCATATTAAATTTTTGGTCATTAAATCCTACCTGAATAAAGCTTTTGACTTACTTACATCTTAAAAAAAAAAATGAAAGTATTAAATCATCATACTGGTTTACTAGAATGTCTGCACTTTTTATAACAAACTTTCAATGGGTTGGCAAAGCGTTAGGATTAGTTTACCCCGCACGCATTTAAACTTATTAATTTATAAGAAAGAAGTAGTTTATGATAATTTTATTGACTGGGGCTGCTGGGTTTATAGGTTCACATACTGCAAAAGCTCTATTAGAAAGAGATTATACTGTTATTGGAGTTGATAACCTCAATAATTATTACGACCCAAAACTCAAATATGGGCGCCTTGCAGGGCTTTCAAATAACCCTAATTTTTCTTTTCACGAAGCAGATATATCTGATACCGAGGCCATGAATTTAATAACTTCAAAACAAAGTCCTGATGCAATTATTCATCTAGCTGCACAAGCAGGGGTTCGATATTCAATTGAAAACCCTTCAGCATACACATCTGCCAATTTGGTAGGACACAGCGTGATATTAGAGCTGGCCCGTAAAAATAAAGTGACTAATATGGTTTATGCTTCCTCATCTTCAGTTTATGGAGGCAACACATCAATACCATTTTCTGAAACTGACATAACAGACGACCCAGTATCTTACTACGGGGCCACCAAAAAATCTAATGAGCTATTGTCTAACTCTTATTCACGACTGTACGGTATTTCTTTAACTGGTTTAAGGTTCTTTACTGTCTACGGCCCTTGGGGACGACCAGATATGGCTTATTGGATTTTTACAGATAAGATGCTTGCTGGCGAACCTATTCGGATTTTTAATAACGGTGATATGGAACGGGACTTTACTTACGTAGATGATATTGTATCAGGCATTCTAGCAAGCTTAGATAATCCTGCTTCCAAACTAGGACTTGCCGTACCTCACCGCATATACAATCTAGGCAACGACCGACCTGAAAAACTTATGGACTTGGTGCAAACAATAGAACAATCTTTTGGAATTACATCCAAGAAAATTTATGAACCAATGCAAATCGGTGACGTACAAAAAACATGGGCTAATATTGACCGTGCACGCAATGAGCTTAATTATAAACCCACCACATCACTCAAAGATGGAATAAACTTTTTTTCTAATTGGTATAAAGAATGGCGAAAGCATTAAAAGAAAAACATATCTTACAAACTTAATTTGAAAAGCTTTTATTTTTTTGCGGAGGAATGACATGCACAGGGTCAATCCAGGCTTGATACCATAGTTCAAGCATAAGCATCGCCCAAATCTTCGTATGGTTTAGCCTTACGCCTTGAGTATGATCTTTCATAAGACGCTCTGCATACCCTGGTTTAAAAAGGCCACGCTCCATAGACTTTCTTGAATTTAAATGATCCAGTGTGAAATCATGCAATTCGTTACTTAACCAACGTTCAATAGGTACTCCAAACCCCATTTTATTTCGGTCCAATATCTTGCTTGGCAAACGAGAGCGCATTGAATCTCTCAATAAGCCCTTCATTCCCCCTTTTAATTTCACTGATTTTGGCAGGCTTGCTGCAAAATTCATCAAATCAATATCTAAAAAAGGGGCCCGCACCTCTAAACCAAAGGCCATACTAGCACGGTCAACTTTAACTAAAAGATCGTCAGGTAAATAACTGTGGATATCGGCGTAGGCAGCACCAGACATCATATCAGGTGTAGCTGCAAAATAAGGTGAAATAAGATCCAAGGTATTATTTGTTAGATAACTTTTAAGATTATAACCATAACCCTCTTCTTTATCTGAATTATAGAAATACATCATAGCAGGTTCATAACGATCTACTTTAGACATGGCTCCCATTTTTAAGCGCCGTCGAATTCCTCCAAACGGCCTTTTACTTGCAAGGTTTGGAGGAATTGCTTTTGCTAAATCATCAAATATGTAACGGAATATATGTGGGATACGCTCTATCCATTCATTACTATTTATTGATTCATAACGTTGATATCCAAGAAAAAATTCATCTCCTGCATCACCACTCAAAGCTACTTTAACATGACGACGTGTTAATTTTGATAGGTAGTAAGTCGGGATTGCGGATGGGTCAGCGAATGGATCTCCATAATGCCAAATTAGTTCCGGAAGAATTTTTGTTAAGTCGGGTTTAAGGACCTCCTCATAATGATCTGTACCATAGAGATCTGAAACATACCTAGCATATTCACGCTCATCAAAATCATCCTCTTCAAATCCAATACAAAATGTTTTAACCAAAGAAGAACTCTGTTCAGCCATGAAAGATACTACAGCAGAGGAGTCTACGCCCCCTGATAGAAATGCCCCAACAGGCACATCTGCTACCATACGGCGTTTAACTGATTGTGATAAGTACGTTATTAATTTTTCTTGTGCTTCAGGGATAGAAATAGGTTGTGCTAGTGTCGGGGAAGGCAAAGACCAATACTTTTCCTGAGTATACTCTCCGCTTGGTTGCACTTTCATTATTGTGCCAGGCGGTAAAACCTCTACACCTTTAAACGCTGCGTAAGGAGAAGGCACATATTGCATAGACAAATAGTGATGAATTGCCATTAAGTTAGGTTGACGTTTAAAAGCATCAACAGCTAAAAATGCTTTAGGTTCAGAAGCAAAAAGCAAGTTTCCATCATTTTTGGCAAAATAAATTGGTTTTTGTCCGATTCTATCTCGCGCAAGAGTCAAAACTTGCGTTTCGGAATTCCACATAGCAAAAGCAAACATGCCGTTGAACTTATGTATTGCTGCATCTCCCCAATGCATCAAAGCAATCAAAAGTACTTCCGTGTCGGTATTAGTATAAAATTTTTCACCTAGTGTTTTTAATTCTTCCCTTAATTCGGAAAAATTATAAATTTCTCCATTGTAAGAGATAGTCAATGAGCCCCTTTGCATTGGTTGATGGCCATTTTTAGATAGGTCTAATATAGACAACCTCGAGTGTGATAGACCAATATTTTCATCTAGCCACACACCACAATCGTCAGGGCCGCGATGCTCTAAAAGCTGAGCCATTTGGCTAAGAACAGTTTCTCCTTCCTTTTTGGAATTTACTACACTTCCAATATAGCCAGCTATTCCACACATCTAGATACTTCTTTTTTAACTTTACAAGCCGCGGTTAGAATCTCATCATATTCATTGACCATGTCTAAACTAGATCTCTTTGCAATAATAGCTTCGTTGACACCTATTACTAAATCTTTTCTATATTTAAGATCATTTTTCAGTTTCAAAATTGAGTTACTCAAGGACTTGCAATCTCCAACTTCATAAAAATGTGCTGATACACCATGAGAAAGACGCTCCTTGGCTCCTCCAACTGGAGTTGCAATAATTGGTCGCTTCATAATAGCGGCTTCAAAAAAAGTACGCGGAAAACCTTCAGAGCGCGAACAACTCACTAAAGCATCAGCAGCTTTTAAGTATTCGAATGGATTGTTGACTTCTCCAATAAAAGACACCTGACTTGAAACATCAGAATTACCGGCTTCTGATAAAATTCCTCTTAGCTTTGTATTATATTTAGATTCTTGTTTGCCAACGAAAATCACTTTAATAAACTTCAATTGTTCCTTTTCAAGGTGCTTGAGGGCACGAATTAAGTCCTCTTGTCCCTTGCGACTACAAACTGTTCCCAAACACAAAATAACAAACTGATCAGCTTTTATTTCTAAATGTTTTCGAAAATCATTTCGTTGCTTTGTGGTTATTGAATTTTCTTTTAGTACATCCGGAACAGCATTATAAATAACTTTTCTTTTCTCTACAGGAACAAATTCAGTCCAGGCTTTTAGCGAACTTTTGGCAATGAAAATATTTTGTCCAGAATACGAAAAGCAAGCTAAAGCACGGGCAGCAATTTTAGGGTTAATAGCTGCCAGTCTTTTACGCCAAGGTTCACTTTCGCGAATATTCCAAACTGAAGTAATTCCTGCGATTCTACAAGCGTCAATCACTGGAAAACTGTCAATTGTATTAGCAAAGACTACATCTGGTGCGAGTTCAACCAAGTATTGCGCTATTCGATGAACATCTTTCTCGTAAAACTTAGGGACCGCCGGATCAATTATAAGATGTGGCTCACAAAATGCTTGTATTTTTTTTGTGCCATATGCCGCTTTTAGCGGACCATCTGCCATTGCTAGAGCCTGAACAAACCATCCTTTTTGATTAAGTTTGCTCACAAGCTCAAAATGACTTAATGGAGCACCCGTTAGTTCAAATGATGGCGAAACAGTAAGTAATCGAGGTCTTTTATTACTAGTCATTTTAATTTTAGACTTAAAGTGCGGACGAATTAGAGGCTTGAGCTCACTTGGCAGATCCGGCCAAGTATTATTATATTTTTTCTTTACATAGCGAGATAAGTAAAGAGCATCCCCTGAAATAGCCAGCGATAAAAGTCGCGTAAGGTAATGACGTTTAAATAGCACTATCTGTCTTTGTTTGAAGCACGAAAAATTCAATTGTAATTGACAAAGGAGATTCCTGTTAATAGATATTTTCATTAAAAGGAAGGGGAAATTTAACTTTCTTTCTTCATCGTTCTTTATAATTTAAGGCTAATTTGATTATGTTGCTTTCATCTTTGCGTTGGAAATTAAAAAGGTTTACTAGCAACTATCTTGCCCAAACGGCTGAAGACCACCCCATTCGACTTAGTTATGTTTTTTTGAGACAATCAATTTTAATACGACTTATATGGAAATATTTAACATCATTCTCAGAAGAATGGCGAGACATAAATACCTATATACGCAAAGGAGGCAGGTTTGCAAAATGTAAGGTATCAGTAAAGACAAATAAAGTCATCAATATAAACCATAAATTTGGAGATGATGGTTTTTTTAATCTACTCAAGAAAGCTGCTCAAAAAGAAATTTTTTATTATACACCCATACAAAATAGGGTGTTTATTGTAAATAATAGCCTGACTTCAGGAGGGGCCGAACGACAAATTTTATACACAATAGAAGGATTACAAAAATCAGAGCTTGAGATAATATTTGTTGGTGAGAATTTACATAGTGCTGGAGGATTTGACTTTTACCTTTCACAAATTGTTGCAACTGGTGCAAAAGCAATGAGTCTACCTAGAGTTTCTCAACCTGGGAAATTAATCTATCAGAATGTTACCCCAGAAATTGCAGCAATCCTATCAAAAATGCCACCAGAAATAATGCTTGATATACTTGATATGGTTTCACTTTTGATACGAGATCGTCCTGCAACTTTACATCTTTGGCAAGATGAAACAAATGTTAAATATGGTTTAGCTGGAATTATTGCGGGCGTCCCGCGCATAATTTTATCTACACGCAATCTCAACCCAAGTCATTTTTCATATAATCAAACCTATTTTAGAGAGGGTTATCTCGCATTAATTTCTGAACCTAATATCACTATGTCTGCTAACAGTTATATAGGCGCTAAAAGCTATGCTGACTGGCTAAAAGTTCCGAAGCTTCATATTGAAGTTATACACAACGGAATGCCTTCAAACCTTTGGAAACCACCATCTGTCACAGCGCGAAAAGATGTTTTTAAACAATTAGGATGGACAGAAAACGCGAGCTTAATACTTGGTGTTTTTCGCCTATCCCCTGAGAAAAATCCAATTTTATGGCTAAATGTTTGTGCCAAAATAAAGGAAATCCGACCAGAAATTAAATTCTTATGCGTAGGTCAAGGCCTAATGAAATCAGCTATATATGCACAGGCTAAAGCACTGAAACTAGGTAATAATTTTAAACATTTGTCATCATCGAAACAAATAGCAAATCTGATGACAGCCTCTGATCTTTTCTTGCTAACCTCAGCGCAAGAAGGAACACCCAATGTAATACTTGAAGCTCAATTTTATGGCATTCCTATTGTTACAACTAATGCCGGTGGCGTTAGTGAAATTTTAGCCCCTCATCGTGACACGCACTTGACTCAGTCAGATGATCCTAGCGTTTTGGCTAAAACTGTTCTTGCCGCCCTAGATATGAAAAGTGAAAGAGCTAGTAGAAAAAAAATATGTCAAGCATATCTTCAAAAGTATTTTTCTAACTATAAAATGTGCACTTCTACTCGTAAACTTTATAATTTTTAATTCCGCATATCATCTTTTGCTGGACATGCCTAGATTGCGGTCCTAGGGAATAAATCACAATATTTATAGGTTTGTTTATGTGTGGAATTACCGGAATATTTGATCTCAAAGGACATTACACCGGAGATCAGTTAGAGAAAATTTTGGTTCTTATGCGCGATAGCATGGTACACCGTGGTCCGGATGATCAAGGTGCTTGGACAGACCCTGATGGGGTTTGCTCGCTTGGACACCGTCGTTTATCTATCATTGATCTTAGTCCAGACGGACGCCAGCCAATGAGCGCTGAAGGAGTATCAACTGTTACAACATTTAACGGTGAAATTTATAATTTTCAGAATATACGTTCTCAATTAAAGTCACAAGGTTTTAAATTTAAGAGCAATTCTGATACTGAAGTTTTACCTATTCTCTTCAGGGAACTTAAGCCCTCATATTTATCTAGGCTTAATGGCATGTTTGCTATGGCGGTATGGTGCCCCGAGCGTAAAGAATTATTGTTGGCGCGCGACGCTTTTGGAAAAAAACCACTTTATATTTATCAAGATAATAACTTTTTCGCTATTTCTTCTGAAATGCAAGCTTTTTACGCCATACCTGGCTTCAGTCCTGAGATTGATCAAAATGCATTGGCGGAATACTTGATGCTTGGTTATCTACCAGGACCGCGTACAATTTATGAAAATGTTCGGATTCTAGACTCCGGGAGTTTTGAGATTATCAAATTTAAAACAAAAAATGGGCAGCCGTTCACTACACGCGCTGGAAAGTTTTTTCATTTTCATGCCGAAACCCATGAAAGCATTGTAAATTTAGATAAAAACGCACTTAAAGACAAATTGCGTTATCAATTGATCCAAGCGGTTGAAAAACGTATGATTTCCGATGTGCCCTTAGGTGCATTTCTTTCTGGTGGTGTGGATAGTTCTTTGGTTGTCGCAATTGTTCGTAAAGAACTTGGTAAAGACATTAGTACCTTTTCAATAGGTTTTGATGGCACTAATGATAGTGAACATGAAGATGCACGAGAAATAGCATCGCATTTGGGAACCAATCACCAAGATGAAATATTAAAACCTGACGGCATTGAGATGATTGATAAGATAGCAAGCATACTGGATCAACCCAACGGAGACTCCTCCTGTTTACCAACATATTTGTTGAGTGAGTTCACACGCAAACATGTCACTGTGGCTTTGTCAGGTGATGGCGGAGACGAGTTATTTGGTGGTTATGGGCGCTATAGGGATACAATGAATGAGTTATCGAACCCTGAACTTATACAAAAAAATCATGGACGTATCCCCGAAAACACTTCGGCGGCGGATCTTTTTTTCTCAGCAAGGTGGCACATATTTATGCCGGAACAAGCAGGGAACCTTCTGGGGGGCATGCCGGAACAAACAATAGAAAAACTTCAAAGTTGGAGAAATGTAGTTAATAATCCAATGAATTCTCCTCTGCACGGCATGCGGAATATTGATGCGCGAGTTTATATGCAGGGTTCAGTTTTAACAAAAGTTGATCGCATGAGCATGCAGCACTCGTTGGAGGTTCGCTGCCCAATGCTTGATATAGAGTTTGCTCAAACAGCAATGGGTTTATCAGAAGATGATTGCTGGAAACCACCAAGTGGTACTAAACAAATATTGAAGGAAATAGCCTTCGAATATATGCCCAAGGACTGGATGACTCGTTCAAAAAAAGGGTTTGGTTTACCAGCTAATGCCTGGGCAAAGGGCGATATCTTAAGTATGGGACAAACTATGCTTAGCACACCTAATTCCAAATGCGCGGAAATTCTTAATACGGAAGCCCTCGTAGCTATGATTGATCATCAATCACAACCTAATTGCTTTTCAATTTACCAAATGTGGCCGATGTTGATACTAGAAATATGGCTTCAAAAACAGCACAAAAAAATAGCAAAAATGCAAGCATCAACAAAAACTAAAGTTTGACTGTTGTATAATATTATTGATAATAAACCTGAAAAGAAATTACCTGTTTTACTTTAACCAGCAAAAAAAAATGACAAACCAAAATAAATTATCAAACCATTGTAGCTACCCGTGGCAACAAATGATCATTGACCTAACAGGCGAAGTTGTTCCATGCTGTTTCTGGGCAGGATATGGAAATACAGGTAAGCCCCTAGGAAACACCAACACCAATAGTATAGACGAAATATGGAATGGTGAAAATTACAAAGATCTCCGAAAAAGAGTATTCGAGAATGACCTTGATGACCACCCCTGCGGTAATTGCATGGCGTACCGTTGGGGTAACAATACATTTCCTAAATTTACATGGCCCGGAGGTTTTACTCATGAAAGTGGCTTCTGCTTTTACGGTCAAATTGATGAAAAATTTGAAATAGCGGCAAAGGCTTCAGGCAAAAAAATCTTGCTTTATGAAGACGATAAACCTCTTAAGATACCAGTCGGTATTTTTCGAAGAATTGGGCAAGCTTTTGGATTAGTTAAAGCAGCTGATAACGGAAATGCGGTTCATGAGGATATTCGAAAAAAGGGACATGGTCTATTTTCTGTTTGGAAAGGCTGGTTATATTTTTCTTCATCCGACAATTCAGACCCCATGAATAATAATCGAATATATAAGCTCGTATGTGGGGATTTAGTTTTAGAACTAGGTGGTTTAGTTAAAAATTCTAAATCAGGTCAAAATCTCTTAAAGGCCAAAAGAGAATATAATGATGGCATAGTAAATATAGAAGCTCAACCCTCCATGCTTTCATATATTTCAACATCTGACTGCAATATTGATTGCCCCGCCTGTAGCCAAAATATGGTGCGTGTCCTTAAAGTCCAGCACTTAAAAGAAACAACGCAAAATGTTTTAGAAAAAGTCCCGTATTTAGCTCAGTTCATCTGGCATGGAGGTGAACCCTATCTTATCAAAAACTTCCGAAGCTTCGTCGATGATTACAAAACAGAAGATAACCCTAATTTATCATTTGGATTTACATCAAATGGTGTACAAATTACTCCAAAGGAATTAGAAAAGCTTAAGAAATTTCCAAGAATAAATGCTTCAATTTCATGTGATAGTTTTAAACGTGATACTTTTGATATAATTCGTGCAGGAGCAAGCTTTGATAAGGTTACAAAACACATAGATAATGTAATGGATATATATTCAGCGCCTAAACGGATTTTCTCCGTGGGTATGATAGTATGTAAAAGTAATATGTCAGAACTCGCTCATAACTTACAGTACACAATTGATCACAATATTCCCTTAAATCTATCACCAGTAATATTATATCCTGCGAGTGAACATCTTGCCATATTCGAAGATTTTGATAAACAGACGAAAGGCTGGGCAGAAGAAATTCAAAAAACAAAAAAAATATTAGAAAAGGCTAAAAAAGAAAATAAGGTTGCCATCCGACGCATTGATCCAACTGGTATGATAAATGAAATTGAAGAAATATTCGAGAAAGCGGAAATTAGATATAGAGAAACCGAAGAGCTCCAAGTTATAATTAAAGACCCATTTAAAAGACTTCGTCTTTGCAAAAATCCTACACTCATTATTTACGATATACAAAACAATCCGGTGGCATACAGAAACTTGAAAAGTAACCAATCGGATTATATATTGAACATTCCTGTAACGCATTTAGATGAAGACGAGCATTTTAGTTTACAAGTTTTACACAACGTCATGGAGCCATCTGGCTACGTCTTTATAGCAAAAATTTACAAGCACCCTAGCAATGGTTTTTACTTAATAGAACAAAAAAACTACACGCATGTTTATACTTCAAAAGGCTTTAAAATAACACTAGGCGAATTTCATCCGGCTAAACGAGAAAAAAACATAAAATGGGCTACTTATGGAGACGCAACACCAGATGGTTTAAATGTTACTAATATAGAAGACATGCATTCCATTTATAGAGAGATGTATAAAGATGAGTGCGAAGGAATAACCAACCAAATAGAAATTATTGAAGAAGACTAAGCAAATAAATTAATCAAAATAGAATCATTATTGAATTAATATGTATTCATAAAAACCTTACCTTCCAAAATGGACTGACCGGAAGAACTAACTAGATACCGGATTCTAAAAAATTAAGATTAACATTAATCGAACTTAGGAAAAAAAATATAAATTAAATGAACTATACTTAAGAAAATTTTATAAGTTGATGATAATATGAAAACAAATTATTATTAACTTTCATGCCTATTAGTTCAAACAAGGTTTCGTTATGAAAAATATGTGGATAGAATCCGAGGCAAAGAAATTTATTCTGGATCACAAAAAAATAGGTCTAAATCAAGATATAGCACTTAGAGTTTACACCAGTAGGTTAATTGGAAAAGAAACTCATCTTGTAATTCACGGTGGTGGTAACACATCAGTTAAGACTAAAGTTACTGATTTTTTAGGTCACCAACATGATGTGTTGTGTGTTAAAGGTAGTGGTTGGGATCTTTCAACCATTGAGGCAAAAGGTCTTCCAGCACTAAAACTAGCACCTCTCAAAGAAGCGCGGGGTTTTAATGAAATCTCAGATGAAGATATGGTAAAATTTTTACGCTCTAACTTACTTGACCCAGCCTCTCCTAACCCCTCTGTTGAAACACTCTTGCATGCTTTTTTACCTCATAAATTTATCGACCATTCACATGCAGCTGCAATACTATCGCTAACAGACCAATCAGATGGTAATAATATGTGTCGAGATATCTTCGGGAAAAAAATTGCTATTGTACCATATATTATGCCTGGTTTCTTACTTGCTAAACGTACAGCTGATGTACTGGAGAAAAATCCAGACGTCGAGGGGTTAATCTTGCAAAAACATGGGCTTTTTACTTTCGGTGATACGGCAAAGATCTCTTATGACCGCATGATTGATCTTGTAACTTTAGCAGAAGAAAAAATCAAAAATACTTCAAAATGGACTCCAGCCAAAATTAACATTCAATCTGAAACACTACCTGTAAGCAGCATTGCTCCATTTATTCGCGGGGCTTGTACTAACATATTATCAAATGGTGAAACTGATCGATTTATTTTAGACTTTCGCACATCGAAAAAAATTCAAAGTTTTGTGAATGGGCGGGATTTAAAAAATTATGGTGTACGCGGAGTAATCACGCCAGACCATGTTATTCGTACAAAAAATAAGTATTTAATAGCCCCTATACCCACTATTGAAACTATTAAGCCTTTTGAGGAGGCATTGCGCGAGCAAGTAGAAATTTTTCGTGAAAATTATGATGAGTATTTTGAATTAAATAATCTCCGCCATGGTTCTGTTAAGAAAAAATTAGATAGCGCCCCTAGGGTTATTTTAGTTCCTACTGTCGGCTTATTTGGTGCGGGCAGAAATGCTAAGGAAGCTAAAGTTGCCGCCGACCTTGCTGAAATCACTATAGACACCATAATCAACGCAGAAAGAATAGGTACATATGAAGCGCTTAATGAAGCAGAAATATTCGATATGGAATATTGGTCATTAGAACAAGCAAAACTGAACAAAAGAAAGCCACTTTCACTTGCGGGTCAAGTTGCTGTCATCACCGGTGCAGCTGGAACAATTGGTTCAAAAACGGCACAATTGCTTGCATCACATGGTGCTGAAATATGCCTTATTGATATTAATGAAACTGCTTTAAGTATTGTCTCAAATACAATAAACGGCTCTCTTCCTATTAAATGTGACCTAACAAATGATCATTCAGTTTCTGAAGCATTTAGATTAGTTTGCCTTGAGTTTGGGGGAGTAGACATCGTTATTTCAAATGCCGGGGTAGCCTGGGAGTCATCAATGGTTGACATGGATGAATCTCTACTCCGTAAGAGTTTTGAAATTAATTTTTTCGCGCATCAACGTATAGCGAAAGAAGCCTTCCATATAATGAGAAAACAAGGTTCAGGCGGGGCTATACTTTTTAATGCCTCCAAGCAAGCTGTCAATCCCGGCTTGAATTTTGGTGCCTATGGGCTTCCAAAGGCAACAACGCTATCTTTAATGCGTCAGTATGCGATTGAAGGTGGTAGATATGGTATCAGGTCAAACGCTGTAAATGCAGATCGTATTAAAAGCGGCCTTCTAACTGAAGAAATGATTAAAATGCGTGCGACATCACGTGGAGTTAAAAAAGAAGAATATCTCACCTCGAATTTACTTGGCTGTGAAGTTACCGCAAAAGATGTTGCTCAAGCTTTCTTGCATCATGCGCTTGCGACAAAAACAACTGGTGACATAACCACTGTAGATGGCGGAAATGTTGCTGCAATGTTACGCTAAAGTCCCCACTAATCTAGGGTACAAACAAATAAGTTAGTCTGGGTTCATTTATTTTCTAGATTAAGTGTTGTTATCCTTTCAAATAAGATATAAATACATAATAAATCCAGGTTGAGTTTAAATACGTATTGCCAATAAGTTTAAAATCTTAAATGAAACCATTGGTTAATAAGTTAAAATATAATAATAGAATGTTAGTATTGCTGAAAGTTTAGTGATGAGATTAAAGTCTTTTCGGATTACAAATTATAAAAGTATCATAGATTCAGGTCTCGTAGAAATAGACGATAAAAAAACTGTATTTGTGGGTCCAAATGAAGCAGGGAAATCAGTAACACTTGAAGCTCTACAGAAGATAAATCCTCCTGCCGGGGTGCCAGGCTTCGAAGCACTCAGGGATTATCCAAGAAGATTTTATAATGATATAGCCAGCGGAAAATCTGACCCTAAAAATATAAAAGTTGTGGTTGCAAATTTTTCCTTTTCTGATGAAGAAATTTCAAATTTACCATCTCATTGGGTTAACCCTGAGTATGTGTACACTAAATATCTTGACAATCACGCAACCCACGAAATCTCTCAATCTACTCCAGTGCCTAAATACGGAAGTTTAAAATCTGATTTATCTAGATTGGCTCTTCATGTAGATCAAGAAACCTCCTCTTTAAGCAACAAAGTTAATGCTACCGATAAACTTAAAGAGATTTCAGCTGAAGACGAATATCTCCTAGGCGGATCATTATGCAAGTCACTAACAAGCTGGCTTGATGAAGTTGAACCCTTCACAGACGAAAATAATGAAAATGAGCAATTAAGAATCAACAAGATTCGTTCATTACTCAGCATAGAGAAACAAAATGAAAATGCGTTGAATTATTGCAGTCAGCGTTTACCCTTGTTTATTTTTTATAATAACTATTTACGTGTGAGACCTATAATACACCTTGGTAACTTAGCTAAACGTCAAGCTTTTGAAACACTCGATGACAAACAATATGATTATGGAAATTTATGTCTTTTAAAAATGTTGGGATTTGATGTTAATGAGCTATCGCGCCTAGGGAACGTAGAAAATCAAAATCCAAACACGGCCGAAGCTTTAAATATGTTTAGGAAACAACTAGATGAACGAAGGTATGCTTTAAATGCAGCAGAAGTTCAGCTATCTGAAGTTGTTGCTAGTACATGGAAACCCAACACTTCTCTGGGTGAGGCCTCTCAACTACGAATTGATATTGATGGCCAACTATTAACTGTCAGTGTTGTGGATGAACTTGGCGTTACTATAGAACTTGACCAAAGATCAGAAGGATTTCAGTGGCTCGTCTCCTTCTTTATAGTGCTTTTTGCCGAAACCGAAAATAACAATCTAGACGCAATCCTTTTGTTAGATGAACCAGGTGTATCTCTTCATGGTCTCAGACAACGGCAATTTCGTGATACTATTTCAAAGCTATCAGAAAAAAATCAAACTATTTTTACTACCCATTCTCCATACATGGTTGGGTCCGACGAATTAGACAAGGTCAGAGTCGTTGAAATGGAATGTAGACGAGAAGGAACAAAAATACGAACGACTTCAAATAAAAATGACGATGACTTAATAATGCCATTAACGGATACACCATTATCCTAAAAAACTAATTTAACATTCTTACAGACCGATTTGAGTATTAGCTGATACATACAAGGACTTAAATAAATTTAAATACCAATACGAATTCTACTACCAATAAAACAAAATTAAGGCATCTCCGTTACAACTTTACAATATGCTCTTGACTATACTGAAACCGCTACAAAATACTGATGATTTTTAAATGAAGTAAAATAACTTTAGGGAAAAACAATTATCTAACTCGTTGTAAAGTTGTCTTGGACTCTAGTTAAGAAGTTTTAATATATAATATACACTAAGAAAATTTCTTAAACAGTAGCCTTTAAAGCTTCAATAAGATTAGTACTTTCCCAGGAAAATCCGCCATCCGGATCTGGCTGACGGCCGAAGTGACCATAGGCTGCTGTTCGCGCATATATAGATTTATTTAGGTCAAGATGCGTTCGTATACCACGCGGTGTTAGGCTCATCAGCTTCGGTAATACTTCTTCAAGGCGGGCACTTAAAAGTGCATTATCGCGACCAGTATCAACATAAATTGATGTAGGTTCAGCAACACCAATAGCGTAAGAAAGTTGAATGTTACACCAGGGTGCGAGACCAGCTGCAACAATATTTTTTGCTAGGTAGCGTGCAGCATAAGCCGCTGATCGATCTACTTTAGTTGGATCTTTTCCTGAAAAAGCACCGCCACCGTGAGGGGCCATACCGCCATATGTATCAACTATTATTTTACGACCAGTAAGGCCACAATCACCATCCGGACCACCAATTACAAAATTGCCTGTAGGGTTGATGTGGAATATAGTATTTTTTGTTATCCATCCTTCAGGCATAACTTCGCGAATATAGGGCATGGCGATATCTGAAATATCAGATGGGGAAAGACCTTCAGCATGTTGTGTAGATAGAACGATAGCGGATGCTTCTACAGGTTTTCCATTTTCGTAACGTATAGATACCTGAGATTTCGCATCAGGTTCTAAGCCATCAATTTCTTTTGAGTGTCGCACTTCTGCTAAACGTTCTAGGATTTTGTGTGAATAATAGATCGGGGCAGGCATAAATGCTCCTTCAACTTCAGTTGAGGCATAACCAAACATGATGCCCTGATCTCCCGCTCCTTCCTCTTTGTGCATGCCAGTACCATGATCAACACCAGCAGCAATATCAACAGACTGGTCATGTAAAAGTACATCTATTTCAGCATAGTGATGGTGAAAACCAGCTTGCTCGTAACCGATATCCTTGATTGCAGCCCTCGCCACTGCCTCTACTTCTTCTTTAGAAACGTCTTTACCACGAGTCTCTCCCGCGATGACAACGCGATTAGTTGTTGTTAAAGTCTCAGCGGCAACCCTTATTTGCCAAGGGTCCATTCCTGCTGCGGTAGATTTACGGAAATACAGATCTACTATCTCGTCAGAAATGCGGTCAGAAACCTTATCGGGGTGTCCCTCTGATACAGACTCTGATGTAAAATAATATATTTTTCTAGTCATTGGATGACTCCTTATTTAGACCCTTTTTTAGCTTAATTTCTTTGCCAATCTGCTCTATTTATCTATAGCGCTATAGGACTAGTATCGATAGTGCTCAGGTTTGTAAGGACCAGTTTGCTTGACACCAATGTAATCAGCTTGTTCTTCTGTCATTTTAGTAAGCTTTACTCCTATTTTTTCTAGATGAAGACGAGCAACTTTTTCATCAAGATGCTTAGGCAGCATGTATACTTTATTTTCATACTTTTTATTTTCCGACTGAGAGTCCTCCCAAAGTTCAATTTGCGCTAGAACCTGGTTGGTAAAGGAGGCGGACATAACAAATGATGGATGACCTGTAGCATTTCCGAGGTTCAATAATCTACCTTTAGACAACAGAATCATACGATTACCTTTTGGAAAAGTAATCATATCCACTTGGTCTTTGATATTTGTCCAATGGAAATTATTTAAAGATGAAACTTGTATTTCATTGTCGAAGTGGCCTATATTTCCTACAATTGCCATGTCCTTCATAGCACGCATATGCTCAAGGCGAATAACGTCTTTATTACCAGTTGTGGTAACAAAAATATCCGCATCTTCAACTGTATCTTCCAAGGTTGTAACTTCAAAGCCATCCATCGCTGCTTGAAGTGCGCAAATAGGGTCTATCTCAGTAACCTTAACTCGAGCTCCCGCACCGCGAAGCGATGCAGCAGAGCCTTTTCCTACATCTCCATAACCTAATACAACTGCTGTTTTTCCGGCCATCATAGTGTCTGTGGCGCGACGGATGCCGTCGACTAAAGACTCTTTGCAGCCATACTTATTATCAAACTTTGATTTGGTTACTGAGTCGTTTACATTAATAGCGGGAAATGGGAGTTGGCCATTTTCCATCAATTCATAAAGACGGTGAACTCCCGTTGTTGTCTCTTCAGAGACACCAATAATTTGGTTACGCATTTTTGTAAACCAACCAGGACTAGCAGCCATACGCTTTTTAATTTGCGCAAAAATTGCTTCCTCTTCTTCAGACCCTGGTTCACCTTCGATAAGGTCAGTTTCGCCATTTTCTACTCTAGCACCAAGAAGTATGTATAGTGTAGCGTCGCCTCCGTCATCAAGAATGATGTTAGGGCCATTTTCGAATAGGAAAGATTTGTCAAGATAATCCCAATGTTCCTCAAGTGTTTGACCTTTAACGGCAAAAACAGGAACCCCGGCAGCTGCTATCGCAGAAGCTGCATGGTCTTGTGTTGAAAAAATATTACATGAAGCCCAACGCACATCCGCACCTAAAGCTGTTAATGTTTCAATTAATACTGCTGTTTGAATCGTCATGTGAAGAGAACCAACTATGCGCGCACCTTTGAGGGGCTTACTTTCACCAAACTCTTTTCGAAGTGACATGAGTCCTGGCATTTCAGTCTCTGCTATATCTAATTCTTTTCGACCGAACTCAGCCAAGTTAATATCTTTTACTACGTAGTCGTGTTCACTCATGATAAATTCCTTGGGGATTGTGAGATGTCTTACTGCTATACACTTCGTAAATATTTACCAGCATCAACTAAGACTATGGGTTGCTCACGTCAATACTATACATAGATATTTTAGCTTTTTTTGATGATAACTTACTCAAAATTTTTTAACTTTCATACAGATTTAGGGTAGTAGATTAATTTAGTTTGAATTTCATAAGATATTTGAATATAGAAAATATACACCACTCTCAGAATGTCTAATTTATAAGCTGAATGAATTTACTCGCCTTGAGTTGAGGATATTTCAGCAGGTAACTATCACGCCGGTAAACAGTCGCAGTCACATAAACTAAATGAGCGTACCCACCCCAGTGTATTTTAATTTCTTACTGTTTTCGATTGTAGCAACGAACTGCGAGGCTTCTAGTGAACTTTCATGAGTGCCAGAATCCAGCCATACAAAGCAACGTCCTAATATTCTAATGCGTAAATTTTCATTTTCAAGTTAACCATTATTGAGCGAGGTTATCTCTAATTAAGCACATTCCTAAGGCTTAATATTTTTGGCAATTGCGAAAACACGATTATCATAAAAATACAGACCCGCCGTCTTGTTCAACCGACTCAAAGGCATCCCGCAAGAGAGTTATAAAGCTGTTCCCATTAAAAATATTGTCACCTAATACCAACGCAGCTGTGCTATCACCAAAAAAATCCTCGCAAATAAGAAATGCCTCGGCAAGCCCATTTGGGCTTCTTGAGCTACATAGATTAAATCTATACCATACCTGAACTCACCCCCTAAAAGACGAACAAACTGACTTTGGTCTTCAGGTGTTGCGATAATCAAAATTTCGCGAATTCCAGCGAACATCAGTGCAGATGGCGGGTAATAAATCATCGGTTTGTCGAGAATAGGTAATAACCGCTTACACACTAAGATAGTCACGGGGAGCAAACGCGTGCCAGCCCCGCCGGCAAGACATACCTTTCTTGAAAAAATTCTTTTACTGTGTCATTGTGGTCGCTTGGTAGGGGGAGAGAGACTTGAACTCCCGACCAACCCGTTATGAGCGGGTGGCTCTAACCAACTGAGCTATCCCCCCACTGGCGCGGTTCGCTCTATAGCGCGAGTTTTTTAATAGGGAAAGAACAATTTTGCAATCTATGTAAGTTAAATATAAATATTTATAGATCTTTACTTTTTATATGATGGTCAACAACAATCGCTCCAGCAATCTGACCCAATAGATTTACACAACTTCGCATCATATCTGGAATACGGTCTATTCCAAGAATCAAACCTAGGCCGGACACTGGAACCCCTATTGTGGCTAAGGCTGGTGTCATTGTTACGACACCCGAGGATGGAACTGGAGCTACTGTAAGTGACACTAAAAAAGTTGCAAAAATTATTCCACTTAAAGAACTTGAAGCTAAACTTACATCATAAATGTGCGCTAAAAATATTATTGCAGCACCCTGAAATAAAGCACTCCCGGGTCTATATATTGATGCTCCAAGAGGTATGAGCAAATCTGATATTTGCTTTGAAACATTGAGCTTACTAACTGTGTGCTCAAGGGAAACTGGAATAGCAGCAGCAGTGCTTGTAGTGGAAAAGGCAATCGAAGCGGGGCCAAAACTACCTTTAAAAAATGTAGATATATTCATTTTTACATAAATTATTAGCATAGGTAAAAAAACAAATGTTAGTAAAAAAAAGAGTCCGGTCAATACGCATAGTATAAAGACTATTAGACTTTGGATAAGACTCCATCCCAGCAAAGCAGTAGAGGATGCAACCAATCCAAATACTCCTAAAGGTGCTAGATAAAGTATCCACCATACAAGCTTTATTAAAGCCTCACTAAAATCTTCGGCTGCCAATACCATTCTCTTTCTTTTTTCACTAGCAAGCGTTCCCGTCGCAGCAGCAAGCAAAGCAGTAAATACTATCAGCGGAAGTATTTGACCATTAGCTGCAGCAGAAAATGGATTGGAGGGAATCAGGTTTACGATAAAATCTAAAGCAGATTGTAACTCAGGAACCTGATTGTAATCATGCTCTGGCATTTGTATATCAGGTATAAACCGCAATCCCAAAAACATAACACCCATCCCTATAACGATAGCGGGTAAAATTGTTCCACAGTAGAATGTAAGAGTAGCTACCCCAATACTACCTAATTTTTTTGGATCCCCGAGGCGAGCTATACTGGTAAATATTACAGAAACCACAAGTGGAATCACCACCATTTTTACAGCATTTATAAATATCTGACCTAATGGTGTGGAAGTCTTTGCTACTTTATGTAAGATTTCGTTTCCAGTCATAGATGCGCCTAAGCCGACGATCAAACCTAATATTAATCCTAATGAGATCAGTTTATTTAACATTGAACAACTTTCTTAAATCATCATCAGTTTAACAAAATTACAAAGAATTTTTCAATTCGAGGTTTAATTTCAAATTTCTAATTGTCTATATACGCCTTCATTACAAAATCATTGCATAAGGTCCATGCAAAAGTGGCGCTTGTAATATTTAATAAAAAGATTGAATATATAATAATGTTTACATTAAAAGAATTTTTATCAAAAATGCACGTTGAGGAGATTGACACTTACCTTTTTACAGGTGAAGCGCTCAGAATGGGCCTACCAAGAGTTTTTGGAGGACAAGTTCTAGGGCAAGCTTTAAATGCAGCAGTCAGAACGGTTGATCCTGTTAGGCGACCACACTCATTGCATGCTTATTTTCT
>Ga0209308_10000805_pt1 | contig 30769 bp, 33 predicted proteins | sample COGITO_mtgs_1204_3_FD_184806 | JGI IMG/M metagenome (GOLD analysis project Ga0209308, IMG submission 184806) | Pelagic marine microbial communities from North Sea - COGITO_mtgs_120405 (SPAdes) (version 2) | ecosystem: Environmental > Aquatic > Marine > Epipelagic ...
ACACTGCGAACACTATGGCTTCAGCAATTGAAGCTATGGGCCTGAGTCTGCCTAACAGCTCAGCCCAAGAAGCTGTCTCAAAGATTAAATTGGAGGATTCGAGAGCCGCTGGGGAGGCTGTTAGTAATTTAATAAACTTAGGTATTAAGCCCAGAGATATTCTTACGAAACAAGCTTTTGAAAATGCGATTACAGTAGTCATAGCTTTGGGTGGCTCTACTAATGCCGTTTTACATTTATTGGCAATTGCTCATGAGGCAGAAGTTAATTTGAGCATGGATGATTTTGAAAGAATTGGAAAAAGAACTCCTGTACTAGCTGACGTGAGACCTAGCGGCAATTACTTAATGTCAGAACTGATAGAGATTGGAGGAATCTTGCCTTTGATGCGTACTTTATTAGAAAAGCAACTCTTGGATGGAAGGCAGATGACGGTTACCGGAAAGACTTTGGAGGAAAATCTAACTTCAGTACAAGATTATCCCGAAGATCAATCCATAATTCATACTTTTAATAAACCCATTAAGAGCGATAGTCACTTAAGGATGTTATATGGAAATCTCGCTCCCGAAGGAGCTGTTGCTAAAATTTCTGGTAAGGAAGGAACAACCTTTACCGGCAAAGCTCGAGTTTTTGATTCAGAAGAAGATGCTATGAAAGGGATTATGAACGGACAAATAGTAGAGAACGATGTCCTCATAATAAGGTATGAAGGTCCGAAAGGAGGCCCTGGCATGAGAGAGATGTTAAGTCCGACAGCAGCAATAATGGGTAAAGGGCTTGGAGATAAGGTTGCCTTTCTAACTGACGGAAGGTTCTCAGGTGGAACCCATGGTTTTGTAGTAGGTCATATCACGCCTGAGGCTTATGACGGCGGACCTTTGGCAATAGTTCAAGACGGTGATGAGATAACAATAGACGCTGATTCAAACCAAGTAAATTTAAATGTTTCTGACCAAGAAATAACTTCTAGGTCTGAAAAGTGGGTGTGCCCTAAGAAAACAAAAGAGACAGGTGTTTTAGGTAAATATAGAACTTTGGTTTCTTCTGCTTCTAAAGGGGCGGTTACAACTTAAATTTATTAAGCTTGATGGACTTGAAAAAGTTTAAGATAGCCTCAATAATAAAGGAAGAGGTAAATAAAACTTTACCATTAATTTATCCAAGGAGGATTTATGAACGTTGTCACACTCACTGATGACAATTTTGAAAATGAAGTTGACGCTTCAGAAAAACCAGTATTAGTAGACTATTGGGCTACTTGGTGCGGGCCTTGTAAAATGGTTGGGCCTATAGTCGAAGAAATAGCAATTGAATATTCTGATAGATTAAAAGTAGGAAAGTTGGATGTTGATTCAAATCAAGCTTCTGCTGCAAAACAAAACGTCATGAGCATTCCCACTTTAGCAATTTTTAAAGGCGGTGAATTGATTGCGCAACAAGTAGGCGCTTTAAGTAAAACTCAACTAACACAATTTATAGAATCTAATCTCTAAAGAAAAATAAGTAGACGCCCTAGAACAAGGGTGTTAAATTATTTTCAGTTTCAAATCGTTTTTTTCAAAAAAAACCCCTTTTTCGCAAAATCTAACCGAATTTTATGCAGTTATCAGAATTAAAAACTATGCCAGTAGAAGAGCTTACAAAGCTGGGTGAGTCTTGCGGTGTAGAAAATGCTTCCCAAGCAAAAAGACAAGACATAATCTTTGGAATCCTAAAGAGTAAGGCAAAGAGCGGTGAGGACATAGAAGGAGAAGGTGTACTTGAAATCTTGCAAGATGGTTTTGGTTTCTTGAGATCTCCCGATTCCTCTTATTTATCAGGTCCGGATGACATATATGTTTCACCAAGCCAAGTAAGGCGTTTCGGTTTGCGAACAGGTGATACTATCCAAGGGAAAATACGCTCCCCTAAAGACGGCGAAAGATACTTCGCAATATTAAAAATTGAACAAATTAATTTTGAAGAACCAGATAGGGCAAAAAATAAGGTTGCTTTTGAGAACTTAACTCCTTTATTCCCAGATCAGAGGATGTTTTTTGAACTGGGCAGTGGAAGCACTGAAGATTTATCTGCAAGAGTAATTGATCTCACTGCACCTACGGGTAAAGGCCAAAGATCATTAATCGTTTCACCTCCTAAAGCAGGTAAAACACTATTATTGCAGAGTATTGCTCACTCAATTGAAAGAAATAATCCTGAATGTAAGATCATGGTTCTATTGGTGGATGAGCGACCAGAAGAAGTTACTGAGATGAAAAGATCTGTTAAAGGCGAAGTAATTGCCAGTACTTTTGATGAGGCTCCAACAAGGCACGTTCAAGTTGCTGAAATGGTAATTAATAAAGCCAGAAGGTTGGTTGAGCACAAGCATGATGTTGTTATATTGTTAGATTCTATAACCAGATTGGCCAGAGCTTACAATTCAACCCAAGCAGCATCAGGTAAGATTTTAACTGGTGGTGTGGATGCTAATGCCCTCCAAAAACCAAAGCGATTCTTTGGTGCTGCCAGAAATATTGAAGGCGGAGGTAGTTTATCTATCATAGCTACGGCTTTGATTGACACAGGCTCTCGTATGGACGAAGTAATTTTTGAAGAGTTTAAAGGAACAGGAAACTCAGAAATTAATTTGGACAGAAAAATTGCAGAAAAAAGAGTATTCCCAGCTATTAATATCCGCAAAACGGGAACAAGAAGAGAAGACCTGTTAACAGAAGATTTAGAGTTAAGAAATATAACAATACTTAGAAAATTACTCAATGAAATGGACGATACTGCTGCTATGGAATGGGTTCTTGATAAGCTTAAAGATTATAAGACCAACGCTGAATTTTTTGAGTCAATGAAAAGAAAGTAGCTTCTCAGTTTTCTTTATTTACACCAACTTCTTTTTTACTTTTAGCTCTAAAAAATAAAACTGTTCTATCAAAAATACCTAGAGTTAAAATTAAGCAAAGTGTTAAAGACACTATTAATAAGACTATGACCTGACCGGATAGACTGACCTCTTTTCCATTTATAACAATTGCTAGCGGGTCCAATAAAAAATTAACTTCACTAGTGAATAAAACCATCATAGCTGCAGACATTATTGCAAAAAGATAAAGTCTAGCTTTCATTTATATAAAGGCCATATCTTGTTTGACCGCCTTTTGATTTTTTAATTTCTTTCCAAGACATAAAGTTCATCTCTAGCTCTTCCTCTGATTCAACATAGATTAGAGAACCTTCATGAAGAAGTGTTGTTTTATCAAATTTATTGTACACATTATTCAAGAAGTTTTTTCGAAATGGCGGATCCAAGAAAACAATATCAAATATTAAGTTAAGTTTTTCCAGGGGATATTTCAAAGAATCAGTATGAATAACTTCAGCTTTTTGCGTTAAGAAGAGCTTTTCTAGTAAGTTATTTATAATCAAGCAAAGGTCTTTGTTTTTTTCTAAGAAAATAACTTTTTCTGCACCTCTGGAGAGAGCTTCTATTCCAAGTGCTCCGGTCCCAGAAAACATATCCAAGCAGATGGCCCCTTCTATATCGTGCATTAACCAGTTAAAAAGGGTTTCTCTTGCCCTGTTTTCTGTAGGCCTTATAGTCTCGGAAGGTTTGTAAGGAATCTTAGTTCCTTTATGCATCCCTCCAATAATTTTTGTGTGTGGTTTTCTCTTAGGCATAATTTAGATTAATTTATTGTACTATTAACTGGCAACCAAAAATAAGACATGCTAGCGTGCGCACTCAATGAATGATTCAGAGTTAAAAAAAGAGTTCCTTAATTCCATGAGAGGAGTTGCTTCCACAGTAAATGTTATTTCTTCTCAGTACGAGGATACAAAACATGCAATGACAGCCTCATCTGTTGTTTCGTTGTCTTTGGACCCACCGTCTATGCTAGTTTGTGTTAATAAAGAGGCATCCATTCATCAGATCTTAGATAAAGAAAGATTTTTTTGTATTAATATTCTCGCTAAAAATCAAATAGATTTAGCCAACCTTTGCAGTTCTGCTGATAATGAAGGTTCTAGATTTAATTCAGAAGAGTGGTCTTTGTTCGAAGGGATACCTTATAATAATGAATCAAGTGCAAATATATTTTGCCGTTGTTTTGACTCTTTTTCTCACACAAGCCACACGGTCTTTTTTGGAGAGGTGGTAAAGGTCAAAAATAACAATAAGGAAGGTCCGTTAATGTATGGTGGAGGAGAATATTTAGTTTAATTCATGAAGAAACTGTTTACTTTTTATTTTTTTATTCTTTCTGCATCTGTTTTTAGCAATGAGTCTTATGTGTATATCATCGAGCCAAAAGACGGCTCACAGGTCGTAAATCCAGTAAGAGTAGTATTTGGTCTTTCTGGGATGGGCGTGGCTCCAGCTGGCGTTGATAAACCTGGAACTGGTCATCATCATTTGCTTATAGATTTAAAGCAGTTACCAGATCTCACCAAGCCTATTCCAACTGATAAGAATCATTTACATTTTGGTGGAGGTCAGACTGAAACCACTTTAAATTTAGAACCTGGAAATCACGATCTGCAATTAATTCTAGGCAATTGGTTCCACGTGCCTCATTCTAACCCGTTAATATCAAAGAAAATAACCATAGAAGTAAAGGAATAAGGATTTTATGAATACTTTGAAATTGCGATTTAGCGCATGGCTTTTAATATTCAGTATGCCTATTTTTTCTGAGATAAAGGTTGATGGTATTTTAGATGATCCGGAGTGGAAGGATGCCAGTCAGATAACAAAATTTTATGAGGTTTTTCCATACTCGTTAAATGAAGTAACCGATTTTAAAACGGTAATACTTATTCAAGAGTCAGAAAAAGGAATTTATTTAGGTTACAAAAACTATCAGTCCAATGAAAGCATGAGGTCTCAAAATCATGAAAGAGACAACGAGAGATCCATTGCCGATAAAAATGGAGTGACGATCGACTTCGATGCCGATGGCTTAACCGGATATCAGTTTTTTGTTTCTTCAGGAGGTTCTATAGGTGACGCTACTTATAGAAATGAAAACGACAAGAATACCGATTGGGATGCAGACTGGTTATCAGCAACAACCATTGGAGATGGTGTTTGGTATTCAGAAGTTTTTATACCTTGGTCTGTTGCTCCAATGAAAGCTCAATCAGGTCCTAATAGGAAAGTTAAATTAGGCTTTTATAGAATGATGGCTGGTTACAGCAGAGTCTTTGCTACGATTCAAGGAAGTCCTTATCAAAATATCTACCTATCTGCTTTTAATGACTTTACTTTTACTAACTATCAATCTTCTAAAATAGATTACTTTCCATATCTCACATTAAATGAAGATAGGCTCGAAGGTGAGGTAGATAACAAGGTAGGGGCAGAAATTTTTTGGAAGATCGATTCCAGCAGACAATTAAATGCAGCTTTTAACCCAGACTTTGGGCAAGTTGAGAGCGATGATGTGGTGGTAAATTTTTCTGCTTCTGAAACTTTTTATTCAGATAAAAGACCTTTTTTCTCTGAAAATCATAACCTCTTTAATGTTCAAGGGTCTAGATTCTTCTACGTTATAAACACAAGAAGGATAGGCGCATCTCCAGACTATAATTGTTCTGAAGATTTTTCTCTTCAACAAGAGCTGTGTGAAGACTCTCAAAAGGGAGCAAACGATATAGATGCTGCTTTTAGGTATACCCAACAGGGAGAGAATTTTGATGTAGGGTTCCTTGGGGCCTTCGAGACAAATGAGAAATTTAGTGAAGGAAAAGATTTTTACGCAGTAAGATTAAGAACGAAAAGAGATAATCTCACTGTAGGATATTTAGGGACTTACGTTAATAGGCCGGTCATCGACAGAACTGCAAAGGTAAATGCTCTGGATTTTGAATATAGACCATCTAGCATTAGGAGGCTATCTGGAACAGCTCTTGCTTCTGATGCAAACGGCAAGACAGGCTACGGATTTAACTTAGGGTACGGTCACGACCCAAGCAAGAACAGACACAACGGAGTTGGTGTTTTTTATGTTGATGAAGATCTTGATTTGAAAGACATGGGTTATTTATGGAGAAATAACTTATTGATGATAAGCGGCAGAGCGTCGATTAAGCAAACAGATTTTTCTCAAGGTTCAATTACCAGAGCTAGAAAGTATGAAATTGCATACAGTCTTAAATCAACTTCTGATTTTGAGAAAGAGCCATCTGGGTTTTCTTTTTCAGCCGAAAATTCTTTCACGAACACTTCTGAAATTAAAGCAGAAGTTTTCTACAGAACCACTGGAAGAGATAATCTTATCACAAGAAAATCTGCACTTTCCCCTTTTATTAATATGCCAACTGGGTACGGCATGGAACTTGAGTACAGAGGTCCAAGTGATGATTTTTTGCAGTACGGTTTTGAAGTAGATCGTCGTCAAGGCAGTCGATATTCAGCTGCTTTAGGATGGCAAACTTCTTATCAAGGAAAAGTAAGTATCTCCCCTGCGGATACACTCTCACTGAGTTTGTTTTACAAACATGGTCAAGAAGAGGACTGGCTGAATTGGTTGCAAGATAATGTTTTAGGCACTTACGAAAAGAAACAAAGGACTACGATTGCAGGCTTGCAATGGTTTAAGGGCAACAAACATGAATTAAGAATCAAAGCTCAAATGGTGGCTTTTACTGCCAGGGATCCTCAGGCTTATTTAGCAGATCTCTATGGAAACCTGAACCCTTCCTTCAATATCAATCTGTCACCAATAACCCTTAGTGAACTAGCCTTTCAGGTTAGATATAGGTACGAACTTATGCCCTTAGCTTACTTGTACGTTGTTTACACCAAAGGAGGACGCATCGTTGCTGATGACACCGAAGATGATCTAAGTGAATTATATAAGAGGCCTTGGAATGATCCTCAAAGCGATAACTTCACCGTAAAACTTAGATACAGATTTTAAAATATTTTTTTAACTTTGTTCTGTTATCACTTAATAGTAACGATGCATTCCCTGCTTGTATTTATCTTCTCTGACTATAAAATGTCGGCTTATTTTTAGGAGTACATGCCTTGCATAGGAAGCTAAGTTTCTTTTCTGCCCTCGTATTAGCGTTTTCATTTTTTATCTCACTACCCGGTTACACGCTGGACATAAAGATTGATGGAGTGTTGGATGAGGAGGATTGGTCTACAGCTAGGGAGTGGACTAAGTTTTATGAATCGATGCCATTTTCTTTAGGCGAACCGAAACATTACCAAAAGGTCTTAATTCAAGAAGATGAAAAAGGAATGTATTTTGGGTTTATCAATGAGCAACCAAACGAATCAATTCGCTCTAATAAACTCCAAAGAGATGATGAAATGGGTAATGCTGATAAAGCAGGTTTAGCAATCGACTTTGATGGTGACGGTCTTGCTGCTTATGGGTTTACCGTAGCGTCTGGGAATTCCATAAGTGACGGTATCTACAGAAATGAAAATGAAGTCAACTATGATTGGGACGGTGATTGGGATTCTGCTACTCATATAGAAGGCGATACTTGGTTTGTTGAAATGTTTATACCTTGGACTATTGCTCCAATGAAATCTCAAAAAGGAGACGTGAGGAAGGTCAAATTATCTTTTTGGAGAATGGTTAGGGAAGAATTTAGAGTGAACACCTCGATAAAAGGCAATCCTAGGCAAGAGAAATTTATGTCTCTTTTTCATGATTATGAATTTAAAAATTACAGTGTTTCAAAGTTAGATTTTTTCCCATTCGTTAACATGACGGAAGATAGGATTCTTGAAGATCTGGACACCAAAGCAGGTGCAGAGATATTTTGGAAAATTGATTCTGGTAAACAACTTAACGTTGCTCTAAACCCCGATTTTGGACAAGTTGAAAGTGATGAACTTGTTGTTAATTTTTCTTCCAGCGAAACTTTTTATTCGGATAAAAGACCTTTTTTCTCAGAGAATCATTCTTTGTTTGATGTTAAAGGCTACATGTTTTTCTACTTAATAAACACCAGAAGAATTGGAGCTGCACCGGACTATAACTGCTCTAAGTACTCTGATGCTAAACAGAACGCTTGCGAGTCGAGCAAAGTAGGAATCTCCGATATAGATTACGCCGTAAGGTACACACAACAAAGTGAATCCTTAGACTTTGGTTTTCTAGGGGCTTCTGAAGCTGATGAAGAGTTCAGTCAAGGAAGAGATTTCTATTCTATTAGAACCAGAAAGAACTCTGAGAACTATTCCATAGGTTATTTAACTACTTATGCAAAGAACCCGGTTCTTGATAGAGAGGCAAATGTGCATTCAGTGGATTTAATTTACAGGCCCACGGATAAAATGAGAATAGATACAATTTTCATAACCTCAGATGTAGATCAAGGACTGGATGGAACCAAGCAGTCAGGAGATGCATTTAGGTTTAGATTGACGGCCTCACCTAGGAAAGGAAGGTGGCACGATTTTGGAGTTTTCTTTTTTGACGAAGGAACGGATATATCGGATATGGGTTACCAGATTACAGATAATTGGTTGTTTGCAGGCAGCCAAAATGGTTTGAAATTCTCAGACTATGATGAGTCTTCAGTCTTTCTTTCAAATGATTTTCAGCTTGGGGTGTCTTATGAGGGCAATGCGGATTTAAATAAAGCTAGTCTTTCTACGTTTCTAAGTTATAACGGCAGTTTTAAAAATACTACTAATGTTGAATTCACAAATTTTTACAGAACCGCGAGTAAAGATTACTGGATAACCAGAGGTGATGTCACTGCACCTTACATTAAGAAACCAGAAAATTACGGAACCATGCTGCAATTCATGGGACCTTCACGAAATTTCTTTAATTACGTGCTGCAAGTTAACAGAGAAAAAGGAACTCAATGGATGTCCTCGGCTTTGGGTTTTAGTACCTCTTATATGGTTATGGGTAAATTCGCTCTAAAGGATAACCTCAGTTTTGACTTGATGTATCAGCACAATAAAGAAGACGATTGGCTGAATTGGATTGAAGGAAATTTATTAGGCACTTACGAAAAAAAACAGAGAGTTACAGTAGCTGGCTTGAATTGGTTCGGAGGAGACAAGCATGAGTTGAGAGTGAAAGCTCAAATGGTGGCTTTTACTGCAAGAAAACCAAAAGCCTATCTTGGAGATTCATCTGGCTACCTAAATAATGTTGATTTGGCTCTTGATCCTTTTAGTCTGAGTGATTTAGCTTTTCAAATACGATACCGTTATGAGATTCTGCCTTTGGCTTATCTATATGTGGTTTACTCCAAAGGGGGGAGAATTGTTGAATTTGATAGGGAAGACAGTTTGGGTGAATTATATAAACGTCCTTGGAATGACCCTCAAGCAGACAACTTCACTGTAAAGGTTAGATACAGATTCTAATTTTTGTGCTCTTCAGAGCAGTACCAAACTTTATCGCCTTCTAGTGCATCTGACTTTGGTAAGTTCAACCCACAAGTTGAGCACTTGACCATTTCACTTCCATCAGAAGAGATATTTTGATTGATTGATCTAGACTTTGTAGTAATAAAATAGACTAGGCCAATAATTACAATAAGTAAAAGAATTTGATACACAACTATCAAGCGTCAGGCGCCGGTATGCCATTGTCTCCAAAAACTCCTAATGAAATCACATTTACCCACGATCGTTTTCCTGTAGCAGCATCTACTTTTATTGAAAATTCAGGAAAGTTAGATTTTAGAACTTCAAGACTGCTCTGCCTTAGTTCTTGATAATCAAGCTTTTCATAAGCTTCCACAAGAACAGAAAGAGCGAAAGGGGTTTGAGGGGTGTTTGGTATATGTTCTACAACATATTTAGCCCGACCTAGAGCCGCTAAATAAGCTCCTCTTTTCATATAAAAGTCAGCTACATACATTTCATGTTTAGCCATTAGGTTTCTTAAATATATCATTCTTTGCTTTGCATGCGGTGCGTATTTACTTTCCGGGTATCGAGACAAGAATTCAGACAAATCATCAAAAGAATTTTGTGCTGGACCCATATCTCTCTTGGATAAGTCACTAACAAAATATCGATTGAATAACCCTGAGTCATCAGTAAAGGAAGAAAGACCTTTTATGTAGTATGCATAGGAAGTATGAGGGTGCCTAGGATGTAAGTTAATAAATCTATCTGCAGCTGATCGCGCAGCTTCATATTCAAAATTTTTAAAGTAAGCATATATAAGCTCTGCTTGAGCTTGCTCGGCATATCTACCAAAAGGAAATCTGGATTCTAGTGTTTGTAGGCTTATAATAGCAGTAGAGAAATTCTCCCCTTTTAGTCTACTTTGCGCCTGGTCATAAAGTTCTTTTTCGATTAAACGCTCATCTGGAATTTCTTCATTAGAAGAGCACGAATAAAAAAAACTTAAGCAAATTAAGAAAACTAAAGTTCTGATCTTAGGAGTGTTTACATTAATAAATTTGTGAAACATTGTCATTAGGATTGCAGATTCTACAGATGAGAGTCCGCATTGGACAGAAAAAGCTTTAGAAGGTTCCTTTATTAATCCAATCAAGACAGAATAGAATAGAGTTATGTCCAGAAAAATTTCATTATCCAAAAAAGTTTCTTCTGAAGATTCGCTTCAAAGGTTGGATACTTTAGCTGCCAAATACTTCCCAGAGTTTTCTCGTGCCCATATTCAAAGGTGGATTAAAGAAGGCAGTCTTCTTTTGAATAATAAGAAGATTAAGCCGCGACAAATAGTGGCTCAAAATGATCTGATCACAGTAGAAACATGTGAGGAAGTAAATTTAAAGGATTTACCAGAAAATATTACTCTAGATATTATCTGGGAAGATAAAGAGGTTTTGGTTTTGAATAAGCCCGCTGGATTGGTGGTCCACCCCGGTGCTGGAAATCCAGACGGAACTCTCGTTAACGGACTCTTAAATTATTCTTCAGATCAGGGTTTTTTACCCAGAGCAGGGATAGTTCATCGATTAGATAAAGACACCTCAGGCATCATGGTAGTTGCCAAAACAGAAGTTTCCTATTTAAACCTTGTTGGTCAGCTAAAAGAAAGAACAGTTAAAAGAGACTACTTAGCATTGGTGGTTGGACAGCCAGTATCGGGAGGTGTGATTGACAAGCCTATTGGAAGGCACCCAAAACACAGAACTAAGCAGGCCGTGGTTGATTCAGGTAAAGAAGCCATTACTGATTACAAAATTAAAGAAAAGCTTCATGGGTATTCTTTGCTCCTTGCTTCTTTAAAGACCGGAAGGACTCATCAGATCAGGGTTCATTTTTCTGCAAAAGACTTCCCTATAGTGGGTGATCCTCTGTATGGCGGAAAACGGAAGTTTGCGCCCGGAACCTCTGAAGACTTAAAAAAGGAGATATCAGAATTAAATCGGCAGGCTTTGCATGCTTACTCTTTAAGTTTTATTCATCCTGTTGATCAAAAAATAATAACCAATACGGCTCCCATGCCGAACGACATGAAAAACTTAATAGAAAACCTAAGACAGCATGCTTCAAGTTCATGATTACGTAGAGCCAGACTTAAATCTAGGCAAGAATGTGCGTTGTTTAATGCTCACGAAAGAGTTTTTAGAGGAAAAAACAAGAGATCCTTTGAATTTCCTCGGTAAAGTTACAGGGAAACCAGTTCAGTTAATGGAGCAAGTGCACGGAGTAAAAATAAAGACTGTGAGCAATTATCTTGATGAACCACTTGAAGGAACCGATGGGATATACACTAAATCAAGGGACTTCGCCTTGGGACTTAAAACAGCAGACTGCATTCCTCTGGCTCTTAGTGCGGAAGACGGGTCGGAGATTGCTCTTTTGCACGTTGGCTGGAAAGGCTTGTGCGGTGGAATAATAGAGAATTTCTTAACCAAATATTCTGTTGAAAGGAAAAAGTACAACGCATGGATAGGGCCTTGTATTTCTGCAGATAATTACGAGGTTGGCAAAGAAGTTTTTGACAGTTTCTATCAATCAGATCCAATAGCTGAGATTAATTTCAAGGCACTAGGAAAAAAGAAATGGAAATTTGACTTGAGATCAGAAGCGGCTCGTAGGTTGAGTGATGGCAACGTAAATATTCGTACCTCTGAACATTGTACGTTTAAAGAGGAAGAGCTTTATTATTCTTACAGGAACAATCAATCAGACAGAAGGATGATAACTTTAATTTGGAGAAATAATGAAGAATAAGGGTTTTGTAGGTTTAGGAGTGATGGGTTTTCCGATGGCAAACCATCTTCATAACGGAGGACATAAAGTTAGGGTTTGTAATCGTAGTGAAGACAAATCCAAGAGGTGGGCAAATCTTACAGGAGAGAATTATTTTCTGACCCCAGAAGAAGTCGCCGAAGGTTGTGATGTGGTTTTTCTTTGCGTGGGAAATGATGAAGATGTCAGATCAGTTGTTACCGGAGAAGATGGAATATTGAAGAGTTTAAAACCTGGATCCATTGTAGTTGACCACACCACCACTTCAGCAATATTAGCTCAAGAAATGAGTTCCAAGTGTCTTAATCAAGAAATTTTTTTTATTGATGCGCCTTTATCAGGCGGGCAAATAGGGGCGGAGACTGGAAAATTAACCGTCATGGCCGGTGGAGATAAAAATGCCTTTAACAAAATTAAAGAACTATTAAGTCTTTATTCAAAATTTGTTAGACGCATGGGAGATAGCGGTACAGGCCAACTCACAAAAATGGTTAATCAAATATGCATTGCGAGTTTAATACAAGGATTGGCGGAAGGTATAAACTTCTCTGAAAAGGCAGGTTTAGATACTAAAGGGGTAGTTGAGGTAATTTCAAAAGGGGCGGCGCAATCTTGGCAGATGGACAACCGCTGGGAGACGATGCTTACTGGTGAGTATGACCATGGTTTTGCCGTAGATTGGATGAGAAAAGATCTAGGGATTGCCATAAAGGAAGCAGAAAATAACACAGCAAACATCGACATAACCAAAACAATTGACCAGTATTACAAAGAAGTACAAGCCATGGGTGGCGGTAGATGGGACACTTCAAGTTTATTAAAAAGATTAAAAGATGATTAATTTCCCTGAATCTGACGACAAGCTTTGCCTTCAACTGCTAGAAGCTTCTCAGCCACACTTGGAATCTTTGTCGGATGAAATGAAGATCAATTATGTACAACCCGATTATTTTCAAAAGATTGTCGTGCCTCTTTCTGTTTATCTATTGAACCTCCCAGAGAGGAAAAAGCCATACTTTATTGGCCTAAATGGAGGGCAGGGATCAGGAAAAACAACTTTATCTGATTTTGTTCAAGTGGTTCTTTCGAAAGTTTCCAATAAGTCAGTAACTGGTTTTTCTATTGATGATATTTATAAGACGACGGAAGAAAGAGAAGAGCAATCAAAGGAAATTCACCCTCTTTGCAAAGTCAGAGGTGTCCCGGGGACTCATGACATTCAAATGGGTTTGGAAGTTTTGGACAGCCTTTCTAATGCTACCAAAGACACTCTAACTCCAATACCTGCTTTCTCTAAACCATTAGACCGTCATAAACCCAAGGAAGATTGGAAAGTTTTTAAAGGAAAACCAGACTTTATCTTTTTTGATGCTTGGTGTGCTGGCGTAAGACCGATAAGCGAAGAGAATTGGAAACCACCCATGAATGCACTCGAAAAAGAAGAGGATCCAGATGGAATTTGGTCAAAGTGGAGTAACAAAGAATTAGCAGGTGATTATCAAGATCTGTTCGGACGGTTTGACCTCCTCCTAATGATAAAAGTCCCTGGGATTGAATACGTTTATGAAAGCAGATGGCTTCAGGAGCAGACATTAGCGAAAACCATTAAAGACCCTAAATTAAAAGATAAGATAATGACTAAAGAGCAAGTTTATAGATTCGTGATGCATTATGAGCGTTTAACGCATTACATTTTAGAAGAAATGCCCGCTTTATCTGATATTGTCTTACAAAGAGATGAAGAATTTAACTTTTCTATAATTAAAACGCCTTAAAGCCAAGTAAGACAAGGATTTCTTGACTTAGGGTCAACTAATGTCAAAATGCTCACCCTCTTAATAATAAGCCTCCTAAGGAGCTGTTTTTACTTAATAATATGAGCAAAGATCAAATATCAGGAGCCGATGCTCTAATGCGCTCTCTTCATGAAGAAGGCGTTGATATTATATTTGGCTACCCCGGTGGTGCCGCACTGCATATTTACGATGCAATTTTTAACCAACAGCACATTGAACATATTTTAGTTAGGCATGAGCAAGGAGCAGTCCATGCTGCTGACGGTTATGCTAGATCATCTGGAAAACCTGGTGTTGCAATAGTGACCTCGGGTCCTGGAGCAACCAACGCCATAACCGGATTAGCTACGGCTTTTATGGACTCTACGCCTGTAGTGGTTATATCGGGACAAGTAAAGTCAAATTTAATAGGGACAGATTCTTTTCAAGAAACGGACATGATTGGTGTATCCAGACCTATAGTAAAGCATAGTTTTTTGGTTCAAAGAGCTGAAGATATACCTTCCATTATTAAAAAAGCTTTCCACATTGCCACAACGGGAAGGCCAGGCCCTGTGGTTATAGACGTACCAAAAGATTTTACTGATCCTGAATATAAATTTGATTTTGATTATCCAAAAGATGTTGATATCCGTTCTTATAAACCAGTAAAAGAAGGACACTCTGGACAAATTAAGCGGGCAGTGAAACTACTTTTAGAAGCAAAGAAACCAGTGATATATTCAGGCGGAGGGGTTATTCAAGACAATGCCTCTTCTCAACTCACGAATTTGGCAAAGCTACTGGATTTTCCTGTTACAAATACTTTAATGGGTTTGGGTGCATACCCTGGAACGGATCAAAAATTCTTAGGCATGTTAGGCATGCACGGTACTTATGAAGCCAATATGGCAATGCACAATTGCGATTTAATTCTGGCAGTTGGTGCTAGGTTTGATGATCGAATAACCAATAACCCTGATAAATTTTCATTAAGTGCTAAAAAAATTCATATTGATGTTGACCCTGCATCATTATCAAAGATTATTGATATCGATGTGCCGGTTGTTGGTTCTGCTAAGGAGTGCCTTGATCAGATCATTGAAGAACTTGGCGTTCAGAGCCATAAGATAGATCACAATAAGCTTAAACCCTGGCATGAGGAGATCAGTGCCTGGAAAAAAACTCATGGCCTTAATCACAATCTGCTCGGCCAAAAACCAACGGACGGAAAAATTTTACCTCAACAAGTTATTCAATCTTTGTACAAAGAAACTAAGGGAGAGGCATTTATCACTTCTGATGTGGGACAACACCAAATGTTTGCAGCCCAATATTACTTTTTTGATAAACCAAGGCGATGGATTAATTCTGGTGGTTTAGGAACGATGGGATTTGGATTGCCTTCTGCCATGGGAGTGCAGTTTGCTTTTCCTGAATCGGATGTAGCATGCGTAACAGGAGAAGGTAGCATTCAAATGTGCATTCAAGAGCTTTCTACTTGCTTGCAATACGGTTTGCCCATAAAAATTATCAATTTGAACAATGCAGCCCTAGGTATGGTGAAACAGTGGCAGGACATGAATTATGGTGGTCGCCATTCTTCCAGCACCTACGAAGACTCCTTACCGGATTTTGTGGCTTTAACTGAATCTTATGGACATGTTGGAATTAAAGTGAAAAAACATGAAGACTTAGAATCTGCCATGAAAGAATGCTTTGCATTGAAAGATAAACTTGTCTTTCTTGACGTAGACGTTGATCCTAACGAACATGTGTACCCCATGCTAGAAGCTGGCATGTCGATGGAAGACATGCATCTATCAAAAGATATCAAAACCTGGTGATGAAAAGAACAGTAGCATTATTAATGGAAAACCAACCAGGAGCTCTTTCGAGGGTTGTGGGTCTGTTCTCACAACGAGGTTATAACATTGAGTCTTTGATAGTTGCTGCAACAGAAGATCCCACCCTGTCACGTTTAACCATGACAACTAGCGGCGATCAAAAGGTCATTGAACAAATTACTAAGCAATTAAATAAGTTGATCGATGTCGTAAAAGTTTTAGATTTAGGTGAATCAGATTATGTTGAACGAGAGCTTTTATTAGTTAAATTTTCACATGGATCCATAAATACAGAAGTTATCAAAGAATTAAACGGTGAGACAATCTTCGAAAATAATGAACTTCTTAACATCCAGTTTGTCGGCACTTCTAAAGAACTGGACCAAGTCCTAAAGGATTTAGAATCTAGTAACCCTTTAGAGATAGTCAGAACAGGAGCTTCCGGTATATCCTCAAACCTTAAGACTCTTACAATATAATTAAACAAGGAGAACATAATGCAAGTCTATTACGATAAAGATGCTGATCTAGAAATAATAAAGAACAAGAAAGTTGTGATTGTCGGTTATGGTTCTCAAGGTCATGCACACGCCAATAATTTAAAAGACTCCGGTGGAAATGTAACCGTAGCACTTAGAAAAGAATCAACTTCTTGGGCCAAGGCAGAAGCTGCTGGATTAGAAGTTGCTGAAGTAACAGAGGCGGTTAAAGATGCTGATATGGTAATGATATTAATGCCAGATGAACTGCAATCAGCCACTTACAACTCAGAAATACATAACAATATCAAAGAAGGAGCCGTTTTAGCATTTGCTCATGGATTTAATATCCACTTCGATATGATCAACCCAAGAGAAGATTTGGATGTCATCATGATAGCCCCAAAAGGACCTGGTCATACCGTTAGGTCTCAATATGAGATCGGTGCAGGAGTGCCATGTTTGATAGCTATCCACAAAGATGCTTCTGGCAATGCGAAGGATATTGGCCTTTCGTATGCTTCAGCTATTGGATCCGGTCGTGCTGGAATCATTGAAACTAATTTTAAAGATGAAACTGAAACTGATCTTTTTGGAGAGCAGGCAGTTCTGTGCGGTGGCTTAACTCAGTTAATTCAAAACGGTTATGAAGTTCTTGTGGAAGACGGTTACCCACCTGAAATGGCTTATTTTGAATGCCTGCACGAAGTTAAATTGATTGTGGATCTAATCTACGAAGGTGGATTGGAGAACATGCGTTACAGTATTTCTAATACGGCAGAGTTTGGTGACTACGTAAGCGGTCCAAAAGTTGTCAATGCAGATGCTAAAGAAGAAATGAGAGCAATATTAAAACGGATTCAATCAGGAGAGTTTGCTAATGAGTTTATCGCGGATTGCAGAGAGAGCAATGATGGCAAAGGCGGACCGAGAATGAAAGAATACAGACAGCAAACATCAGAACATTCCATTGAGAAAGTGGGCGCTGAGTTACGTGCCATGATGCCTTGGATAGCTCAAAATAAAATAGTGGATAAGGCTAAAAATTAAGGTCATATTGTGCAAGAAGACCCCAAAGAAAATTTAGATCTCTTTGATGAACATGAAGAGGTTGTTTCCGAGGATGGAAAAGAAGTTAAACGCAGAGGCATATTTTTATTACCCAACCTTCTAACAACAGCTGCGCTATTTTCAGGATTTTTCTCTATTATTTCAGCCATAGATGGAAACTTTGTTTCTGCAGGCATGGCTATTTTTGCTGCCCAGATGCTGGATGGTTTGGATGGAAGAGTTGCCAGGCTAACAAACTCTCAAAGTGCTTTTGGTGCTCAATATGACAGTTTAAGTGATGTAATATCTTTTGGATTGGCGCCTGCCATTATAATTTTTTTATGGGGTTTAAATTCAATTGGTCAGGCCGGTTGGATATTTTCTTTTTTGTACGTAGCCGCAGCAGCACTGCGTTTAGCTAGGTTCAACACTTATTTAGGGTCAGAAGACAATTTTTTTAAAGGCCTCCCAAGTCCGATAGCAGGTGCAATGATTGTTTATTTTGTCTGGGCAATGAGCTCTTACGGAATCCAAGGAGAAGAAGTTGGAAGGACACTGGCCATTTCTTCTGCTGTCATGACGGGAATAGTTTCTCTTTTAATGGTTGTCAATATTCCTTTTTATAGCTTTAAAGAAATTGACATGAAGAAGAGGGTGCCATTCTTTAGCATGCTATTTGTGGTCTTTATTTTTGCTTTAATCTCAATTGATCCCCCCATTGTCCTAGTGACTTGTGCATTTGCTTATATACTTTCGGGACCTATTCTTTGGGCAATTAAATTTCTAAGAAAGTAACAAATCTATAACTTCTATCTTTATGAGATAAAAGTTAAAATGCTTTTCCGTTTTAATACGGGTCTGTAGCTCAGCTTGGTTAGAGCGCACCCCTGATAAGGGTGAGGTCGGTGATTCGAGTTCACCCAGACCCACCACCTTCCTTAGGTGGAAACCTATAATTAGAGTGATACACTAAATTATGAGTAAATAGAACTCTTGAGATGTCTTCAAGTCTAACCTTCAATATTATAAAAGTTGCGACCGAACACTTACCAAAAGAATATGAGGAGTAAAATATGAAAGCAGTAGGTATTATGAAACACGGAGGGCCTGAAGTACTCGAGGTCCTGGAAGTTCCAGAGGTTCAGGCTGGTCCAGGACAAATTAGAATTCGTAATCATGCAGCTGCAGTTAATCCTACGGATGTCGCTGCACGAAATGGATTGATGGCAGATTTTCAGAAGAAAAATCCTCCTCCTTATGTTCCGGGTATGGATGCTGCGGGAATAGTTGATCAGCTCGGAGAAGGAGTTGATACAGATATTCAAGTAGGCGATAACGTGATGGCTATGGTTGTGCCAAATGGAAATTATGGAGCGTACAGAGAACAAATAGTATTAGATCAGAATGCAGTAGTTAGAGCCCCTAAAGACACTTCTCACATAGAGGCTTGTACACTTCCTATGAATTCCCTTACTGCGAGACTATCGCTTGATTTACTTGGCCTCAAGAAAGGACAGGTGCTGGCAGTGACTGGGAGCCCGGGGGCTTATGGTGGTTATGTGGTGCAGCTTGCTAAGGCAGACGGTTTGACAGTAATAGCAGATTCTAACGAGTCAGATGAAGAGCTTCTCAACTCCTTAGGAGTGGATATTATTATTCCCAGAGGAGAAGGTTATGCCGAAAGAATAAGACAAGAATTTCCAAATGGTGTCGATGGCATTGCTGACGGAGCTTTATTGAATGAACTGGCTATTAATGCCGTTAAGGATGGAGGTTCTTTCACTTCCATTAGAGGTTTTAAAGGCGAACCACAGAGAGATATAGACTTTACTACTACTTGGGTCACTGCATATGATTGCAAAAAAGACATACTAGAAACCCTTAGACAGCAAGCTGAAGAAGGTGTTCTTACTCTTAGAGTTGCCGACTCAGTAATAATTGAAAATGCTTCTGAAGCACACAAAAGACTAGAGGCAGGCGGTACAAGAGGCAGAATGGTAATTAAATTCTAAGATTGCACACCTAATAAGGGTGAGGTTGAGATGGTTTTGGTGACCTTATAAGATCTACTAGTAAAGGAGTTACTTGAAAATGAATACTAACTATAATTCTATAATATAAATTTATGTCCTCACCACAAATTAAAATTTTTATATGTACCAATGATAATCAAATGATTGGTGCTAAGGTAGCAAGAAATTCGATTATCAAAAGATCTTCATTTTGTGAAAACGATGTTGAGATATTATTGGAATCCAGCATCCCTTCATTCCAACGTTTTTTTTCTAAGCCATACCTAAGAAAAGGCCGGATGATTGAGTTTGATAAAAATGACATGCAATCATTTACGTTATTGAGGTTCCATATCCCTTTTCTAATGAAATTTCAAGGAAGTGCATTTGTTATAGATCCAGATATTTTTCAGGTAAGTAATGGCATAGAGGACTTGACGAATTTTGATTTAAAAACTCATTCCATATATGCAAGAAGAGGTCTTCAGAAAAATTCTTGGGGTTCAAGCGCAATGTTGCTTTCATGCGATCAGCTTAGTCATTGGTCTCTTGATGACTTAATTGATAAATTGCATCATGGAAAATTTGATTATGATGATTTGATCAATTTGAGACTTGAAGAAAGACCTATTGGAGAGCTAGATAAAAAATGGAATGACTTTGATGAAATTAATCTAAATACTATTTTATTGCATACAACAGAAAAGATTACGCAACCCTGGAGGGCTGGCTTGAAGTTGAATTCTTCTATACCGCCTTTGCTAAAATATATACCGAGAGCACCTATTTATAAGCTTTTTGGAAAAGATTTAACTAGAGGTAGAGAACATCCACATCAGGCAATTACCAACTACTTTTTTAATGAGCTAGCTGACTGCATTGCAAGGAATATTATATCCACCCAAGAGCTTGATGACGCAATTGAAAAAAAATATATCAGACAGGATATTTATCAAAAAATAAGACCCTTCGAGATTTAATTTTTGAGGGCGTGTATGGCGCGAAGACTTAAATCAATAAAATTGTATAAAAATCTTTTAATTGTCTTGTAATTTAAATCCCTTGCTAATTTTTCGATGACAAACAGACTTCTAATAATTTTTGATTTACCGGCTAAAGACATCTTAGTGACATCAAGCAAAGCCATAGATTCTGGTTGGATATGCTGCTGAAACTCTTTTTGATTCAACATGAATTCAAAGCGAATGCAGGTAATTGCGAAATATTGGATAATGTGCGGAGTAAAAAAATTCTCTATAAATTTAATTAGTAAGCCCGTATTTAGATTATTATTTATAATAATTTTTTGCATTAAGATCAATGTTATCGCAGTTCGCATTGACAAGGACCCCAGTTGATTTTCAAGCTTAGCCAATTCAAACTTATGCTCAGAATCAAAAAAAGCCTTTAAATTATTTGTAAGATCTGAGTAATCTGGACACTTGATCTCCTCAAGGTCATCCCCTAGTCCGTAGAAAGAACACCATGCCGCTATTTCCATCTGATCTCTCGGATTCACAGTTCCTGAAGATTGCTCTAGAATTTGAATAAAATGGCTTAAAGCTTCTTGCTCAGATTTGCAATATAAGTTTTTAAAAGAAACGATATTATTTTCAGACTCTAGTAGAGAGTAATATTTAACTCCATTATGCTCTTCTACCCCAACTCGCTCTCGAAAATACAACGAAATAAAGTTTTCTTTGCCAAGTTGGTATATCAGAAATTCTTTATTTTCTTCTGCTAGATCAATAAACGCCTGAGTTTTATTTGAGGTGACAATGAGAGAGGAATTTTTAGCAAGACTCCACAGACTCTGATCTTTATCAGTAAAGCTAATATCATCAAAGCAATTTTCATGAGCATACTCCTCAAATAACTTCCTGTCCTCAAGTGGATGAAGTTTGAGGATTAGGTGTAGATGTTTGTATTTCTCCTTAACAAACTTCAAAATATTTTTTCTTGCTCGAAAAGATTCTTCGCTAGATGCAGTAATATTAATTGGAGCTGAAAAAATAATTAGGGCATATTTATTCTCTTGCACTAGATTAAAATCTTTGTATAAAGAACTGAGAAACTCTTTATATCTATTTTGAAAAAGCCATCCAATTGAATAGATTTCCGCTCCTACCTGCATTCGATCTAAGAATTTTTTTTCCAAGTCAGACGCTGCAAAAATAATATCTACTGAAAAAATAAGATTATTGATAACCCCAAGATTCATACTGATTTGATGAGTTTCTTGAATGGCAATAATCATTTTTCTTGAAACTCTAATCCTTCCAATCAGTCCCAATAGTTTTCGTGATGGAACCATTGAAAAAAAGATAAACTTGTCGTAGCGATGAATTATTGGAATGAGTTGTTGAAACGATTCAAATGCCTGCACATTTGCAAGAAATTTCTTAAATTGACCATCTATTTCATGACCAATACATGCGACATCAACACTTGATGGAAAAATTTTTTGAATATATATTGCCTTTTCTAACTGGTGCTGACTCTGGCAGATCACTAGCATCTTCTCATTCATACTGATTTATATTCTTAGGATATACCTTCAGTTTAGCAGTTTGCTTTGAGATGATAAATTTACTTACAAAAAATATCTTAAAAGTCGTGTGTGAGAAGGGATGTAAGATGGTTATTTTATTTAGAGAAATATACACGCTAGTTATTAAACTCACTATCTAAAGAGTTCTTTAAAACGAACGAAAGACTGATAAGGGTGAGGCAGGTTCGAGTCCACCCAGACCCACCATTTAACCTTTTAAAATCAATACTTTCAGAGGGTTTTACCATTTTCATCATCTTTTAAAACTTTGAACAGTAGGTTCTACTGTTCAAAATATTTTATGAAAGACGACCACTTTTATACAAATTTGAGATAACAACCTTATGAAGATAAGATTACAAAAATGAACAAATATAAAACAATCTATTTTATCTATGACGCAGATGGTGGGTTATGGAACGAAATAAAATATTGGTATAAGAAGAATATTTTAAAAGAAGGAAATCCATGTGAACTATGTGATATTTCTCATAGCAAATATTTCGCCAGAATTGAATGGTTAAAATTTATAAGAGAACTTAAAAAAGATTGTGATGTAAAAGTATTGCATCGAGACGAAGTTCCTCAAAAAGTTCAAGATATGAAATGCACTTATCCATCTGTAATAGGTGAAACATCTGATAACAAACTACAAAAATTATTGGACAAAATATCTTTTATTGATTTCGAAAAACCTACTAATGTTGCGGAACTTAAAGAGCAAATCAAGCAACGGGCAATATGACATATTAAAACAGTAAGTGTGAAATTGAAGTCACTATCTTCTTTTTAAAGTTTTAATTAATTCCTCTATTTTTTTATCTGCATTTTTTGGATTTTTGATTGATTCTTTTATGCATTCATTTAAATGTGTTTCTAGAATTTTTGTTTCTACAGTGACAAGGGCATTTTTTACTGCTTTTGTTTGATTTAGAATATCAATGCAATAATCATTTTTTTCAATCATCCCGATGATCCCTTTAATTTGACCTTCAATTCTCTTTAAGTTTGATACGCGGTCTTTATGACATGGATGTTTCATATGATTCTCGGAATTATGTAGGTAAATATTGTAGCAAAGATAAATAGTCCTACAGAAAAGTAATAGATATATCTTGAACGTTTTCTTGTTTGCATACATAACCTTCCAATGTCAGGATCTGCAGGGCATGGCATATGAAAAGTTTTATAATTTACATATCCAGCAAAAATAATCATCACTAATGCAAACATGGTTATGTATAACTTATATTGTGATAAGACAATCAGAAATGGAAAAACTGTTAGTAAATTTGCAAAAGAAGCACCCGCACCAATTACAACAAATAGTGTAGGTAGTGCACAACAGATTAAAGTTGATGAGGATGCAAATAGAGATAAAAAATTTGCTGATTTATCTTGCATTATTTTTAGAGAATTATAATTGTCATGTCAATTGCATTTTGACCGTTGATAAGAATCTTTTCTTTTATGTCATCAAATTTAATTTCTTGACTATTGTTGTAAGCAATTAAAACCTTGCCCTTGCTAAGGTCAACATCTATTTTTTTAACATTTTTGTCTTTTTTAAATGTCTTTTCTATACCTCTGGCACAAAAATCACATACCATCCCCTGAACATTTACGACCGCAATTTGTGAATCCTTAAGACCCATAACAAATTTGTCAAACCTCATAGGATCAACTTCTAGTTTTTTTCCATCTACCAACTGTTCGTGAAGATGGCCTTCATGAGAATGGTGCATATGTTCATGTGGATTTTCTGCCCAAGTTATTGATGTAAAAAAGGTTAATAATAAAAATTTTTTCATAATTTCTCCTAAAATCTATACATTAAGTGGGCATCCCAATTAGTTTTCTCGTGATAACCAATTTCCATAAGAATATTACCTTTAAAAAACTTTAATACAGGATAAGTTGACCATTTATTCTCTAAAGAGTTTTTTTTGGACTTAAGTATTATCCATGTATGAAAATCACCATAATCACCAATATATGGTGCTACACCTATTTGATAGTATTGTTCTAAATAGTCTTGAATCTTTTTTTCAGTTTCTTTTAATCCAAAACCCACAAATAATCTTCTTGTCTCCCAATCCCCATGAATACCATAAAAATATTCATTAAACCCTTTTGAACTTATGCCTGATTGAAAATACAAATTTCTTTGAGAGTTTTCAGTATTTTTTCTATTTAATAAGTATGTAAATCTCACATATGAATAATCATCATTAAAATAATTATCTCTTAAATTTTCAATCCCAACTGAGTATTTATATGATGGTGAATAATGATAGTAGAGAGAATCTTTCATATTATCTGAAAACGACATTATGGTTGAACCACCTGTGTAAGATATAGGTCTGGCATCAAGTCCAAATGATATGGCAGTTAAGATAAAAATAGTTTTTATACCCATAGGGGGTATATTAACATAAATGCACCTAACTGCTCTGTAGCAAGTTTCAATTCTTGCACATAGGTTGAATTCAAACATTGCATAAGCATTTAAAAGATATCCCTATGGATTATCTGACCTTGCCCCTAAGTGTATGAGGGTCAGACCTGATAAGGGTGAGGTTGGAAATACAGATAAAATTTTATTCCTATTCCTATTTGATCATCTAGATTGTACAATTTGTTTCATCAATCAAGGTTAAATTTTTTAATATACTAGAGACTTATGAAGAGACTGTTAGCGTTAATATTTCTATCACCTTTGCTTATTGGTCAAGAGTTAAAAGAAGAAAGGTTTGTATCTGAATTAACCATAAGTGAACTTAAAGAAATAGTTCGTACTATAGTTGAAGAGAGTATTGAGCAATGTGTTGTAAGTGGCACCATGAATGGAAGAGCTAAAGTCAATCTAAAGGTTGAAGGGGAAGTAATCGCCAAGATGGAATGTGAATTTGAGGATACAACAAAGACAAAAGTAATTTCAGAAGAAACTAAAGGTAAATAAAAAATTTTGGAAGGGTATAAAACCTCTGATAAGGGTGAGGTCGGTGGTTCAAGTTCATCTAGACTTAAACTCTGCAGCTTGCCAGACCCTTATAAAGTTGCCACCCCAAATCTTTACAATATCATCTTTAGTATATCCACGCTTAAGCAGTTCTACTGTTACGTTTAGTGCTTCGCCGGCATCATCGAATCCTTCAATGCCACTGCCATGATTAAAATCAGTACCAATACCCACATGATCAACACCAATTCGCTTAACAATGTAATCAATGTGATCGACCATTTCATTTAAACCTATGGGGCCAAGTAGGGTGCTGATACGGGTTAAAAAATCTTTCTTCAAATCTATATCATCAATTTCCCAATAAAGTTCAAATGGATATAAGTAATCTTCATCTATCCCTGACTCTTTACGAACGGCACGGATGTTTGAGTCCATGTCTGGGTCTGAAGAGTTAAATAAGTAGCCACGAAATGGCGCAACATGAATAACACCGCCAGTTTTACCAATTTGATCAATTTCTTCATCTGAAAGATTGCGACTAACGCTAGTTAAAGCACGAACGTTGGAATGGCTGGCAATAACAGGCGATATAGATAGTTCAATGACTTGCAATGCCGCCTGAGTGGATAATTGTGAAATATCCATAATTCCACCGAGGGAATTAATTCTTTCTACAGCCGCTTTACCTAAAGCTGATAACCCACCATGTTCTGCATCGGGCTCTCTGGTACCGGTATCGCCATCGAATAGCGTGCGTGATGAATCAGCAAAATCATTGTGACCCATGTGAGTGAGGGCAAAAACCCTGACCCCGGAGTTGAATAAGGTATTAATGCCATCTAATTCTGTGCCTAGGATCAGCGCATTTTGAAAACCAAGAACTAATGCTGATTTTCCTTCATTATGAGCTGTAATTAGCTCGTCTGAATTCAGTGTTATGGTGCTGTTATTGGTTTTGTCATTTGCCAATGCCTTTACAGCCTCGAGCTTAGTTTGTGCAATTGCTTTTGCTGCAGCATAACCTTCAGCGTTTCTGGGCAGAGGACCAACGGCTATTGCCATAACCACCGCATCCAGGCCTCCTGTGCGCATTTTTTGCGGCGCTACTTTTGACAGACCATCACTGCCAACATAGCTTGAAGGTTTGCCAGGTATTTCAATATCTGCATGTGCATCTAAGGTTAATGCTGATGCGTGTATAGCCTTTGCGCGAACCATTAGTGGCGCTTTTTCATCTGAAGGAGCGGATGTTTTTTCCTCCATATTTGACTCCCCACTGCAGCCGACAAGACAAGAGGTGAGGAAAAGTAGAGGTAATAATAATTTAGACATAACCCAACTTTACCAACTAAATAAAAAAAAAGGGAAATAGTCTATTTACTAATTCTCTTGAACTTACGACTGGATTCCATTTGTTATGGTTTAGAATAGCGAACTAAAGGAAGTTTATATGGAATACGAACAAGTAATCAAAGGAAGGAGAAGTGCCAGAGGATATAAGCAAGAGTCCGTACCTAAAGAGGTATTGGAAGAGGTAATATTTTTGGCAACCCAAGCTCCATCATCAATGAACACACAGCCTTGGCATTTTCACGTTGTGACCGGCGAAGCCTTAGACAAAATTAGAGAAGAAAATACCAAAAGAAACATAGAAGGCGTGCCCCCTTCAAGAGAAATTCGCTCTCCTCTTGGCTACGAAGGAGTTCACAGAGAAAGGCAAATAGAAGTCGCTATTCAGCTGTTTAAAGAAATGGGCATAGAAAGAGACGATAAAGAAGCAAGACATGATTGGGTGTTGAGAGGTTTTCGACAATTTGATGCACCAGTGGCTGTGATAGTAACTTTTGATAAAGAATTACAGGACGAAGACATTTCTAAGTTTGATTGCGGAGCTGCTGTGAATGGTTTGGTGAATGCAGCGTGGTCCAAGGGACTTGGTGCTGTCATTAACAGTCAGGGGATCATGCAATCACCCGTTGTTAGAGAGCATGCAAAAATTCCTGAAGAGCAAGTGATTATGATTTGTGTTGCTATGGGATATCCTGATGAGAACTTCCCTGCAAACAAAGTTGTTTCGAAGAGGAGACCCGTCTCCGAGGTTGCTACATTTATAGGTTTCTAAAATCAGTCTGTGCTGGATTGTTTTATTGAGTAATAAATTACTGAAGCATACAAAACTGCTGGAAGAATTACCCAAGGCAGTTGAGTTTGAAACATTACTGCTCTCCCATTGAATTGAAATAAAAGAGGGTTAAAAATATTTCCTGTAGGGATAAGTGGGGCCCAAGAAAGATCCTTCCCTTCTGCTAATTGGTCATGATATAAAAAAAGTTCGACGCCTAGATTTTGTCCTATGCACCAAATAAGCAGCACCAAAAAACTTCTCCAATGCCACTGATGAAATACTTGCATGGTTTTTCCGCCAAAACGCCACATTAACCAAAGACCTCCTAGGCAAACTGTTCCAGCGTCTGCTAAAGAATTAACAATCCAGTTTATATGCATTGGGATCCAACTATTAAGCGCAGGAGATCTTCTCATCATTACTGAATCGCCATCAACCAATCCGTACGTAAACCAGATCTCCCAACCCAGAGCGCACACTAAAAAGGAACCCAGGTAAATTGAAGGAACCCAACTGGGCAGCTTGTGTCTGTATCTCAAAAAAAGCATCAGTGGAATAATTGCACTCAGATAAACAACGAATATTACTCTGGCTTCTTCAAAATTCATTATTAGCTACTACTCATTTCTTTACTAACACAAGATGATGGCGGTAAAGAGAGTTTGTAGATTATCATTGTTATTGTTAGCTTATACTATCAAAGGGAGAAAATATTATGGCAAAAGGTCAAGACAAAAAAAAAGACGTGAAGAAGAAAGGCAAAACTCTTAAAGAAAAAAGAGCCGCCAAAAGAGAGAAGAAAAAATAACTAGATACAAATTAAAATTGGAAGTTGAACCTTCTGATAGAGTACAAACATGAAAAAAATAATTTTATGTTTCTTTGCCTTCCTTTTAGTTACATCGTGCAGTGAAGATCAACCTTCAGTGGTTAACTTAGAAGAGGCACAAGAATTTCTTGCAAGCAATGCAACCGAAACTGCAGTCAATGTAATAGAAGAAGGTCTTCAATATTCAATTATAGAAAATGGAACTGGAGGAGTTAATCCTTCTTTAGAGAACACTGTAACCGCTCATTTTCATGGCAAGTTAATTAATGGCGATGTGTTTTGGAGTTCGGTTGATTTAAATGAACCTTTAGTAATTAAACCTTCAAAATTAATCAAAGGATGTCAGAAAGTTATTCCTCTAATGCAAGTTGGAGATAAATGGCGTGTTTTTATACATCCAGCCTTAGCGTACGGGGAAGAAGGCAGGCCTGGGATACCTTCAAATTCACTATTAATATTTGATATTGAGTTGTTGGACATAATTTAAGTGGGCCATAGAGTGCACTACCTTATTGCTCAAATAGAAATTACAGACCGAGATACTTACGCAAAATACGAAGCTGGCTTTATGGAGATCTTCCAAAGATACAAAGGCAAAATATTAAGCGTAGACGAAAATATTGGAGTTCTGGAAGGTGATTGGCCATTTACCAGGACGGTTCTTTTTGAATTTCCCTCCAAAGAAGATGCTTTGAATTGGTACAACTCTGATGAATATCAACTTCTTGCAAAACACAGATTCTCAGCAAGCGAATCGAATATCATTATTGTTAGCGGTGTAGGTTAAAAAAAGCTTATGAGTGAGAAAAAAAGATGCGTTGTTGTTATGTACGACACCTTGTGCAGGCATTTCTTACCGACTTACGGAAATGAATGGGTCAAGGCTCCAAATTTTGAAAGATTAGCTAAGAAAACAGTTCAATTTCAAAATTTCTATGTGGGTTCGATGCCTTGCATGCCCGCGAGAAGGGAAATGCATACGGGCAGGTACAATTTTTTGCATCGTTCGTGGGGTCCTTTAGAGCCTTTTGATGATTCGATGCCAGCAATACTTCATGAAAATGGTGTTCATTCTCATAAAGTGACGGATCATCTTCATTATTGGGAAGATGGCGGTGCCACCTACCATCAAAGGTATTCCACTTTTGATTTGGTTAGAGGACAAGAAGGGGATAAATGGATAGGGGATGTTGAAAAACTTAGAGATCCTAATTTTGGGTCTGAGAGGTGGTCTGAATTACAAAGGTTAAACAATCAGAAGCAAGACAATATAAATCGAGAGCACATGGGTAGGGCCGAACTCCAACCACAATATAAAACTTTTGATTTGGGTTTAGAGTTTATTGATCGAAATAAAGACGCAGATAACTGGTTTCTTCAAATAGAAACTTTTGATCCCCATGAACCTTTTTTTACTCAACAAGAATTTCAAGATCTTTACCCTCACGAATACGACGGCCCTCCTTTCGATTGGCCTCCTTACAGGGAAGTCAGAGAAGATGAACAGACCGTAGAACACATAAGGTACATGTATGCCTCGCTCATAACTTTTTGTGATCAACAACTTGGCAGGGTTTTGGATGCTTTTGATGAGCACAACTTATGGGAAGACACGATGTTGATAGTAAATACTGATCACGGCCTTTTAATGGGTGAGCATGATTGGTGGGCAAAGGTAGTGACCCCTTTTTTCCAAGAGATAGCTCACATACCTTTTTGGGCTTACGATCCACGAACTCCTGATAAAATCGATAAGAAAAGTGATGCACTTGCTCAAACCATTGACTTGGGCCCCACTATCTTAGATTTCTTTAATATTCCTCTTACTGAAGACATGCAAGGAAAGCCAATTTTTGATTACACAAGTGCTGAAAAAGAAATAAGACAAGCTTCTCTTTATGGAGTGATGGGCGGGCAGGTTAATGTGACGGATGGTGAATATGTTTACATGAGAGCCAACACCACTGAAGACAATAAGCCTCTCTTCGACTACACACTGATGCCAACGCACATGAAAAATAGATTCAAACCCAAAGAACTTCAGGAATGGGAAAAGGTAGAAGGGTTTGGTTTTATGAAAGGTTGTAAAGTCATGCAAATTCCAACAAGAACTTTTCCTATTTTCTATTCAAAAGATAACCCTTTGGGAAGAGGAAGAACCGCAACTTTATTGTTTGATGTGAACGCTGACCCCGGTCAACTAAACCCTTTAGACGATCAAGCGATTGAAATGCGCATGATTAAATTAATGATTAAAGAGATGGCAAGAAACGAATGTCCCTCCGAGCAGTATGTGCGTTTGGGGCTACCAGAACCAGAGAGATTAGGGAAAGGGCACGGTGATGACTTAATAAAAATGCCTTCCGATAAAGCAATACTGGATTCATGTGTATTGAAAAAACCTCAAGGGGTTGAATCCGCAAAACACGGAGCAGAAGGATTTCCAAAAATGCCATTTAAGGATGTATTTTGGGAAGGAGAGAAGACTCTCAGGTCCACAACTTTTCCTGATAATTTAAAGCTAAGACCCGGGTACCTTATTAGTCAATCTGATGGACCTATCAAAAAAGATAAGAAATAATGTTTACAAGAATTAGCTAATGAAAGAAACATCAAACAATTATCCCGAGCTTAACGAAAGAGCCGTGGGTTGGTTAAATTTCCTTTACGAGAAAGCCACTACCTCAGATGATTGGACGGAGGACGGAGAACCTAACGAATGGTGGGATAAAATCTCAACACCACCCATGTGCTCATTTCCACGTTTTGATTTACAAGAATCCACCTATTCAATCGGGCTGATGGCAGACAGAACGCCTGCTTGGCGAGAGGTTTATACAGAGATATTGGATGAGATAGCAGAGAGATCCATCACTTATTGGGCTGCAGTGGATTGGTTATCCCAGTTTGGTAATGACCCTAATAGAAAAAACTATCCCGAAGAATGGAAGGGAACTTTAATCCCAGAAG
>Ga0209308_10000814_pt1 | contig 30582 bp, 16 predicted proteins | sample COGITO_mtgs_1204_3_FD_184806 | JGI IMG/M metagenome (GOLD analysis project Ga0209308, IMG submission 184806) | Pelagic marine microbial communities from North Sea - COGITO_mtgs_120405 (SPAdes) (version 2) | ecosystem: Environmental > Aquatic > Marine > Epipelagic ...
TCAAAGACGGGGGGGGGCAACGAGCATGATCATCTCTTCTCCGTAGTAAACACATCATCATCATCATCATCAACATCATCATCGTCGCGCTCTTTATTGATTGATTGAGATATATATACCATCATGTTGAGCAGAGCGGCGAAGCGCGTTTTAGCGGCGAGATCATCCATTCTTTCCTCCACGCGCGGGGGGGTGTTGGCGGCGGAATCCTCGACTTCCTCGTCCTCGTTGAGTAGTTTTTCGTCGTCGTCGTTTTTCAATCGAACCATAAAAACGGGGGCTTCCTCGACATCATCATCATCAACAACGACATCATCATCGAATAACAGAGGGTACGCGGCGGGCGCAGCGGTAGGCGCGACTTTGTCCGGAATAGCCGCGTTCACGACAGTCGCGTCAGCAGACGAAGCCGAGCACGGGTTACACTTACCGCAATATTCCTGGCCACACGACGGGTTGTTCGATTCCTACGACCACGCCTCTATACGACGTGGCCACCAAGTGTATCAGCAAGTCTGCGCGGCGTGTCACTCTTTGAATCAAATCTGCTACAGAAACTTAGTGGACGTGGCGTATACCGAGCAAGAGGTGAAAACGATGGCGGAGGAGATTGAAATCACGGACGGGCCGGACGATACCGGGGAAATGTTTGAACGACCGGGGAAGTTGAGCGATAGGTTACCGAGTCCGTACGCAAACGAGGAAGGCGCGAGGTACGCGAACAACGGAGCGTATCCGCCGGATTTGAGTTTGATCACGAAAGCGAGACACGATGGGATTAACTACGTGTTTGCGCTGTTGTTGGGGTACAGAGATGCTCCGGCAGGGATTGAAATCAGAGATGGTTTGTATTATAATCCGTACTTTCCGGGAGGCGCGATCGCGATGCCGAAGATGTTGGTGGACGGCGGAGTGGAATACGACGACGGGACCATAGCCACGGAAACGCAAATGGCGAAGGATGTGACGACGTTTTTAGCGTGGGCGGCAGAGCCTGAGCACGACGATAGAAAATTGATGGGTGCCAAGTGGATGTTTGCCATGGCGTTGCTGACAGTGACCGCGGTGTATCAAAAGAGGTACATCTGGTCGCAGTTGAAATCGAGACGGGTTATCGTGGACGCGGTGAGATAAACTGTGTGAGAGAGAGAGAGGAGATCTTGTGTGTTGCACACTAAATAACTACACTATATACTATTATTAAAAGCAGTTATATACTATATGATATATATGATATACAATCATGCATCATCACTTCGCGGAGGTCCGAATGGAACTCCATTTGTAGGAAACGACGTCTTCGTCGTCCTTCGCGTTTGCGTTCATGCTCTCTCGCATGGTTTTCAAATCAGCTTCGATTTCGCGTTTGCGTTCCATGAGTTCCGGAGGTAAAACGTTGTTATTTGAAGACGACGAGACTAAGACGATGTATTCCTCTTCCTTCTCTTTCTCTTCGATCAACTGTTTCAAACTTTCCCTCGCCGCGACGCGCATTAATTTACACTTTTCAATCGCCATCGAGGCGGCGTTTTGCAACACTTTCGCGTCGGAACCGTTGTCCGAAGCGATTAAAATTTCGCAAATTTCCGCGCATTCTTCCAACTTTTCTTCGCTCACGCGAACTTCCGTTATGACGTGAGTAGATAAATCTCTCTCTTCCGTTGGTCCACCGGCGCGCAAACCGTTCTTGTTCTTTTTGTTTTTGTTTTTTCTGGACTTTTTGTTTCTGCGACCGCCAACGGTGGACGCGGACCATCGCGAGGAAGATTGTTGACTTATGGCAGAGCCATCTCCGAATTGCGTGCTGGTGGCGTATAAAGAATACCCAGAGACATTTGAAAACTCAGAGTTCATTTCAGAGATGTCGTCGTATTCTTCATCTTCCGATCCATCCAAGGTAGCGCGTCTCGGCCTCGTGCGCCCTTCTTCGATGCTCGCAAATGTTCTCTTATACAATTTGCGTCGTTCTTGCAGACCAATCAAACGCTCTTTGTACTTATCGCTTCGCGCTTGCACGTCTTCGAAGTGCTCGAGAAGTTTCGTGGCGCCAACCACGCACTCCGGAAACACAGTCGTTTCGAACACATCGCTTCGATTTTTGGCGAAGCACGTCAATTTTGCATCTCTCCATTTGTTTGCCAACGCGAAATTTGCCACCGCGCGTTCCACGTCATTGAGATAATCCAAGGCAATAATAGCCGCAGAAACATAATCGTTCGACGCTTGCTCCAAGTTTTTACACGTTTCGCTCGCGAGTTTCACCATCTCTTCGTCGGAAAATTTTAACTTTTCCTTGGCGACGATAAATCCGGAACGCCACGACGACGATCCAGATCCGGTAGATTTTGACGACGACGATGAAGATGATGACACGCCGGTGAAGCATCTCAACGCGCTTTCGTAATCACCGCACTTCAAGTACGCAACACCTGCGTCTTCAGATCGATTTACGACGCTTTCCAAGTACCGAGCGTGGTATTTCGTGATGACTTTCTTGGTTTCAAAATCGTCGCCGTTTTCATCTTCTTCGCAGAGTTCATGCAAGTACGGAAATAACCCGTGTTTTGCGGCCACGTTTGATGCTTTTTCGAGCGATTTATCTTTCAACCAAAACTTAGCGGCATCTTTCCACATCTCCAGACGCTCAGAAATCGTCGCTTGGCGTTCAAACTCGCGCATTTCGTGCAAGTGTTGCAACTCCGGCATAAACTCACCCGGGTCCATGGCTTGGGAATTCATGGCGACGAGATGCGCGACGGCTAAATCGCCGGTCGATAACGCGGCGTCGAATAACTCGCGATCATTGGTGAGAAAGAGTAAGTGCTTCAACATGCGCGCCGCGGAAACGGTTTGTTTTGTAAACTGTGCGCCGATAAACTCGGTTTCATCCGCGTCGGAGGAATCCGAATTCATGACGTCGTTCGCGGCGGCAACCGAAGACGCCGAAACATTTTTTGTACTCATCGCTTTGTTCGAGGCATCTTTGATTTCAAACGCTCGAACTTCAGCAACGATCTCTAGCGCGTCCGCCAAGTCTTTGCGTTTGGCAGCTTTGATGGATAGCACGTCGTTGTTTTCTTTTTTATTACTCTCTGCGTGGGTGTCCAAGAACGAACCAGTGCCGCAAGCGTACGAGGTCAACATCGCGAGTGACCATCGCGATGTGCCGTCCCCAGCATTCATGTACAAATTCGAAATCGATGTTCGTATCGCTTCGCACGTTCTTCGGATTTTCTGCACCCCAAGATCTTCCAACATTTGTTTTCGATCCGGACACTCTGCGTACGCGCTCGCGCAGAGCTTGCGCATGTACCCGCCATCCTCCGCGAATGCGTCGCCAACCCGCAACGCTTCCAACAGCTCCATCACGTGTTCTGGCGTTTCTAATCCTCGAACTAAATCGTCCGCGTTCGGATGTTCTATGGATGATGGGAAATCATAATCGATTAAAACGTTCAAATCGACGCGCTCTTTCGAGCACAAACGGAACGCGGTTTTGAAATGTCGCATTTTCAAGCTCTTGGCGATGGATGGCAACACGAGCGCTTTTGGCGATATGATTTCCAAATTTCCTCTAGGCTGTTGCAAAACGACAGTACACGATCCAGGCGGTATGGCAGCGATTCGTGAACCGCGCTCGACAGAGCGTTTGGCCATATCCGCGAAATTCGCCCCCGCGTTTGCCGCGACCGAAGACGATGGAGTTGCAAAATCGGCGTCGTCCGGGCGCATCGCGGCGCGCATTTTGCCGTGTAAAGAATCAAACGCCAACTCACCAAGTCGTGTCTTACCGTCGCCGGAGACGTCTTTCCAGTTACGTCTCGCCGCGACTGGGTCGATGATGTTATTGAAAAACGCTTGCGATTCCAGTGACTTTGAAAGTTGATCCACCACCGCGGCGCTCGATTTGTTATTCGATAAAGACAGACGCACGACACGAAGTTTTGAGTCTCGCGAGACGCACGCGATTGCGTTTGGCGTAGAAACGGTACTGTAATACTGTTTCCTTCCTTCTGCGTCGCAACTTTTTACCCACGTGTTATTTTCGTCCTCGTAAAACGCTTCGAAGGAATCGACGTTTTTCATCAGAAGAAGACGTTTATCGTCATCGCCGCCGAGAATACGATAGAGAAACAAATCCCCGTTTGAGTACAACGCGACGACTTGACCGTTCGCGAGGGCTTTTGCTTTTTGCAACTCGTGCGTGATGACGTTCTCGTCAGATGGTGTCGATGCTGCGATGTTTAATTGCTTTGCATCAGACGTTGAGAAAATCAGAGGCGTCTTTTCACCGGCGACAAACGCCACGAGAAGTCCATCTTTATCATCATCATTACCATTACAGCAATGCGCGAGTTTCGTCACAACTCTTCCACGTCGTGTATTCTCCAACTCGATCACGGACACTTTTACGATTTTACTATACTCATCATCCAGTTCGATTTTGTGAATGATGGATTCGTTTGTACTACTCACGCACGCGAGCGCGTTCGCGCCGATCCAACAATACGAGCGGAACTCGTCTCTTTTCTCCAGGCTAAATGGCATCGTCATCGTCTCTTCGACTACTGATTTCTTGTCATTTCGTTCATCAAACAATTCTTCGGCTTCCGCGTTTCCGTTGACGCGAACTACTTTGTATCGTCCATCGTGTAAAGAGACGAAACAGACTTCGTCTTCTTCATCGTTTTCGAGCGATCGACGAAAAGCGTTCGGTCTCCACGCAACCTCTGATATTTTCGCCGGGAACCGTAGAGAATGGTCGCACATTGGCGGCGGAACGACGCAGCGCGAGAACGGCGTCAATTTGAGAATCTCACCATCGATAACTGCCGCGGTGCCTAAATCAGAACTCGTGCAATCTTCCCAAACGAAAGTTTGCGTGTTTACTTCGATTTCGTCCTCTCCGTTTGTCGAAACGATTCGGAGCGTGTTTGGATGAATAGCATCAAATTCCGCATACTTCGACAACGAGGCATATATCTCTCCATCATCTGCGTTGTTACTGCTATAGCTATCTTCAATGCATCGTTTACAGGTCCAATTGGCGTTTCCGCGAGTCCATATCGACGCCGCGCTTCTGAGCTTCTCTTTGTCGTACGTTGAAATTGCCAACGTCAACGAATCTACGGACCAACTCAAATGCGTAATCTTCGAACCTTGAAACCCGCGCATGAGTAAGGAGGATCGCCGTAAGCCGTTTTTCTCGTAAAATACGACGCACGGGACTTTCTCTTCTTCCTTTTCGGCGTTATTATTAGTGCTATTTCTACTACTACTCGCCGCAACGCCTGAAACCGCGATCAACGCGCCTCGCGGTTGCCACGCGATGGCGGCGTTCTCGCCCATTCTACCCGGTCCAGTCTCGTCGTCTTCGTGATCAACATCTCCTCTGCCTAATATCTCCAACTTATCTCTTGAATACGTTCGCAAGTGATTCTTCCCATCTTTCAATGTCGTGCAATACACGCAAAAACTCTCGCCGTCATTTCGCCAGGTAATTTTACCAGATTTGATCGTCTCCTCTTCCTCTTCCTCCTCCTCGTCCACGTCTTCTAAACAGCTCTCTCTTTCGTTTAGCAAATAAAAATCCCCGTTCATGATGAGAATCTTCCCACTTTTCGTCAACACCGCGCACATTTGCCCATCCGGCGAGAACTTGGCCGAGACGCACCCGCTCGGAACGTCCGCCACGCGCTCCACGTCCAAAGACGACGACGACGACGAGGAAGAAGAAAAACTGCTATCGTTCACGAGCAACAACTCGCCTCTTTCTAACGCGACGAACGTCGCTCGCAACTCCGGAAGTCGTTCCACGGAAACCGCGTTTCTTCTTCTCTTCTTGGATTTGCTTTTATTTTCTTCGTCTTCTTCGTCTTCCTCCTCCTCGGTATCTTTCAACAGAATCATCCTCCTTTTTGTCGTCGCATCGTGTTCTTCTTCTTCTTCTTCTTTCCCATTTTCAACAAAACACCGAGCGCGAACCACGTGTCCGCTTTCCAAACAAACGAATGCGTGCTTTCGCTCTTCGTCCAAAGACGGCGCGCAGGAGATTGTATTCGTATTCTTACGTTGTTGACTTTTCCTCCTCTCCTGTTGTGATTCTTCATCTTCGCCGCCGACGAATCCGCTTTTGTCGAATTCGTCTTCTCGGACGGTGAAAGAGGAGGAGAAAAATGTCTTCGTTCGCGCGAGAGAACGAGACGAAGGAAGCAAGTTTCTCATTACGTATTTATATATATCGCGTCTTCTTTTGCGGTAGGTTATGAGTGCTTCTCCTGTTGTTACGCGATGTGTCTTCTTCTTCTTCTTTTTATGTTTCTGCGCGTCTTCTTCTGTCGGTTTTTTAAGTGCTTTTTTTATTCGTAGTGCTCTCAAACTAAAAATGTACCTACGAGTACGAGTACTAATTGCGTCATAACAAACAAGCGACGCTCTCTTTGACGCCGTTGACTTCTCGACTGTTCAATCGGACGTGAGTGCCGTTTACGGTGACCTTAGCTTTGGCTTCTTCTTCTTCTTCTTCTTCTTGTTCTTGTTCTTCTTCTTCATCTTTGTCGTCGTCGTCGTCAAATTCGTCCTCGTCTTCTCGCAGAAGAACAGAGTTTGGCGGCTGTTCGTCCTCGTTCTCGGTATCGTCCTCGGTATCCTCTGCCTCGTTTATATCGTTGTATTCTAAATCTAAAGCTAATTCTTCGTTTCTTGTGGTAAGAAAGTTCGTGTCGCGCTCTCGCTCCATTTTTTGTTTCTTCCTCGGCGTAAACGCGTCCGATTCTAGGACAATCTTCTCGTCGTCGCCCTCGTCGCCGAGTTCGCGAGGGGGAAATAGAGCTCGTATCGGTGCGCCTATGGGTGCTCCTGGAATCCATTCTCCTGGCTTTGCTTTTCTCCACGCGATAGTATCTTCTTCTTCTTTTTGTCGCTTCTTGTTGTTGTTTTGCGTTTTTGCGTTTTTCTTTTTATTCTTACTTCCTCCTCCATCCGCGGCGATTGCGCCCCCGCCCCCGTCCAAAGATAACAACGTCTGAAACTTATTCTGAACGTATTCGCTCGTATTCGAACCTCTAACGCTATCATTACCGCGTCTCTGATACCATTCGGCGATAAATGTTGCTTTCGCCACGTCGCGAGAAACCGCGTGTTTCCACGCGAACTCGAATATAGGATTTATAATCTGTCGCGCGTCGTTCGCCAAGTCGTGAAGAAGTTCTTCGGTGCCAAACTCTAGGATGGCGCAGCTAAATCCGTCGACGACTCTCGAATCGATTTGGTCGATGACGTTAGAAAATGCCCGAACGATCTCGTCCGTGTTGTTCTTCTCTCCGAGGTCTTCGTCGGGGTCCGTTTTGTCGTAAGAAGAGTTCTCAACGATCAAAAGCATTTCCTCCTCCTTCGCGTCTAATAATTCTCGAACAAAAGCGTGCACTAACATGCGGTCTGGTTTCGATCTTGGCACCAACCGTTTCAAACGTCCAACCGCGCTGTTTTTCGTTTTTTTCCTCGTCTCCTTCTCCCGTTTCATTTTATTCGCTTTCTCTGTTTTCGCGTGCATTTCCTCTTCGCTGTCGTACATGCTCTCGTCGTCGTCGGAACTGTTCGACTCGTCTTTGCTTTTTTTCACATTTTGTCCTCTTTCGCACTCGACCATCGCTCGAATTACCAATCGCATCTCCTCTGTGACGTGTTCTAATTTCCGTTTCTGCCGTTCCCAATAATTCGCGTCTAACCACCCAATCGCGTCTTCGCTCGCTTTCCTTAACCGCTGTATCGAGGGTAACTGATTATGCGTTGAATCGTGTCGAATATCTACCAGCGTTCTCGGGACGTTCAGTTGCGTCGCGAGCGTTTGGACGCTCATTGCAAACTTGCCTTTTTGCGAAGGATCGCAAATACCGTTCACCAGTCGAGTTAACGTCATCGCGTACGAAAGTCTCAAGGTTGATTCATTCCTCCTTCTCTTTTTCTCTCGCATCACCTCTTCGTCCATCAGTTGCAACTCCACAATCTGCGCGTGCGCGTCGATCGCCAAGGGCACTCGGCCTCTCACTCTCCACATTTGCACTATTTCTAACGCTCTTCTTTTGTTCTTTAATTCGTCTTCTTGGTCTTCTTCTTCGTTGTCTTCTTCTTCTTTACCATCATCAGCAACGGTTGTTGGTAATGGTAACGGCAACGCGTTCTTCTCATCTTCGCACAAAAGAGTCTCCTCTCTTCTTCTTGTACTACTCCTCAAAAAGCGAGACCTCCTCGAAGAAGACGTAAACGACCCAAAAGATTTTGACGACGACGAGGATAAAAGATTAAAAGCGTCTCGGACGAACGCCCACTCTTCCCACGAGTGCCACGGGACGAATCGTGTGTTCGCCATATTTTGTTGTTGTTTGGTTCTCTTCTTCTTCTTCTTCTTTGTCTTCTTCTTCTTCTTCTGCGCTTTTTCTCTCTGTGCTTCTTTCGTTCTGCTTTTTTTTTGTTTAGGGTTTTATTGTACACCCTAAACTGAAACGTAGTTCTTTGCACCACGTTTTGTTTCTGAACACCCCAACGTGCTTGCGTTGAATAATCTTTTTCTCTCATCGCTCTCCATTTTGTTCTTTTGAGAAGAAGACAAAGAAGGAGGAAAAGACTGAATACATAATAAAGATGGGTGTGCAGATTTCGTGGGGAGAACTCTTCTCCCCGATGACGTATGTAAAATTCACGAAGAAAATAAACATCCCTCGCGCGACGTGTTTCGTCGTCTCCGTAATTTCCGGGAGGAAATGTTTGTCCAGAGGAGGAGGAGGATCATCATCATCATCGGGAGAAGAAGGAACAGAAGAATCCTTGATAACGCAATCGCTCTTCACCGCGCCGATGATCGTGTTCATGCGAGAGTTTCTCGTTGGTACGAGCGAGTCGAGACGGAACGCGTTGCTCGGTGTGGCCACCCCGGTGGTCGCGTCTGTCGTGAGATTGCGATGGATGAAAAAACTGACCGCCTCGGAAGTCGTGAGGGTGTTTGTTCCAGAGAAAGAGAAAAACAAAGCGAAGAAAACGAGCACGACAAAAACACTGTTAAAAACTGGGAAACACGTCATCTCGTATAAGAAATTCATCGAGAACCATTGCGACGACAAAGGGTTGGTGAACGCGTTTTCGGTGTTGGTGCTCGCGGCGTCGGTTATGCCGGAAGATTTGAGAGAAATGAGTTTCTTACCGGGCGGACCGGTGGTGCGTATTTTCAGCGACAGGTTCAAATTCGGCATCGACGCCGTGCAATTGCCGAAATTGAACATGCCAAGAGTTGGGAACTTTTTCGTTTTTGACGTGTATTCGGCGCAGAACGAAACGTTGTTTGGAGGTCGAGGCCAAGGGTTCAGGTACAATCTCTTCTTGACGCCGAGATACCTGGCGTTTGATTTACCGAGATACGCGTTCAAAGAGTTCAAACAATCGAAATTGGCGAAAGCGAAGTGCATCGTCAAATCCCAAAAGTTTGGGTTTGAACTCGACTTGATCGAAACGTTCAATCCGTTCACGTTACCGCAACGAGTGTTTTTCCGCGCGAGCAAAGTGGTTGGTCGAGTCGGCAACGCCGTGATTGCGAAACCGGCGCAGATGGCGCAGAGACAATTCGTTCGAACGGTCTTACGAAGAGAACCGAGAGCGCCGAGACAGTTGACGTTTTTCGAACGCTTGCAAGTTATGCTCGGATTGGCCGATCCGGAGCAAATTGCCAACGAACCAGAATCGCCGAGAAGTTCGTTGTTGCCGTTCTCGAAGCCAGAGGCGCCGAGCTCGAAATCTGCCTCCAAAAACGGCAGCAAAAGAGGCTCCAAGGCGAGCTCAAAAGCGGCATCGGGAAGAAGCACGCCCGCGTTGGCCATCTTTGGCAGCAATAACGACGAAAGCACCATCAGTGGAACAAAAAAGAACGAAAAGAAAAACAAGAATAACAAAACCGACACCAAGAAAGACTCTACTTCTTACGAGAAAGCTTCCTCCTCCGCCTCCGTCTCGAAGAAGAAAACCTCCAACGACGCCGCCGCCGCCGCCTCCTCCGCGTCCGATTTGACGCAACTGTTACCGAGATTAAAATCCTTCTCCGAAATCAAAGAAGACGTGGACTCGTTCTTCCAAGGCACGCCGGAAGAGCAAGCCGCGAGAAAGAAAACCCAAGAAGAGGCGAAGAAGAAATTCGAACAGGAGCAAAAAAAGAAGCAAAAAGAGTTGGCGCAAAAACGCGAGCGCGAGTTGAAAGAACAAAAGAAGAAAGCACAGGAAGAGGAAAGGTTGAGAGAGTTGGCGGAAGCCGATGGCAGGCGAATGGTCGAAGTGAACGATTCGTACTTTAACAGATACGTTCCGGACGTCGCGGAAACTTTACCCGCTTTCAAAGCGCCTTCCGCCGTGGAAGTCCCGAAGAAGTAAAATAAACCGCGCCAACTCGCGTCTCTTTATATCATCATCGCGCGATGATAAAGAGAGAGAGAGAGAGAGAAAAGAAGACAAAGAAGACCAATGTTTACTCCTGTTACAACACTTTACGAGGAGAGAAGAAGAGAGCGCCAGCCGTTTATACACTATTATTATTATTTGAAAAAGCGCTTTTGTTGTTATATTTTTATTTTTATCATCCCTCACTTAATTGGGACTTAGTTAAAAACGGATTCATCATCACACTTAAAAGAATAGAACATCTCTTTGCGCGTGTGTAACGCAAAGAGAGAGAGAAGAAAGAGAATGCAGAGAAGAGGAATGCATCGTTTTTCTGTCCTCTTAATCTTCGATCTTTTTGCGCTTTTGATGCTTGGAACGACGAGAGGAAATGATTTTGATGGGACAATCGCAAGAACGAGAACGAGGACGAGAACGAGGAAAGGAGGAGGATATGTCGATGATTACGATTTTGATGCTAATGTTGATGATGATGCACGCTTTGGTGGTGGCGTTCAAGGCTGGGCGGCAGAGTCATCGGAAAGGAATTTGTATTCGCTTTCATCATCAACAACAAGACAAAAATCGAGAAGAAAAAGCACCTCCTCCTCCTCCTTCTCGGTACTACAAAACGCTCGAAAATCGGACGTGAGATTGCATCCGTATCCTCACGTCGTCATCGAAAACTGCTTACCTGATGACGTTTACGAAGAGCTCGAAAAATTTTACCCGAAGCACGAAGATATAGTGCAGATTGCCAAACCTGGGAGGACTTCGATTGCCGCGAACACGAGAGTCGATTTGCGAGCGTCGATGGTGTTAAGTAGTAAGAAACAAATAGTATCAAAAGCGTGGGAGGAGTTCATCAGGTATCACTCCAGTCGAGAATTTTACGAAGAAGTCATCGATTTATTCGGGGAGGAGGTCTTTACAAAGTATCACGGCGGATTGGAGGAGAAATACGGACTTAAGCTGCGAGAGATGGAGACGGAAGTTCGGTTGATGAGCAGAAAGAAAAATCCAGCTCCCGTCACTTTGGACGCCCAGATAGGAGTAAACACGCCGGTGATAAAAGGCCAGAGTCGCGTTCGTGGATTACACGTGGATAATGCGCACGAATTATACGCGGGATTGATGTATTTTCGCGACAAAAATGATCCGGCGAAAGGGGGTAATTTGGAGGTGTTCGAGTGTTTACTTGGCGCCGGCGCGTGCGAAGAGTATAGCGAAGCGGAAAGATGGAAACACAGAAAGAAAATAGGCTGGGACGTACAATTTAAGAACTCAGGGGATTTCAAGTTAGTCGCAGAAGTTCCGTACGAGAAGAACCAATTCGTGATGTTCATTAACTCGAATTCGAGTTACCACGCGGTCAGTCCGAGAAGTGCGAGTGCGTATCCCAGGCGGCTGATAAACATTGCTGCGAATGAGTATTACAAGAAGAAGAATTAATTAATTCTCAGTATTATGTGACAACTTTGCGCGCAAAGAGTTGAGAAGCTGTTTTAGTTGTAGTAGGTAGTGTATAATAATAGCATGCAAAATGAAAATGCATCATAACAACGGAGCGCGAGCGATGGTAGCATTATCGTCGGCGTCGTCTTCATCATCTTCATCATCGTCTTCATCGTCTTCCTCATCCTCTTCATCCTCCTCGGAACTTCCGGCGAATTTCATCGCGCCTATGAACCCATAGACAATCAACGCGCACCCGCAAAACATTGCAAAAATACCTCCAGTCGTTCGCGTCCACACCTCCTCGTCCGCTCTCACAAACAAAAGCTCGGCAACCGCCGAAAGAGGGATTTGTAACAGCAAACCGATGGAAGCGACCGAGGCTCCGAGCTCGGCAACCCCGACGCACCACAAGTATTCCGCCAACGCGTTATCGATCAGGCCTTTCAAAACAATCATCCCGCCACTTTTGTTCATGGACAATATCGATTTTCGCATCGTACATAAAACGATGACGAACGCGAACGTGCCGACGCTCGCGAGAATCTGTCGCGATTTCGAATCCTTGATGGCGGCGAGGAGCTCTTTCTTCGCCTCCGTTTTCATCTGCCGTCGTCCCGTAATTTCTTCTGCTGCTCCTTCATTTACCTCTGCTGCCTCTCTCTCTCTCTCCTCGTCTTCTTCGTCTTCGTCTTCGTCTTCCTCCTCCTCTTCCTCGCGTTCCTCGCGTTCCTCTAACAACACGCCACCTACTCTATTATTCCTAGAAAAATTTTGATTGCTACTCCTACTCCTATTCTCGTCGCGATGACCGTCGCTCACTTTCACCGCGTTCAACGCGATTTCCACCTCCGTGGCGTAACCGGCGTAACACACCGCGCTCGCTAAAATGAGCAACACGCCCCACGCGGTGTCCATGTTCACAAAAGAAGAATAACTGTTATAACTATTATTTTCGTTCCGGGTTCTCGGCGAATCCTCGTCGCCGCCTGCAGTCATACCCGAAGCACCACCGAAAGTGGTCTCATCGTCCGCGACTGCCGTCAAAACCACTCCTATTGCGACGAGTCCGAGTGCTTTTAAAAACCCGTTCGAATCTCTCACCGGTTTTTCCAGCCCTCTGTAAATCCCAAACACGTACGTCAACGCCGGCGCGACCGAGGACAACGCCGTGTTCACCGTCACCGACACAAACTGTAAACTCTTGTTGAAATAAAACTGCGCGAGAAAGAACAACGGAGGGACGATGACGTAGCACCTCAACGCTTCGTTTTCGCGTAAAAACGATGATATTCCTCTCGTACTAACATTACTTTCCTTCCATTTCCGGAACATCGCGTAATGATGATACCTTTTTTTCTTCTTCTTCTCTGCGAGATGATAAAAGTACCCTTTCATCTCCACCGGCCAATAGACTAAAAACAACGCGTTAAACAATGCCGTCAAAGTCAACGGATCCCCAACTCTTTCTAAATCTTTCACTATAAACGACGCGCACACCCATATCGCGGAGACTAAAAACACGGCCAGGTACCCTCGCGTTTTCTTTCGCATCATCTTTGTCATCATTTTCATCGTTTTCATCATCGAATTCGTCAAAGAAGTCTGATTCGTATTATTTCGATGACGACGATGAACGTTTCGACTTTTACGATTTCCCTCTCCTGGTCCCTCGTCGTCGAAAACGAGTTGGACGGTCTCGGTATTTGTTGTGGTTTCTTCTTCCTCCCTCGTCGTCGTCAAAGAAGAGACCACTGAAACTTTGCCTCGATGTCGAGACATCAGAGAAATAACGATTGATGATTTTTCCTCGTTTGTTTGTTTGTTTGTTTTTCGCAAATTTTTTTCTAACAAAAACACTTGTCAAAAAACGTCAGTTTCAAAGCGACAAAAATTTATACATTTAGAGAGAGTGTTAGTAGTATAGAGTAGTATATGTTGCAACGCGGCACACTCTTACTGAGAGACCAATCACAACGACAACGACAACAACAACAACCTTTGAGAAGAAGAAGAAGAAGAGGACAAGGATTTGGTGCGATGATGCGAAGGTCATTTCTTCTTCTCTCATCGAAAACGATGATGATGATGTCGACGACGGCGACACCAACAAAACCGAATTTTGAAATCATTCGTCGCTTTGGTGGTCCGTCTTCTTCTCTTTTTTCTTCGCTTTCTTTTTCAAGAAGACGAGGAGAAGAAGAACAGCGTCATCATCGTCATCGAAAAGTGAGAACGTTTGCTGCTGCGTCTTCATCATCCTCCGACGACGATGGAGGAGGAAAAGGAGGAGGAGGAAACAAATCATCAACTTTCGCAGACGAAGAAGAAGAATTCTCATCAGACTCGAACATCGTCGACTTGGAACTGCACGTGGAAGCGAGACAGTCCTATCTGGCGTACGCGATGTCCGTGATCGTCGGGAGAGCGTTACCGGACGTGAGAGATGGATTAAAACCAGTCCATCGACGCATTTTGTACGCCATGCACGAGTTGAATTTAGATCACAACAAACCGTTTAAAAAGTGCGCGAGAGTCGTCGGGGAAGTTTTGGGGAAGTTTCACCCGCACGGGGATCAGTCGGTGTACGACGCGCTGGTGAGAATGGCGCAAGATTTTTCCATGTCCGCGCCGTTGGTGAATGGACACGGGAATTTTGGGAGCATGGACAACGATCCGCCGGCGGCGATGAGGTACACGGAGTGTAAACTCAGACAGTTGTCGCAAGATATGCTGCTGAAAGACGTGGAGATGGATTGCGTGGAGTTTGCGGATACGTTCGATGGGTCGCAACAAGAGCCGATGGTGTTGCCGGCAAAGCTACCGAACGTGTTGATTAATGGGAGCACGGGGATTGCGGTCGGGATGGCGACGAGCATACCGCCGCATAACTTGATGGAAGTGGCGGACGCGTTGGTGGTCTTCGCCAGAGCGGCGCAAAAAGGAGAGCAAGTGAAATTGGAAGAGTTGTTGAGAGTCATGCCAGGGCCGGATTTTCCCACCGGTGGGGTTATATTTGCCGATAATAAGGACGCTAATAATGATAATAATAATAACGACAAAAACGATAGTGGTAGAAGTACTAGTAATAGGAACGCGCTGAGAAATTTGTACCGCGACGGAAGAGGCGGGGTGACTTTGAGAGGCGTGGCAGAAATTGTACCAAGGAGGACAAAAGTTTCCAGCCGGAAAAGAAGTGGGAAAACGGCAAAGAAAGACGATAAAGCAGCGGCGGAGAAAAGTCTGGACAGAGATATCGTCATCTCGTCGATTCCGTATATGCAAAACAAAGCGACTTTAGTGCAACAAATCGCGGATTTGGTAAATAATCGGCAGATTGAAGGCGTCGCGGACGTGCGCGATGAATCGGACCGAGACGGCGTCCGCGTCGTCGTCGAGATGAAGAGAAGTGGTGACGCAGAAGCCGTGCTGAATTCGTTGTATAAAAGGACAAAATTGCAGGTGAAAGTGAACGTGAACGTCACGGCGCTCGTCGGTTTGACGCCAAAAGTTTTGGGGTTGATGGAAGTGATGCAAGAGTTTTTAGATTTTCGCATCGATGTCATACGTAAACGCGCGATGTATTCGTTAGAAAAGGATCGAGCGAGAATGCACATCGTCGAAGCGCTTCTGACGGTTCTCGAAGATACCGACGCGGTGATCAAGATGATCCGAAAATCAAAGGACGGGAAAGAAGCGATGGAAAATTTACGAGAAATGAAGGGACTGACTACGGTTCAATCGGAAGCGGTTTTACAAATGCCTTTGAGGCGTTTGACGAGTTTAGAATCAGGAAAGCTCGTCGAGGAGCGCGATCAGCTTTTGAGTTCTATCAAAGGGAATCAAAACCTACTCGACAACACGTCGGCGGTGATTGACGTCGTTTGCGAGGAAGCGTTGGAGGTGAAAAAGAAACACGGCATCCCGCGAAGAACAACAATTGAAACCGATACGAGTTCATCGATTGAAGTTGAGCACGAAATACCAAACAACGATTCGTTGATCATAATGTCCTCGCGAGGGTACATTAAGAGAACGAGACCGGAAACGTTCAAAGCTCAACGAAGAGGGACGCGAGGGAAATCAATGTCAAAATTGAAGGGGTCGGATTCCATCGCGAAAGTAATGCACGCGAAAGATTTAGATCGTGTATTTTTCTTCACCGATAAAGGGAACGTTTTAACGGTGAGAGCTTTTGACATTCCCGAGGCGTCTACTACTGCGCAAGGAACGCCGTTTACTAGATTTGTCGACATCGATAAGGGAGAATCGATAACTGCCATTTTAAGCTTAGAACCTTCCGCTTTGATGAAGAAGAAAACGCCGAATGAGCCGCAAGAAGGAGAAGACGAAGACGAAACCTTCCTGGTCATGATTACGCTTAACGGCGTGATCAAGAAAGTCTCCGCGAAGGAATTTGCTAGCATCAAAAGAAATGGGAAGAGAGCGATTGCTTTGGACGAAGGCGACAAGTTGAAACAAGTTTTAGTCGCCAAAAATGGTGATTCCGTTTTAGTTGGCGCCACAGACGGTACGCTGATTCGTTTTGACGTTGACTCGGTGCGAAAGTTAGGCAGAATGTCCAGAGGTGTCCGCGCGATCTCTTTGAAGGAGATCAAATCGTCGTCGAAAGAAGCCTCGAAAGCTAAAGGGGCAGAGGAGGAGGACGACGACGAAAACGACGACGACGACGACGACGATTTCATAATCCAAGCCGAAGACGATGAAGATGACGAAGGCGATGATAACGAAGAAGAAGAACAAGAAGAAGAGAATGACATTCTAGATTTTGGTAACGACGACGATGAACCTTTGGTGGCGTCTGTGGAACATTTTGAAGGGGGCGCGGCGAAAGTCGCCGGTATGGCTATCATTCAAAAATCAGAAATCGATCGCGAAGGACCGTGGGTAGTATTCGTGTCTGAAAAAGGTCGCGGCAAACGAGTGAAAGTTTCCGATTTTAAGACGCAAATCAGAGGTGGCGCGGGGATACGAGGCATCAAATTTAACAGCGGGGATTCTTTAGCTGCTTTTGCGTTGATTGGGAAAACGGACGACGATTCGATAGAAGAAGCTATCATCGTTGGCTCGCAGCTCGGCGTCGCGAACAGATTTCAATGCGCGAGCATACCCGAGATGGGAAGATACGCGAAAGGAGGGACGCTCATGAAACTCAAAAAAGAAGACGCGATCAAAAGTTTTGCCGTGATTCCGGCAGCCACCGCGGAATAGGAAGACACATATTCGTCGTTACGAACGGATTTAATTTAATATAATAATAATGATAATAATAATATAAACAATAACACTGCATGATGAAGATGTGTACATGTAAAAACGACTACATGCCTTTGGCTTTAGCCAGTCGTAAATTTCTGGCGTTGAAGTGTTGACCGACTCGGTCGTAACCGACTAACGATCTCATGGCGAACAAGATGGTTTTTTCGTTGAACTCCATCTTATTTTTATTGTTCGCGTCGCCGAAGTGCGCCGGCGTGCCGTCTAAAACGATAAAGTCCCGGTTGGTGCCCAGACCTTCGAAGGAGGCGCCGCCGCAATCTTTGCCCACGATTAACTCGTACGCGTCTTTAATCGCGTTGAATTCCGCGACGTCGGCGTCTGGATTTCTGTCTGGATGCGCGGTGGCGATTAATTTGCGGTATTTCGCTTTGATCTCCCTCGGCTCTTCGTTCGCGGTGGCGCCAATCTTCGCGTACGCTCGATCCAACGCGCCGTCGTCGCCGCTTCTCGCGGCTAACCCGTCCACGCAATTTTCAAACGACCCCCAATCTTCAATCCCATACTCCAACTCTACGTGTTCGATATCTCTCAACGGTGCTCCGGCGATGTTAAACGCCATCGCGCAAATCTCCGTTTTCCTCCCCGGCAACATCGCCGTCACCGCCGGGACGCCGTCGATTTTCTTCGGCTCGTTCGGGTTGTCGTCCGTTTCCGGCATATCCATCCCGAGTTTCTTAAACGCCATGGTCGCTTCCAACGAAACGCGGTCGGCGACTAAGATCTCCGCCACCGGGAGCCAATCCGTTAACAGCGGTAAAAGTACGCTCTCTCCTTCGCCGCCTTCGCCGCCTCCTCCTCCTTTCTGTCTCACCGAGAGCACGTATTCTCTCGCCGTGTCTCTCGTCAGCGAGAAATCTTTCTGAATCTTCTCGTACCTTCTCCCTTCGCTGGAAACGATCGCGCGTAACTTTTCCGACCGTTGCTTTCTCAGCTTATCCTTTTGTTGCTTGGACATTGATGTTTCTTTTTTTAATCCTCCTCCCGCAGCGTTGTCGTCGCCGTCGTCGCCGCTCAATTTCGCCGCCCGTTTTTTCGCTCGAGACTTGCTCGCCGCGCATAACACGTGCAACGCACCTCTTTTCCCGCTATTCGTAGTATTAGTATTCGTAGTATTACTCGTCCTAAAAGTCCTCAAAGACGACGAAGAGCGGCTTTTTGCCAAGAAGGATGATGACGAGACAAAACTCGCCGCCGCAAACATTTTATTCAATTCTTCAAGTGGAATAAAAATGAAGAATTTGGATAGAATTGACCTTTTTTCGGGGTTTTGATTGAAAAGACGTTTCAGAAGACAAAAATATATACATCTTCTTGGAGCTGACGTAGTACAGAACAGTATTCAAATCGCTATCGTTATCTCGTAATCATTCATTCTGTTATTAGTATTAGTAGTATTATTCTTTGACGTCATCTTTCTCGTCGTCGTATTCGTGCGCGTTTCTTCCGTCTCGAACGGCGTTGGCGACTTTGCTTCGAGCGGAACCGTCGGCGTATCTCGTTATGTGTTGTAAATATTCCTCCCAGTTTGGTAAAGTGCGCGAGACGTCGTCTCGACTAACCATATCGCGCAACCATCGCATGTATTTGCGCAAACCGACAGATTTAGCGGGGTCGATTTTGAACCTTTCGTCCCGGTGGGTTTCAAACACGGGCAAGCGCCACGCCCAAGGGAAGAGCGTTAAATCGACTAAACCCGGCGTTTGGCGACCGTTAAAAAACCGTCCTTTTTCGCGTTTTTCGCCATCTATCATCACATCGTCATCATCTACTAAATGCGTCGCAAACTTCTCGATCGCCTTCTCAATCTCTCCGAACGCTTCTAACTGCTCCGTTTCCTCTTGTCTCACCAACACGGAATAGTATTTGCTACAAATAGTCTTGGCGACGAAATCCGCCATCACCCGTTCCTTCGCGCGTTCGGCTGCCGAAGACGCTAATATCGGTTCCTTACCTCCGTTCACAATCTCGTCTATGTATTGTATGCACACGATCGATTCCGTGATCACGTTGTTAAACTCGTCTTTAATCGTCGGTACCATCCCGAGCGGGTTCGCTTTTAACAAATCTGGCGATTTGTAGTGGTACCAATTCTCGTGTTTCGTCTTAATCTCTTCGTTCGTTTTGCTTCGTTTCTCCCACCCTAAGGATTCAACCCATTCGTACGAGAGGAAACCGCGGTGTCGTTCTAACGCTAACGTCGCTCTGTGTGCGAATGGGCAGAACCACGCGGAGTAATAGGTCATTTTTGGTACATTTTTTAAAGCTTCTGCTTCGCTTTCCTTCGCGATATCTATCGCGCTTTGGATGGAATTTCCCAAAGAAGACGACATGTGACGAGTCTGTCCGGGCGACAGGCACTTGAAAGCGTTCGAAAGCAACCGCGATTTCATGATTATATCCTCCTCTGCTACACGTTTTTGTTCTTCTTTTTTTTGTTCTTTCTCCTCTGCCTCCTCCTCTGAACCGGTTGGTGTTGTGTGCATGTATTCGTGTTGTGACGCGAAAATGTGAATTCAATTAAATTTTTGTATTTCATCTAAACTACTTGTTCATCTTCATCTTCTTCTTCTTCTTCTCGTTTGCTTTCGTCGATTTCGAGGACAACAGCGCAGACACTTTCGTTTTTGTTGCTTTTGTTGTTGTTGTTGTTGTTGTTGTTGTTTCTCGTCCTCGTCGTTTACGTCGTCGATTATTTCCTCCGTTTCCGTTTCTCTGCGTTCCTTTCGTCTTCACGGGAGAAGCTGTTTTGTTCCTCGCTGCTTTTCCCTTCTTATTCTCGCCGCTGCTGCTTTGGTTTTTCTCCTTCTTATTCAGTGCGACTAACGCGGCTAATTGCGCGCGCCTGTCCGCCATCGGTTTGACTTTCGCGTCTTGCTTCTCCTCTTCGTCCCCGTCTAAAACGGCGTCGCCGAACAAGTCGCCGTTTAATTTCACGTAATCCACTTTCGTTCTTCTCCGAGGTCCTTCTATGATGATTGCCGAATCGCTGCTGCTACTACTACTGCTATTTTCGCTATCATCGCTATCAGATGATGATTGCGGAACTACCGCTGACCCGGAGAGCGATTCGTCGCTGTCGTCTTTACCGTCGTCTTTTTCATTCTTCTCTTTGAAATCTTCGTCCTCGGATTCGTCGCTCGGCCACACGTCTTCTTCGTTCTCGCCGTGTAAATGAAACCGCGAGGTCCCAGGTATTATGCCTTTGTCGAACATGTCCTGTTCTTTTTTAAACACGTCCAAGTGCGTGCACGTTTCAATGTCTAACCTTTGATCGTAATCCAAATTCAGATAGTAAATCACGTCCACGCGACAATCGCACAGAGGACACAACCATCCTTCGTCGCCTTTCGGTATATCTTCCGGTTTCAACGGCGGTTTCACGCATTTCATGTGATACGCCAAATCGCAGTACCCGTCGCAAAACACGACGTCGTTCTCCTCCTCGTTGCACTCGCCCGATCCGCACTCGCAACACACCACGTCCTCGCATTCAATCTCCCCATCCTCATCTTCTTTGCACTTGAACTTCTCCAGTTTCTTCTCGTCGTAGTTTAACTTCTCAAACAACTCTCTGACTTTCAACTTCCGGAAGAAAATATCTTCCCGTTTCTTCGCTAACTCCGCGATTGGTTTCAACTTCTCCTGATTCGACGAGCGCCATCCGTCGAGCGTATACGTGTCCAAATACGCTTGCGAACGTCGCAACGCGCTCAACTGCACGCAAATTTGCGTTCGCGCTTTTTGTACTCCCTGATGATGCGTATTGTAACGATGATGATGATGATGATAAATGTGTTGTTTTACATGAGTATTACGAGAGAGACATCCTCGCGTACATCGAGAAAAGGAGGCTGGTTAATGAAGTCTCTCTCTCTGAAAATGTCTCGAGACGAGACTCGAAAAACAAAATTCAAATTCACAAAAAGCGCAGAAAAGTTTATGTTTTTGACGACGCGAACGAGGACGATGATGATGACGTGCACATCCTTACCTCTGCTGCTTTTAAAGCGTCTTCGTTTTCTGAATCGTTTTTGCTCCTCTTTTTTCTCTTCTTCTTCTTTATTAGTATCGTCCTCCGTTCTTCTTCTTCTTCTTCTTCGCGCGGTTGTTGGTGTTTTCCCCTCATCGTCAGCCTTCTCTTTCGCCGTGTCTTTACCATCGCGTGTATCAGTGTTTTACGCAAGAAGTCGCACTCTACTAAAGCGAGAGAAGAAAAGAGTCTCTCAAAAATTCTCTCTTCTTTCTTTCTTTCTCTCTCTCGAAACGCGCGCGCGAATGCGAGTGCGGTCTGGTGGGTAAAGCAGTCCCCTAAAACCAGGAACTCCCCTAATTCGAAACCCTTTTTGACCGTGTAATTTAGGGTTTGCAACTTTAGGGTTTTAGTAGAACCCTAAATTTGAATATCTCTTACAGCTGTAAACTCTACTCTACCGACACATAAACACACGACGCGAAGCTTTAATAAATAATTGTGTATACGAAAGAAGAGGAGGAGGAGCGCAGAAGAAGGGCGTTTCTTTAGTATCACGCGCTGCTGGTAAAGGCGTTTTTTTCTTCTTCGCGCGCGTGTTGGTGTGTTGTACTTTCAACATCATCATCATCGTCTAATCGAGAAAGAGATGGTTTTGAATGATGGAAAAGAAGACGACGTGATTACGATTGAGATTTTGGACGACGATTCAGACGACGACGAGGAAGAAGAAATAGAAGAGAAAGACGGGAAGAAGGATGCGAAGATGAGATCGTCGTCGTCGACCGAAGAAGAAGATGATGAGGACGAGGGAGACGACTTTTACGTCGCGCAACATCATCGACAACAGAAACAACAACAACAACAACAAAATGCAAGCTTTAAAGAGAAAGAAGAAGTGAAGAAGAAGGAAGAAGACAAAGACAGTAAACTGACGACGACAACGATGGTGAGCGACGGAAACGCGTTTACCAGTACTACGGATGCGGTCGCGGCAAAGACGACGATGGTAAAATCATCATCGGAAAAAGAAGAAGAAAAAGAAAAAGGAGATGATGAGTTTGCTAAAAAAGCGCCTCTTCTGTTGGCAAGTCCGCAACCGAAGAAAGCTCCGGCGAATGTTCCTTCTCCTGTTCCTCCTCCTTCTTTGCCTCTTCCTCGAGCTCCCGTCGTAGCGCCGCAACCGGCGCAACCGGCGGCTGTTCCTCCTCCTCCTAAACCGACGAGTAAACCGAAAAAGAAGAAGCGAGAGTTGCGAGAGATACCGGAGGACCATCGCGGGAAGCCGGTGACGTATGAAATCGACTGCAAGGAGTTGTTCGCGAAATCGTTCGATAGGAGAGAGGTTTTGAGAGAGGTTTTGGAGAGGAAAGGGGTGGCGTATTCCTCGTCGTCGTCTGCGAAAAATAACAAGAAGAAAGAAGCGGAAGGAGAACATCTAGAAACAACGCTCACGCCAAAAGAAATCGAAGAGTTGAATCTCATCAAAAGGAAGGCGTTGTTGGAAAACGACGAAACGATTGAAAAAGCGGACGTAGAAAACGTGAAGGAGTTGGTGGAAGATTTCGCGTCGTTTTTCATCGCCACGTTTGATGAGAAGAGGAAGAAATGGGCGAAGAAGTGCTTTCGCGAAAACGCAAAGAGACGAAAAGCGAAAGCGGAGGAAAACGCCAAGAATGGTAAGGGTATATTAACCGATGGGTTGGAGCGTACGTTTGAGGCACCAGCCAGTAACGCGGATTTCGAAAAAATGATGTTGGACCCGAAAAAGATGTTGATGGGAAAGAAAGCGGACGCATTGGCGGTTTCTGCAGCGGTGAACAGAATGCCGAAGTGCAGAGTGAGAGAATCTGCGTTTGGCGTGACAAAGACGGAACGAGAAATGATGGTTCCAGCAGTACGAATTCGGCCGGTGTCGAACGTGCCGGAATACAGAGCTTACACGTACTCTGTCCACGAAAACATCCGAGGCTCGGAAGAAGAGAAGAGAAGAAAGTTGCTCATCTCTGATCAGGACGGCGAATACCGAGTCGCGAATGAGAACGATTCCGATTATAGCGACGAAGAGGAAGACTTTGAAACCGGGGAAGAACAGTACCCGTGGCATCGACGGGACGATCTTTTGCTTCACTCGTGTGTTAAGTACATCATCGGTGAGAGCTCGAAATTGGACGAGTTTCTCATTCAAGAAGTTTCGGAACCAGCCATGGCGGCGAACGGTAAGGCAGCGGCTGTTGAAGAAAAAGAAGAAGCCAATCCGAGTAAAATCGAAGATACGACGAACGAAACGACGACGAAAATGGAAGTCCAGGATTTCGCGATAACTGGCGATGAACGAGTAGAAACAGAAGAGAAAGATGAAGAAGTAGAGGTGAAGAAAGACGCGATGGACAAAGAGGAGGACAAAAACGGAAAGGAGAATAATCTGTCCGACAACGACAAAACGAACACTGTCGCGACGCAAACGAAGAGGCAATACACCGCAATCGATATCAAAGCTAAGCAAATATTCGAAACGACGTTGTCTACGCTCGCCTCGTACATCACTGGTGTACCACCGGTCAACTTTATCGCCTTACGCGTCAAGTTACTTCGCGATCAAGAGAGTGGTATTCGCGACATTGCCAAAGACATAGAATCTGCGCATGACAAGAATGCAAAAAACAACAAACCTACCAAAAAGAAGAAATCGGCATCGACTTCTCTGCCGAAATTGAAAACGATCGAAGCGATTGCGAAAGAAGTCATCAGCCGAGAATCGATCGACTTCTTGCCTCGAAGGTTGCATGAGTACAAGAATATGGAAGCCGCGATGGATTCCTTTCGCACGTTGTTTTGTCCAAGATGCCACAGTTATTCGTGTCAAATTCACGGCAACGGCCACTTACCAAGTGTTGGACGAAGGATTCTTACGAATTACAAACCCGAATGGAATAAAGGGAAAATAGGGCACCCAGGAGGCCCGCAACAGAAAAAGAAGAAAGGGTACGTTCCCGTACCGGGTAGAAGAGCTGAACGCCACAGGAGTAAGGAGACCATCGATGCCAACGCCGATGCCAACTCCCCGGCTGACATGGATGTCGACGATACCAATAACGATAGGAAGGAAGATGGTGGACAAATGCACACTGATATCAACAACAATGCTGATAGTAACGAAGAAGGTGGAGATAAAGAAACTCCTCTCAAGTCTGATCCGGAAGCAAATTATTTAGCGCTTGCGAAACCAATAGATCCGTGCCGGAGTTCTCAGTGTTGGCGTTCGAACGAAGCATTATTCGCACTAATGAAAAAGTTGCAACCGCCATGGCTTCCTCCGTCCGACCGCGTGTTTTGCTCGCCGATTCCCGCAGAGAATAACGATAAGGCGATCGACCCGATGGATATTTCCGAGGCGGTGATGGCAGATTTCCTCTGCAGAGATAAATCCATCACCGACGAGAACTTATTGTCCATCGCTCAAAAGTTGAAGCACAGTACAAAGTGGGAAAATTGGGTCGTCGAAGCATTCGACAAATCGTTGGATACTTTCGAAGATTCCTCGAATCCTTGCGCGGTGGCGGGCTTCTTAGAACCGTGCGAAACGAAACCACCGTCGTGTAAAATCGTTTGCGAAGAAATGCTCTCGATGTTTTGTGAAGATATTTTGGAAAAAAGAAAGGAAGACAGAGCAGCTGAAGAGGCGAAAAACGAGGCGACAGATGGTAACACAACAGTGGTTGATGCCACGACAATGACGATGGACGCTAGGAAAAGAAAGGGATCAAGACTGATTAACCGAACGTGGGAAACGCAAGCGGAAATCAAACAACTTGGTAACAATCGACACCGACGAAAAGCCGCCAAGAAGGCACAAAATGTTGGTTATCAGGGTACAGTCGCAAAAAGTACAGTCGCGCGAAGAAAAGAAGCTTCTGAAGGCGACAAAAACGCTTTGTGGTGCGAATACGAGCCGTGTAATTGCGAAGGCGGCGTCTGTACGGACGAGTGTCCGTGCTCGGTGAATTGGAACTTTTGCGAAATCAACTGCGGGTGTGGCGCAGATTGTCGCAACGCATTCATCGGATGTAATTGCAAAGGTGATTGCACCAAAGCGACGTGCCCGTGTAAAATGGCTGCCAGGGAGTGCGATCCAGACAAATGCGCCGAGTGCTGGCCGTCGGTTCGAGATTTTTCGAGACGCAAGAGAGAGCTGGAAGGCATCACTCTCGATACGGAAATCTTTTCCAGCGATCCAAAATTGGAAGGTATCACCGAAGTTAACGTGAAACGCAAGCACGAAGACAGGAAAGCGCCGTGTGAAAACATGAAGCTCCAATTGAAAGAGCACGCGCACGTTTTACTGGGCAAATCTCCAATCGCTGGTTGGGGTGCCTTCTTCGGCTGCGATGCAAAAAAATACGATTTCTTGGGAGAATACGTTGGTGAGATGATCACGCACGGCGAGGCTGAAAGGCGAGGGAGCCAATACGACCAAACCAACTCAAGTTTTTTGTTTAACTTGAACAACAAGTGGGTCTTGGACGCTTATTCGAGAGGAAACAAGTTCAAATTCGCGAATCACTCGAAGAAACCGAACTGTTATCCCCTCGTGATTTACGTGCGCGGGAACCACCGCATCGGCATTTACGCTAAAACAGATTCCAAATTCGGCGACGAAATGTTCTACGATTACGGGTATACGAAAGACATTATCGGAGAAGCTCGCGTTTGGGCGCACGACGACGATCAGCAAGACCAAGGGAATTACCGAAAGTAATAATTCTGAAATCATCATCATCGTTCATTTCGAACAAAAGGTCAAATCACCTAATTTTACGGCTTTGCTATCAAAACTTTCTTCTAATTGCTATTGCTATTTCGTCCGCCTCCTCTGCCTCTGCCTCCTCGTCCGGGCGAGGATCCTCGTCCTCGTCCTCTGCCACTGCTGACACTGCCATCGATCCAGGGTGGCGCGTTCGAATTTCCTCTTCCACCTTCGCTATCGTAAAAATTTCTTCTCACGACTCGTCGCCGGCGTGAAGAAGAATCCTCGTTTCTGAAGTCGCGGTCGTTATTATTATTATTATTATTATAGTTAGCATCGTACCCGTTCGAAGCGTTGTTGTTGTTACCGTATCGACGCGGAGGTCTGTTGATACTTGGGCCATTTCCATCGATTCCTCTTTGATTGTAGTTTTCGTTTCTCGCGCTCATGGAGTGTTGTTGACGGTTGTAATATCCTCCTCCTCCGACCCTCCTGTTGTTATTATTAGGGGAAAATCGGTTATCTCGAGGGGTGTAGTAATCGTCGGATTCAATCGGCATCCCTTTTTCGTCCGCAATTATGTTCATACCTCCGTCGCCGTGCGTTTGCATGCGTTCTCTGGCGACTTCCATTACTCCGAGAGGAGATATTGGCAGGAAAGTTAACTGCGCTCGGTCTCTTTTTGCGATGGATTCAAACGCGACTTCGACTTCGCGTCTCGACCCTTCGTCTTCCATATCGATTAAATCAATCATGACTAATCCGCCAATGTCGCGCAAACGCAGCGTTTTGGCGACCGTCTTTGCCGCTTCTATATTGACGCGACGCGCTAGCTCCTCGTTATCCACGCCTTCCTTTTTCATGACTGATCGACCGGCGTTCACGTCGATGGCGGTCAGCGCTTCCGTGCGTTGAATGACCAAATGTGCGCCGGGAAGTTCCGTCTGGTCGAGCCATATGACTTCTTCGTCGAGAGATTCCACCGCGTTGGCAATACCGAGGTGTTGAAATAATGCATTTCTTGAGCCACCATAGTTATCGTCGTTGTTGTTCGTGCTACTTCCAGCGGCGAATAAAACCACCCTATTGATGATTTCTTTCGAGGCGCCGGCTCTCGTGAGATCGTCCACAATTGCCTCATACGCACTCGTCGTGTCCACGTACAACTTTGATATGCGTTCGCCAAACAAATCGCGCACTAAAACTTGCTCACTAGTCGCCGAATTCAATAATCGTCTTGGTTCCAAGTCTGGGTAATCATACGCTTGCTTTGCGGATAAGTTCAAATGTCCATCCATGCGAAATTTCTTTCGCATAAAGTCGTTTTGGAGGCTGGAGGATTGTTTCACCAGTTTCTCCGCGGTAGTCTTCACTGAATTCCAATCGTCTACGAGACGTTTAATATCTAGCTCTAAAGCGTCCTGCGCGACGCCAGCGGCTTCGGTGCGCATGATCAACGCCGAATCGGACGGGCAAACGCTCAAACCAACCGATTTAACGTATTTACGCGCAGGACCGATGAGTTTGCGAGAAACGTACACGCCTTCACCATCCGGGCACAATACTACATTTCTACCAGGAAGCGTTGGACGGGCCGAAACGCGCGGGCCTTTGTTGAATTGACCGAGTCGAGTGACTTGGACGACGATTGGTTGTCCCTGTTCCCATTTCGTGGCGCAAGCGCCCCGAATGTCCTCTTTCGAGACGCCGAATTTGTCGCGGATTTTACGAATTTTTTCTCTCTTTCCGGCCTCTGGATCGTCGCCAAAGTCTTCCTCTTCTTCTTCGCCATTAGCATTTGACGTCTTCGTTGTTTTTGGTTTCGCGGCGTTACTCTTCTTGTCATCTTCATCCACGCTCACTTCAAAATCATCGCTATCGTCGACTTCGACTTCTTCCGCGCCGAATAAGATTTCCCTGCCATCCTCCCCATCGTCTTCTTCTATCCATTCCTCCGTGATTTCCCCAGTTTCTTCGTCCACTTCGATGTCGTCCATTTGCCCAGCTACACTCGCCATGAATTCGTCCGATTCAAAGTCTAAAGCGTCGTTAGTTGGTGCTTCCAACGCGAGTTCGACGGATTTCATCGCCGCGAGTTCCATTTTGATGACGGACAAATCTAACCGCCACCGCTCCAAGGAAAGCAGAGGTATTTTATCTCTTTCTTTGCTGTGACCAGTTTCATCTTCGTCGTCACCACGAGTCGTCAAATGACTCTCAGACGCCGGCGAACGCCCGCCGGCGCCTCGCCAGGACTCGGAAGATCCAGACGCCAAGGTATTCTTTCGCCGTTCTTCAGCAGCCGCTTCTTCAGCAGCCGTGCGCGCGCGATTTAATAAGTTCTTCTCTTTACTCGGCGAAGGCCCACCACTTCCGTCCCATAGATCGCCCCATTCGCCGCTCGTCCACCGTTTCTTTGTCAGGCCAACTTCTGATGTAGTCGATAAATCATCGTCGTCGTCGTCGTCACCCTCCTCCTCGTCGTCGTCGTCCTCCGCGCTCCCGTTGATCGTTTTGTCATACTCTTCTTCAAACAAATGTTTTTCTTCCCACGCTTTAATCAATTCGGATGTCTTCATCAACTCTTTCAGTTGCTTCTGCGAACATTTCGCAACCGCGTCTTCTCCGTACTCCTCTTGTAACAGCTTCAACTTCCTCGCTTTTCGAAGTAAACCTTTTGCTCTGTTGACTTCTACCGGCGCGTGCGTTCCGTCCGGTCTATCGACCCAATCAATTTTTGTTTTCCAAGCCATGGCTGGAGAGTCGACACCTTTTTGCAATAAAGCATACGGTGGGCCTTTTCCGGTTAAATCCACGAGCAGCGCGTTCATGCCTTTCATAACTCGCGCGACCGTACCGATGTACACGTCTCCGACGCGCATGCCTTTACCAACTTCCGTGCCGTGTTCGGACCAAATTTCGACGAGTTCGCCTTCCTCTAAAACGCCAATCTGTACGCCTCGACCTCGAGATTGATCGGCGGCGGAATAGACGATTTCGGTTTCTAATCCTGTTTTGATGCCGCTCAAGTGCGACCCGGGACTGTAGCCTAACTCAACCGCTAAATCGTTGCTCAGCGCTGCCGCGTCCTCTTCTTCGCCTTCTTCTCCTCCTGTATCTTTGCCATTAACGTCGTCGTCGTCGTCGTCATCATCTTGACTCTCTGTTGATGATGATGATGATGATGATGCTTTTGCCCCTCCTTCTCGTGTGTCGTCGTCGTCGTCGTCGTCATCATCATCATCATCATCTTTCGTCGCCTCGACGACTTCTTCCTTCTCTCCTTCCTCCGAGGACTCGTTCATGCCTTCCATTTGCTTCGCCGATGGTTTCTGACCATCCCACGCTAACCACGCCCCGCCAGTTTCAATTTTATTCTCCGACGCTTTTACTTCCACTTTCGCCGTGGAACTCGCGGTCAATCTCTCGTCGTCTATCGGCCAATCGACTGTTATTTCGTATTTCACGCATCTCTCCGGCAACTCGACGTAAAACGACTCCCCGGGAGACCACTGGATGACATTTTGAAACTGATCGAGCAACACTAACTTCAACTCGGTTTTACTAAACGCCGCATCGTCGGATAAATCAATCTTCCCGGTCCATTTCTCCGCATCGTTCGGCGTTTGGACGAGTTGCAAACACTCCCGAGAGTCCCATCCGCCGAAAGCGTCCAACGCGCCGATGACCGCCACGCGTTCTTCATTCGACGACGTAAACGAAGATGAAGAAGAAAGAGATTCGCCGTATTCGTCGTATCTCTTGTCGTCCTCGGCGTTTTCATCGTCGTCCTCCTTACTATATTTGCCACCACCGTTATCATTGCTAAAACTACTCCCTTTCCCTGTGCTTGTGCTGTCGCTATTGCTATTCCTCCTCCTCGTCACGGTGATGAAAAAAGCCACTTTCCCGCTCCGATTCGGTCCATCTCTCGAACGTCTGCGTAACCCTTTCGAGCGAGCGACGTTCGTGATTACCAATTTTCCTCTCTGTTTACTCCTCTCATTATTAAACCTTCTTCTAAAAGAAGTATTATCGTTCGATGAAGAAGAAGGTAAAGAAGAAGAACGTAACACTTCGGCTAATCGCATTTCTCTCTCTCTGTTGTTGTTTTATCCAATGTAGACGAAAATCTCTCTCTCTCTCAAAATACAGAGGAAAAGAGAGACCGAGAAACGATGTGCTCAACAACAACAACAACAGCAGCAAAAAACTCTCTCTCTCTCGTCTCTCTCGTCTCTCTCTCTCTTGACTTTTCTTCGAGAATAATGTAATGAATGCGAGGAGTAGATAGAGAGACTCAATTTTGCGAGTAGTAAAAATTGTGCGATGAAATAATTGTTTCAATTTTTCATCATTGCAAAGACAGAAGAAAAAATCAACAACAACAACAAACAAGAAAAAAAAAACACAAAAAAACACAAAAAAAAACTTCTTTTTCTCTCTCACACACACACGTACTTACCCACACAACAAGAACAACAACAACTTGCTCTGCGCTTTGCTTTTTGGAGCGAAAACCACGAAGAGTAATATAATGACGACGACAAAACCGAAGAGAACACTTTTTGAGTCGTTTACGACGAGTGAGACGAAAAAACAGCACCATTTCTCTCCTCGATTAAAAGGAGGGAAAGATTCGGATTTATACGTTGCGATTGGTGTCGTCTTGATGATGTTTTTCTTAGCGTTT
>Ga0209308_10000821_pt1 | contig 30465 bp, 32 predicted proteins | sample COGITO_mtgs_1204_3_FD_184806 | JGI IMG/M metagenome (GOLD analysis project Ga0209308, IMG submission 184806) | Pelagic marine microbial communities from North Sea - COGITO_mtgs_120405 (SPAdes) (version 2) | ecosystem: Environmental > Aquatic > Marine > Epipelagic ...
ATCTCAATCTATGGCAAGATTGGCTACTTCAATATGAATTGGAACCTTACTTACTTATTCAAACCTGCCGGGCTGAATATAAAGTTGCTGAGGTAGCAGTAACAAAACGCTATCACAACGACATGAAAGATAACACAAAAATGGTACCTTTCAAAAGTTGGTGGTCGATTTTGAGACCTCTTTTCTTTTTAAGCCTCAAAATTAAGTCATGAACAAAAAAATTAGAATGGGGCTAATTGGAGCTGGGAGATGGGGTCCAAATGTCTTAGGTGCTCTAATGCGAATTGAGGGCATAACTGTAGAATTTGTTGCTGATTTAAACTCTGACTGTCTTGATATTTTAAGAACTAAATTCCCGAGCATTTTAACCACCACCAATCCCTGCGAAGTTTTGTCAAATGACAATATTGATGCAGTTGCCATTTGTACGCCAGTTAAATCTCATCTAGATTTAGTGGAATTAGCACTTGCGAATGGCAAGCATGTTTTTGTCGAAAAACCTTTTGGAGATGATCCTGAAAGGTGCGAATCACTTTGCAAGTTAGCGATCGAAAAAAATGTTCACATAATGGTCGGCCATGTATTTTTATTTAATGCAACCATTTTAGCACTGAAGGAAATAATCGACAGTGGAGCAGTTGGGGAAATTCTTCATATTGAAGCTCATAGAACTAATTTAGGTCCTGTCCGTAAGGATATAAATGCAATGTGGGATTTAACATCGCATGACCTTTCAATTTTTGACTTCTTACTCGATTCTAGCCCAGACGAAGTTAGTTGTATAGGCTCGTGTAAATTGGACTCTAATATTGAAGACACTACTTATACATCTTTTCGGTATCCGAAAGATATTCTTTGCCACTCGCATGCTAGTTGGTTCAATCCTAGAAAGGTAAGGCAAATAACAGTAATTGGCTCAAAAAAAATGGTTATTTGGGATGATTTAAACTTAGAAAACCCGATTACCATTTTTGATTCGTCTATCGGTATTGACCAAAAGTACTACTCTGATTCATTCGCGTCCCACCGACTTTCTTACAATAGAGGTGATGTTACACTCCCTTCAACATCTTTGAATGAACCATTACTTGAGGAATTAAAGCATTTTCATGCCGTAATAACAAAAGGTATAAAAAATCAATCGTCAGGAGATTTTGGTGCAAAACAAGTTAAAGCACTTAGAGGTGCTCAAGAATCGATCCATGCCAAAGGGAAAGCGATAAAAATTTGATAAAATTCAGAAAATTAAGTGTGGTCATTCCTGCATTCAATGAAGAACCTACAATCAATCTAATAATTGATAAGGTTTTAAAGGCTGACACATTGAATCTAGACATTGAAATCATTGTGGTTGACGACTGCTCAACAGATGGAACCTGGGAATGCCTGAATGAAATCGCAAAAAAACATCCAGCAATCCGCCCGAATAAACACTCAAAAAACATGGGTAAAGGGGCTGCCTTGAGAACCGGATTTAAAAGAGCCAGCGGAGACATTGTCTTAATTCAAGATGCTGATCTTGAATATGACCCACTAGATTACCCACAGTTAATAAAGCCCATTTTAGATGGAAAGGCTGATATTGTTTATGGTTCGCGCTTCCGATCTCACAACCCGACCAGAGTACTTTATTTCTGGCATAGAATTGCCAATGGACTCCTCACACTCTGCTCCAACATGTTTACCAATTTAAACCTTACCGATATGGAAACCGGCTATAAAGTCTTTAAAAAAGAAATTTTAGATAAAATCGAGCTAAAGGAAAATCGTTTTGGAATAGAGCCCGAGATTACTGCGAAAATAGCAAAAATCGATAAAATTAGAATTTATGAGGTTGGAATATCATATTCGGGTCGAACCTATGATGAAGGGAAAAAAATCGGTCTCAAAGACGCTTTTCGTGCAATCTACAGTATAATTCGTTACAACATATTTTGAATGGCAAGCACTGAAAGAAGTGTTGTTAAATCCGAGATTGGAAATCATAATTCCACTCAGAAAGAAGTTATTAAGTTTATATTTTGCCTCCCAGGTCTATGGCTTGCTTTTAAAGTAATCGAGACGGGTTTACTCCGTAGTAAAGAACCAGAATGGTTTAATTGTTACTCTTCAGAAAAACTGTTTTTTTTAGTAATTACTGGATTAGTAGCATTATTATGGTTATTAGTTGTAAAAAACATCTCCCCTCCCGACTGGATTTACTTTCGTCTGATTTGGATAGCAAAAAGACCAATAAAATTGTTCCTCCTACTCTCTTTTTTATCTACGATTATTTACGCAAATCAAGATTTAAGGGTAGGAGAAGATGTCGCTACTCAAGTTAATTCTTCATTACAATGGTATCTCGACCAAACCACTGCACCAAATATCTCAAAAGGTCCAGATTGGCTTGATTTGTCAAAAAACAACTGCGGTTGGCTGATTCGACCACCTGGGGCAAGCTTGCTACCTTCTCCTGGTTTAACGGTAGGATTATCATTGGGAAACTCGATTCGTTTAGCCTTATTGTTTTTACTTATCAGTGGAGGAATAGGTTGGCTTAGACTTGCATCAAAAATTGGTATACCGACAGAAGCTCTATTTCCTATTTCGCTTTGCCTAGGAATTTCAGTGGGTTCCCAAACCCAATGTTTTTCATCTGCTAATGTTATTACAGGCGGTATACTTCCATGGGTTATAATTTGGGGGCTAAGTTTAGCTACACTTTTAAAAGAAGAATCACACCAAACTCAAATTTCTAAACTACTGCTCAATACAACCTTTTTTTATCTCGTTCTTGGCTTTTTCTCATGGATCAAACTTTCCAGTATGATCACTGCCATTTCATTAGGTACTTTTCCAATATTATTGGTTCTAGTTTCATTTCTTAATAAGCGGACTATTAACAAAAAAGGAATATTAATTATTTTAGCTTCTTTTATTTTTGTACCATACTTAATTTTAGAAAATTTTAACGAGCATCAGACTGGCACAACGGCAAATAAGATGTACAGCAGCATGAATTTCAATGACCAATCTTTGCTATGGGGTGAAAACTTTACCGAAAGTACGAAAGACGGTTCTCTGGTTAGTAGTTTTTTAGCTGGTCCAGGATATGCCCTTCCCTTTAAAGCAATTGCTCATGGAGTGCGTGACTTTTTTTCACAATTTCCAATTGTTCGTGATTGGCATAATCAAAATAAATTTAATCTTCATGCTTTAATTTGTTCCGTAGTTTGCATGCCACTCACTTTTTTACTCGGCTTAGCTATAATTAAAATAAGAAAGTATACCTCTTTGGAAATTTGGCTACTATTTAGTTTATTTATTACGATCCCGTTTATCGGGTTGGCAGTTATATCAAACTTACATGGCTTCAATTACCTGCTCTATCATGCTCACACATACGAATTTGGCTTTATTTTTATCCTCCTACTTTCCTTTGTCGTATGGAATATAAAGTTTTCAGTAAAAAATAGATACATACATGGACTAGCTATCATATGCCTTGGTTTCCCAATCGTTACCCAAGCAGAAAACCTAGTTCTTACTCAGTTTACAAAAAAAATAAGCCTTCCTTCAGAAACTGAAATTAAGCGATCCTTAGGGCATTCAGATTATTCTGATGCCATTAGGATTATTGAAGATGACTCTAGAAATAATAAAGACATTATCCTCTTTCTCCCTGAAGGTAATAAGGGAGATTTAATTTTGCGAACTCGTTTAAGAGCAACTGCAATACATTTTGCAAAAGATAACCTTGAAAAAACCGGCCGAGCAATAGCATCTAAAAAGACCACAGTTTACTGCTGTTTTCCTAAAAAGTGGAGGGAATCTCAATTTATGGATACACTTCGCTCGGTTTTCCACTCTTCATCAGATTGGAATAATTTATCAGTTCCTCCAGCATCAAAACATTCCATTATACGGATATCGGTCGAACCCGATCAATTAAGGCAATGACAGATACGAAGTTAGAATATTTTGGTAAAGACTTGGAGGCAATGTCCTTTGCCCAAAATTATCACCAATGGATTCTTGAAATCTTTTTGCCTTATCTCGGAAAAGATGTTGCAGAGATTGGAGCTGGAAAAGGAAATTTCTCGGATTTCCTTTTAGACTCAAATCTAGAAAATTTGGTTGCATTCGAACCATCTGAGAACATGTATCCTGAACTTGAAAAAAAATACAAACAAGTCGCACATGTAGAGACAGTTAATGCATTATTTGAAAGCCGAACCAGCGACTTTTATAATGCCTTTGACTCAATATGCTATACAAACGTCCTGGAGCATATTGAAAATGACAGTGAGGCTCTGTCTCATGCACATAATTGCCTACGAAAAAATGGCTATCTTTTAATATTCGTCCCTGCCCTTGCTTTTCTGTTTAGTAAAATGGACAAAACATTGGGACATTACAGAAGGTATTCGAAAAAAAATCTATTTAACCTGGTTTCAGAACAAGGCTTTTCGATAATAAAAATAAACTACTTTGATTTGGTTGGAATTGTTCCTTGGTATATCGCATTCGTTCTTTTTAAAAGAACAATAAATAACTCAAATGTTAAATATTATGACCGCTTTGTAATTCCTTTCATGAAAAAAATAGAGACAATTTTCCCTCCACCGATAGGGAAGAACTTGGTGTTAATTGCCCGCAAAGAAAAATGACTACAATGACCTCACTATCAATCTCAGTTTAGTTCTTAAATGCAATGTATTAAAAAGCTATCTATTATTATTCCAGCACGAGACGAGGAGGATAATTTGGGGACTTGTATTGCTGGGATTAACAAGGTTTTAGAAAAAAATATTCTAGATTGTGAGATTATTGTTGTTGATGATGGTAGTCACGATGAAACCCCCCGTGTGCTAAAAGAACTTGAGCATCAATTTTCAAGATTGAGATCAATAAGAAACGATGGACAAAACGGTTTTGGCCACGCCATAAGATGTGGTTTGAAAATATCGAGTGGAGATGCAATTGCAATTATGATGGCTGATTTGTCTGATGACCCGGAAGATTTGATAAGGTATTGGCAAAAAATGAATGAAGGATACGACTGTGTTTTTGGCAGTCGATTTATTTCTGGCAGTAAGGTGATCGATTATCCACGGACTAAACTTATTATTAATCGAATCGTTAATACTTTAATTCGTTATGCTTTTAGTCTTCAATGTAATGACATAACTAACGCATTTAAAATGTACAGGAAGCATACAATAGACGGATGCCAACCCCTTATTTCCCCCCACTTCAACTTGACAGTAGAAATCCCACTAAAGGCTGCAATTAGAGGTTACTCATGGACCGTGATACCCATTTCTTGGCGCAACAGGTCAAAAGGTGTGAGCAAGCTCAAACTGCGTGAAATGGGATCAAGGTATTTCTTCATTGTAGCTTACTTATGGTTGGAGAAATATTTTAGTCGAGGGGACTTCTTAAAAAATGATAAATAAAGAGGAACTTCAGCTGACCTACCTCAATCGCTTTAAGGGAATGGAGGAGTATCGCAACAGGATTTGGAAAGTTCTTGTTAATCATTTTTTTTGTAAATGGATTCCTGTCGATTCTTGCGTTCTTGATCTAGGTTGTGGATATGGTGAATTCATCAATAATGTACGTGCCAAAGATCGCCATGCAATGGACCTAAATCCCGACACATCAAGTCTCCTAGATCACGATATACATTTGCATCATCAAGATTGTTCGAAACCATGGTCTATCGATAAAGATTTTCTAGATTTAATTTTCACAAGTAACTTCTTCGAGCACCTTCCCAACAAAAATGCATTAGATCAAACGATAAGACATGCCCATAAGCACTTGAAAACAAATGGTCGCCTTATTATGCTCGGCCCGAATATTGCTGCCCTAGGTGGCCAATATTGGGACTTTTGGGACCACCACATTCCCATTAGCGACCAATCAGCAAATGAATTACTAGAGCTAAACGGATTTACGATCGAAAAAAGTATACCTTATTTTTTGCCTTACAATATGGTTAGAGTTCGTAAAAAACCTCTTTATCTTCTTAAATTGTATCTTCGACTACCTATTATCTGGCGTTTATTTGGTGCACAATTTTTGATCATTGCTAAAAAGTCTTGAATCTATTTCAACAAATATTTTTTGTACTTTTATTGATGCTTGGGTCTATTTGCTTCACTTATTTTTACTTTCTTTACACCCATGAATATCCACCCGGTAGTTACGAGCGGATTGCCAATTTCGATGCAGACAAAGTTTTTCAAACTCGAATTTTAATTACCAGTTTAGCCAATTTTCTCGAACCAACTTTACCGCTACTCAGATATGCCTTTCAGTGGTTAATCCCCTACCCAATTAATTATGAAGTACTGCTTCAGGGAATAACTGCTTGTTCTTTATTTATCCTAATTATTATTACACCAAAATTATGCAATACAATGGGAACAAATATTTCCGCTTGGTGGGGGTTTTTAAGTTTTATTCCTTTATCCTTCAACTATATCTTACTCAACGGAGTATGGGATGGAGCTGGACTATACTATCCCTATGATATTCCATCTATAACCCTATTCGTTGGAGGAGTTGTTCTTTTTCTTCAAAGAAGGTGGATTTGGTTCTATCCTTGCTTTATCTTAGCTTGCCTAAACCGAGAATCGGCATGTTTCATTTCTATGGCCGCTATCTTTATAACACTTAAGCCAGGTTTCGGCTTAAATAGATTCTTAAATCTTAATCGTAACCTTTTTAGCCATTTGGCAATTCAAGTATTTATTTGGGGGTCATCACGAATAATTTTGAGTTTTATTTTTAAAGATAATCCTGGAGTTTTCTTCGAAACACCTCATTCGATGGTCGATTTCATAACTTGTATTTGGACAGACCAAACTCATTGGGCAATGGAAAAACCTTCTCACTTTCTTTATCTGTTTGGCGGTATTTGGTTAATTCCTTTGCTTACTTGGAAATACCAAACTACTTCTTCCAAGAAATTATTATTTGTTGGGATAATTTATCTTATTACTCTGTGCTTTCGTTCAAATATGATGGAAACTCGTGTTTATAATGAACTCAATGTAATGCTCACTGTTTCTGCAATTATTGGTATAAGTGCTTGGCTCAAAATTCTATTGAACTCAAAATTAAACCTAGTAAAAAAAGCAAATTTTCAATGAATGATAAAACTAAATTGTATACTTTAGAATACGAAATACATAAAGGAAATGTTAATCATTTAACATCTATTATTAATAAGTTTACATTGAAAGAATTATATAAAAAAATTTAATTAATAATAACACAGAAAATTACCGAAATGGCAAACTGGCTCATTCTCGAATATGAATACGGACGACTAGGTAATCGTTTACATACTCATGCTAATGCCTTGGCTTGGTGTATTGAAAATAAAATAAACCTTATTAACTTTAACTTTCTATCTTCTTCAGGACTATTCGAAAAAAAGAATGAGACTCCTGTCCACATTTGGCTTATTTATCGATCTTTTCTCAATCAAATATTTCTTAAAACTAAAAAAGACTCTTTCATGCATCGCTTATCTAAAAGCGATAAGTATCTTTCTTTACTAAGAAGATGGTTAAAAGTCATTACCATTCCTGAAAGCGAATTTTTAAGCGAATTTGATTTACGAGATTATTTCTCAAAAAACCAAGATAAAAAAATCATTCTAGTTCGGGCTTGGGACATAAGATGCACTTGTGCTCTGAAATTGCATCAAAAAAAAATTCGTGAAATACTTACACCTGATACCTCTTTTAGAACGTTAGCTGAGAACAGTGTAGTTAATCTTAAGAATAAATTCAGTGTTTTAATTGGAGTTCACGCGAGAAGAGGCGATTATAAACAGTATCTTGATGGTATTCATTTTCATGATTGGTCGAAATACAAATACTGGATGTGCCAAACAAAAAAGTTATTTGAAAAAAATCAAGGAATGACTGTTGGATTTCTTTTGTGTTCGGATGAATCCCCACCACTGAAAATTTTCGAAGGCTTACCTGTAACTTCTTTCAGAAATACCGAAGCCATTGTTGATCTGCACACACTTTCACTTTGTGACTACAATATTGGCCCGCCCAGTTCTTTTGGTACTTGGCTATCTTTTCACGGAAGAGTTCCCCGTCTTACTGTATCAGACAAAACTGAAATCTTATCGATTTCCCAATTCTCTTACAGCAAGACTTGTTAAATATTTTGACATTTTTCTCAAAACTCAGGTATACGAAGTATTATCTTCGAGTTCTGCTCTCAAACTGGAAGGATGTTCGTGAAAGTTATGCCCAGCACGGAGAAGATTTACTAGTCGAGAGTCTTCTTGGCCAAGTTGATTCTTTCATTGATATTGGCGCTAATGACGGGGTACTGTTCTCTAATACATACAAGTTTGCCAAAATGGGAGCACGTGGGCTCTGTTTTGAGCCTTCAGTCATAACCTACAGAAAACTTCGCCTTAATCACTTAATTCATCCGAAAGTAAAGTGTTTTCGACAAGCCGTTTCAAACCAAAGCATAATGCTTCCATTTGTCGAAAGGGGATATGAATCTGTCCTATCACACATTGAGACATTTTCCCAAAGCGACGAACAAAAGGTTCAATGTACGACATTTACTGAAATCCTTAATCGTAATCAAAAGTTTAATAAAATTGACCTGCTTTCAGTCGACGTTGAGGGCCACGAAAAAGAAGTATTTGAAAGTTTAGAAAAAGCAATTCAAGCACGAGTGATAATTTTGGAAACGGACAAGTCTGACCCAATGAAACTCTTAAACCTTCCGGCCCTTCATGAGCACAAACCAATGTATAACAATGGAATAAATTTAGTGCTCATGCACCATTCTGAAAAACCCACGACAATCAATCTCCCTCCCGGTTTTATACCATGTTAACGATTCGCTTAAAAGAGATATTAGTAAAATTAATTAATATCCCATTTTTCGGTTTATATCTGCTTTTACTTATTGCTGCAATTCTAAGAGGGCTGTTGGTAAAATCGGGAGGACAGTATTTTATTGTTGATGAAGCACGTTTTATAAACGGCCACTATCTACTTGCTTCAATAATCAACGGTTCTTTCTCAGAATCTATTGAAAGCATCGTTTCCAATCCTGCACATACCGGTTTCGTTATTTTTAGTTCTATTGCTGAAACCATTCGTTATCTTTATCTTTTCATTATAACAAGTGGCTCTATACATCCCTACGAACTTACATTGAATCCAACTTTAGGGATTGGGATCGCGACCTTCACCCTTTCCCTACCCTCCGTTATCAATATCGCTTTACTTTATGCGATTATAAGGAGAATAGGAGGAAAAAAGGGAGAAGCACTTCTCGGGGCTGCACTTATGACTTCCTCTTGTTCCATGTTTTATTTGTGCCGGCATCTAGTTCCATACGACTGTGCTTTAATGCTTGTACTTATTGCTCTGTGGATTGGCGTTAAACCAGTGAATAACCTAAAGAATTCATTCGCATGCGGCTTTATTGCCTGCTTGGGATTACTAACTTATAATGGTATTTGGATTTTATCGATTATTGTATGTTTGATACATGTGCTCTGGAAAAAAAATGGAAGTGATGGAAAGCTTAGAGCATTCGTTATTACGGCATTGGGGGGAATTACTCCTTTACTTTTGATTCAGTTTATAAGTTTAGCATTGGATCGAAACTTTGCTAATGATCTCCTTGACTGGGCAAAGGCTACATCAGGAAACCAAATGGGAGACTTTGGAATAGGTTGGCGAGTCTTATTTCAATACTTATGGGAAACTGAACACTTAAACCTTATTCTATGGATGGCAGGAATAATAATATCATTTTATTCTATGATTAAAGATAGGACTGCACTTTCCCTTTCTAAAGATAATCTAGGAGCATATGCCTTTCTATCAATATACCTTTTACTTATAATCGGTTCTGATATTCTTGATAATTTTGTTATCTATGACCGAATTGCAAGGATGGTGGTACCGTTCCTATGTATAGCCGTTTCCTTTCCGCTATTTAAAATAATGAATAGATCTACAAATTTGTCAGTCTTACTTATTTGCTGTGCTGTAGTGATTCAGACTGCCATCAATTTTTCATATCCATTTAGCATTATGTTTCCCGATGAAGTCAGAAAATTAACTAACGAAAAATATGGTAAAGTAAATCTAGCAAGTAGTTATAAAGGTGAAAATATTTCTGTATTTGATCTCAACGCAACGAATTCAATTTACACATTATTTAATGCAAATAAACTTATCCCACCCCTAAAGGGATTAAAAGATATACCAAATACGGAAAAAATATTCACTAAAAAACACCCTTATCAATACAAACCATATCAATACATGCATTTTAAAGAAAAGGAGCGAAATCTTCTTAGAAGTTCAAATTTAGAAATGATTCTCATGAAAATTCCCAATTCTTAAACTTATCTAAATTAAATATCATCACTTTGAAGCATATGACCTACAACAAAAGATAAAGACTCATTTGATACATTTATACTTTAAAATTCCAAAAATATGATACGCTATATTATCAAAAGTTTAATTAAATTATTCGGTTACGACTTGCGTAATATAAAAAAATTTGATTCTGCAGATGACCCCTATTTCGTATTAAAACTTCTGATCGAGCCAAAGAAAGTAACAACAATAATTGATGGTGGAGCTTCCATCGGCGATATTTCTAAAAAGTTATCATATATGTTCCCGAAAGCGATCGTGTTTGCTGTAGAACCCTACCCACCCTTTTACGATACCCTTATTAAAATCGCTGCTCAAAATAATAAAATCCGGGCAAAGAAACTTGCTTTTTCAAATATAAACAATTCAAGCATCCTTCAAATCAACCGATCAAAAGGAACAAACTCTCTATTAAAATCAAGTAAAGAAGGAAAAGCAATATATGGAAATCTTTTAGAAAGATCTGGAGAAGTGGAGGTCAAAAGTCAAAAAATTGACGACTTTATCCGCGAAAATTCAATCGAGCAAGTCGACCTGCTCAAACTTGACCTTCAAGGCTCAGAATTACCGGCTCTTCTTGGGGCTGCAAATTCTCTATCTGACGGGCGGATTAAATGTATACTCTGTGAAATCATGCTTCAACCTCACTATGAATCTCAACCTACAGCTGGTAGCATTCTTTACGAACTAATGGAAAAATACGACTATTCCTTGTTCAATCTCTACAATCATCACCACCATCACGGATATCTGTGCCAAGCTGACGCCCTCCTCTTTCACTCTTCCATCCATTCGAGTGTTGTAAAAAAAGCACAACTAGCTTTTCACTCACATTCGGTCGTTAGTGTTAATGCTTAATAAGCTGAAAATTTAAATTAGTTTACAAATATCTTAAATCAATACATCCATTTTGCACTAAAATTTACATTTACTCCCTTATAATCCCTTTGAGCTTAATGCTAGATACCAAACAAATCTGCACCAACGCGTTTGTAGGTAGTTCATGTATCAACCTATTTAATTAATAGATGATTATAAAATGAGTACGCATGTACCTATTATGCTAATGGCCTTCATCCGACCAGACCTCATCAAAAAATGTATGCAACAATTGGCAAAGTTTGAACCTCCAATTTTGTATGTAATGGGCGACGGACCAAGGAATCTGAATGAGGAAAAATTATGTAATGAATCCAGACGTATTGCATCCAATCCGAGTTGGGATTGCGAAGTAATTAAAATCTACAATAGTTCAAACAAGGGAATAGTAAAATCTTTTTGCACCGGTATGAACGCAATGTTTAACGAACATGAGTTCGGAATCTACCTTGAAGATGATATTTTATTGTCATCAAGTTTTTATAATTTTGCTAAAGATTTACTTATAAAATATCGCGATGATAGTAATATCGGTCATATCAATGCGACAAATATGGCACCTGATTACAAACCACCAAATAATGAATCATATATTTTCAGCAATCATGTTGCTGAATGGGGGTTTGCAACATGGAAAAGAATTTGGGATTCTTACGATGTTAAGATGATGGAATGGGCAAATGTTGATCAGCGCCAAATTCTAAAAAAAACTTCTACTAATCTTAGGGCAAAAAAGTCACTTAAGAAAATGTTTGACATACATTTCAATAATGATTTCCCCCTAGCATGGGGATACCAATGGCACTTTAACTGCCTTATTCATAATGCTTTAACAATTACCCCAACATTAAACATGAGTCTTAATATTGGTTTTGAAAGAAATGATTCAACAAATACGACCGGGATAAACCCAATTGCTCACGATTTGCAAGAATGTGCTTTTCCATTGACGCATCCCAAAATCATCGAACAAAACCTTAATTTCGACAAATTAGTAGCAAATAGGGTATGTCCGTCTCATATTAATATTTTAAAAGGAAAATTAAAAAATAAAATTAATTCTTTTTTTAATAATTAAATTTGCATGGGGATAATAAATTGGGGAATTATTGGACTAGGTGGAATGGCAAATAATTTCGCAGAATCAATTACGGATGTTAACATTGCCCGAGTTAAAGGAATTGCTGGAAAAAACATCGTTAAAACTAATAAATTTCAGCAAAAGTTCAGTGTCGACAAAAAGTTCTGTTTTACTGATTACGAAGATCTATTAAAATGCGAAGAAATAGACATTATTTATATTGCTGTTACAAATAACATTCATTTTAAATGGATAAAAAAAGCAATAGAATATAATAAACATATTTTGGTTGAAAAACCTGCGACAATTAACGCCGAGGAATCAAGTCAGGTATGCGACTTATTGAAATTTAAAAATTTGCTTTTTTGCGAGGGATTAATGTTCATGCATCATCCTCGAACAAAATTACTTTTAAACACAATCAGGGAAGGCAAAATTGGCAGCGTTACAAAAATAAGTTCTAGTTTTGGGTGTGAAGTCGTCCCTAAGTTAAATTTTTTCAAAAGACAAATTGACAAATTTAAAAGACAAAACAGATTATTTAGCAACCAACTTGGAGGTGGGTGTATTTTGGATTTAGGATGTTATCTCATATCAATTACTCAAATAATTTCAAATACTACCACTACTGAAAAACCAATTTACAATTTAAAAAAAAGATTGCTAAAATTTAGTTATAAAAATGTGGAAGTCGATGCCACTGTGGAAATTGAAGTTGATTGTAAATCAACATTCAACCTTCATTGTTCATTTACTCAAAATTTAGGTGAACAAACAATTATTGAAGGAACTGAAGGTGTAATATCGCTTCCAAGTTCATGGAGTTGTAATAAGGATACATTTTTATTAAACGAAAAATACACACTTTCTGAAAGCTCTCCTTTCGTGAATCCCTTCTCAAATCAAATCAAAAATATCAGTAAATGCCTACTAGAACATAATTATGAGCTCAAAAATGAAGTGTATTCATTTTACGATTTCCATACTAATATGGAATTGATTGATTCATGGAAAATCTATTAAAACATTACTGATCTTATATTCGGGCAAAAATTCAGTGGCTTATACCTGAGGGAAGAATTAATGTATAGATTTATATTATTAAATATTAATCAATATGGTTACAAGATGTAGAATTTGCGGTTCAAACAATCTCTTTGAATTTCTCGATTTAGGCTTTACTCCACCTGCCGACCAATTCTTGAGAGAAGATCAATTAAGCCGACCTGAAACATACTATCCTTTAAAGGTATTGATGTGTAAGGAATGCAGTCTTGCGCAACTCAGTTATGTTGTACCAGGAGAAGTGCTCTACCGTCGCGATTACCCCTATGAATCCTCAATGACACAATCAGGGCAACTACACTGGGATGAATTTGCTGAGTCTGTCTGTAAAAACTACAGCATTAAGGAGGGTGATCTAGTAGTGGATATAGGCAGCAATGTCGGGGTACTCCTTGGGTCTTTCGAAAAACAAGGAGCCAATACCTTGGGAATTGATCCAGCAAGTAACATTGTCCGTATCGCCGAAAAAAGGGGTATTGAAACTTGGGATGAATTCTTCTCTCCACGGATCGCAAAAAAAGTGGTTGAAGAAAAGAAAACCGCTTCAGTCATAACCGCCACTAATGTGTTTGCCCATGTCGATGATCTTAAATCTTTTATGGAAGCAGTTGATATTCTGATGTCAAAAAATGGGGTCTTCATCTTTGAGGCTCCCTATTTTGGAAACTTGGTCAATTTTCTTGAGTACGACACTATCTATCATGAACATTTATCTTACCTTCTGCTCGAACCGATCATCAAACTAGCAAAACAATTTGGTATGGAAGTTTCCGATGTTCTTGAAAGAGACATCCACGGAGGATCCTTCCGTGTTTTTATTTCCAGAATCGGAGAACGAGCAATTAATCAAAGAGTCGCCAGTTTCCTTAAACGAGAAAAGGACAGCGAATGGAGTTGTCCAAAGTCCCTGTCCAAGTTCTCCAAAAAGGTAAAGAGAAACAGAGAAGAATTGGTCTCTATGTTAAACTCGCTCAAAATAAGTGGCAAAAAAGTAGCAGCGGTCAGTGCTCCGGCGAAGGGAATGACCTTACTAAACTATTGTCGAATCGGAACGGAAACATTGGAATTCGTGACTGAAAAAAGTAAACTCAAGATAGGAAGACACTGCCCGGGCGTTCATATTCCAGTAGTGGGAGACGACTCGCTCATCGCTAACAGAATCGATTATGCACTTTTACTCGCCTGGAATTTTTCTGAAGAGATTATGAACAACCTTAAGGAATTTAAAGAAAATGGTGGAAAATTCATTATACCAATCCCGCACCCAATAATAATTGGCTAACCAACTACCGACATTCTATGGAAATCAAAAAAATTAAATGTATACAGGAAGATGAAAGAGGATCGATTACAGATATTGTAGAGCAAGTTGACTTCAATGGGGCAACAATAATTCGGAGCAAGGCGGGTTCGGTAAGAGGAAATCATTTTCACAAAAAAACAATACAGTATGTGTATGTACTTTCCGGCAAAATGAAATGCCTGGCTCAAAAACCCCAGCAACAAGTAATGATGGCAATAGTCAAGCAGGGGGATCTAGTATCTCATGATCTGCTTGAATCTCATTCTTTTGAAGCTTTGGAAGATACGCTTTTTTTAGTTCTATCATCTGGTTTACGAACCGGGAAAGACTACGAAAAAGATACCTATCGGCTAGAATCCCCTCTCACATTTTGAATTTTTACAGGACTGTCAATTTGCTAGCGGCGAAGCTAATACTGTCTATAAATTGAGATGGATGTTTTCGACGAATTAGCAAAGTACTATGACTTGATTCACGAGAACAAGAATTATGAGAAAGAATCGGCATACATCAACGGGTTAATTCAAAAATACAACCCCGGTGCAAAGACAATTTTGGACATAGGTTGCGGAACAGGAAACTACGCATTCGCAATGCAGAAATTGGGTTATGAGGTCGAAGGCGTTGATTCAAGCTCCCAGATGATCGATATTGCAAAAGGCAAACTATCAGAAAATGACTGTAATCGCCATCGCCCCTCTTTTTTTTGCGGACAAATGGAAGAGTACGATAGTCAGAAAAAATTCGATGCCGTCATCTGCCTTTTCTTTTCACTGTGCTACCAAACAACGGACGATCTTATTTTCGACTCACTCACCCGATTCAAAAATCAAATTAAAGAAAATGGTATTCTGATTTTCGATTTTTGGCACAAAGACGGCGTGTTGACACAAAAGCCGGAATTAAAGATACAAAATTACTGCACTGCAGATCTTGAGATAACAAAGCTAGTTCAACCAAGACTGGATGTATCGGCTGATTGCGTTAATATTGATTACACATTTTATTTAGAAAACAGGAAAACTGAAATATCCAAATTCAAGGAATTTCACAAGCTACGCTACCTCAACCCCAATCTCATAGTCAAATTGCTGAGGAAACTAAGTTTTAAAGTGATACAGGTAGAGGGGTGGATGACTAATAAAAAGCTACAAGAGAATGAATGGTCAGGGATCATTTTGGCTAGACCGGAATGACCTTTAAAACTCAATCGAAATCAAAATCATGAATTTTATTAAAAAGATTTTTAAGCGTGTCCCTGGAATAAGTTGGTTTCTCGATATTCGCCGAGAGCTGTCTCTCATTCGGTTTCAAACCACACAACAAACTAGGATCCAACAACAGTTTTATCGACAAGTGTTACGCAAAACTCGCATCGAGGAAGGAATGGTATTCCCCGCAGCGTACGAGCATCAAACTTTCTCCCAAAATGGAGAAGATGGTATTTTGAGTGAAATCTTAAAAAGAATTAATAAAGAAAAAGGTTCTTTCGTTGAAATAGGTTCGAGCAATGGTCTTGAAAATAATACACGTCTTCTATTAGAGACAGGTTGGAAGGGTGTATGGATTGACGGAAGCGTAGACTGCTGCAATGTAGCCAAAAAAAACAACCAAAAATCTCTTAAAGCAGGAAAGCTCAAAATTCGTAATTCAGTTGTTACAGCGGAGAATATAAATGAATTGTTAACTGAAATGAAAGTACCTGAAAATGTCGATGTGTTATCATTGGATGTGGACCTAAATACCTATCATGTTTGGGAAAAGTTAAACAAAGCATCCCCCACAGTAGCAATAATTGAATATAATGGTTTTTTTCCTCCAAATTCAAATTGGGTTGCCGAGTACAACCCAAATAAATGGTGGGATGGAAGTTTTAATATGGGTGCGGCTTTAAAACCACTGGAGGAATTATCAAAGAAAAAGGGATACCGCTTAATCGGGTGCGACTTATCTGGCGCTAACGCCTTTTTTATACGAGAAGAATTAGCAGCACTTCATTTTCCTGATTCTCTAGCAATCGAGAAGATGTTCGAACCAGCACAACCTTTTTTGCTCAATAATCCAGAACATAGGACCGACATATAAGTTTAAGTTTGAAACCCAAAAACCTAGGTTCTATAAGTGCATTTATTCCATGCTTCAATCATTGGGATACAGTTTGTACTGCTGTTCAAAGTATTAAAAATCAATCTTTGATGGTAAAAGAGATCCTAATTATTGATGATGGATCCTCTATTTCATGCCCGCACAATAATCTAATAAAAGATCCAATCATCAGAATAATCCGTCTCGATCAAAATCGCGGAAGGGGATATTGCAGAGAACTTGCATTCAGAGAAACTGGTGGAGACTTACTTCTTAACTTAGATGCCACAAACTCCCTTGAAGAAAATTTTATAGAGAAGGCACTACCTCACTTTTCTTCTTCAAATATTGCAGCGGTATCGGGAGCACTTATAAGCAAAAGACAAAACAATGCTGTCGATAGGTGGAGAGCACGTCATTTATTTCGTGAATCAAGCCTCAAGGATGCATGGGCAGAACCATGTTCTATGTTAATCACTTATGGCACAATATTTATAAAGCAAATTATCGAAAAGGTAGGTGGCTTTGATCCTTTACTTCGCTTCAAGGAAGATCAAGACATGGGCGATCGGCTAGCCTCAGCTGGGTATCAAATAATTGGAGATCCTAGATTAGAAATTTATCCTCTTATTAGTAACAGTATCCCTGAAGTCCTGGAACGATATTCCCGTTGGTATATGGACACTGATGAAAAGCCTTCATGGAAGGGCTATTTTCACAATTTGAAGGCATCTTTTCGACCGATGATGGAAACGGATCTAAAGAAAAGAGACTTTGCTTCTGCCTTCATTTCTTTGCTTGCTCCTCATTTCCAATTGTACCACAGCATAAAAGCTCAAAGATCTAAATCTTGAAATTACTTCGTTTCTGTAAAATTTGTTTCTATTATTAGATATTTATAACCAGATGAATCCAATTCCTGTAAATATTCCTAAATTTGATGGTAACGAAAAAAAATACCTAAATGAAGCAATTGAAAGCGGGTGGATATCTTCTGAGGGTCCGTTTGTTAATAAATTTGAGAAACAATTTGCTCTTAAACACGACAGAAAGCATGCCATTGCAGTTTCGAGTGGCACCGCTGCACTTTACTGCTGTGTTGACGCATTAGACTTATCTCCTGGTGATGAGGTTATAATTCCTTCTTTCACCATTGTATCGTGCGTTAATCCGGTAATAGAGAGTGGTGCAACTCCAGTGCTCGTAGACTGTGACCTTCAAACTTTTAACTCCACTCCAGAACAAATCATCTCAGCCATTACACCAAAAACTAAAGCTATAATTATGGTTCACATCTATGGATTACCCGTTGATGCTGATCCTATCTTGAAAATTGCAAAAGAAAGGAGAATAAAAGTCATCGAAGACGCCGCTGAAGTCATTGGTCTTGAATATAAAAACCGGCTCTGTGGCAGTCTTGGGGATTTAAGTACCTTTAGTTTTTATCCTAACAAACATATCACTACTGGAGAAGGAGGAATGGTTCTTACTGATGACGACTATTTAGCCGAAAGGTGTAAATCTTCCCGAAACCTTTGCTTTAATGAATCAAAAAGGTTTTACCACGAAAGAATTGGTTGGAATTTCAGGATGACGAACCTGCAAGCTGCAATCGGTTTAGCTCAGCTTGAAAATCTTGATATCTCAGTCGCAAAAAAGCGATGGGTCGGTCAACGGTATGATGAATCACTCGCTGATTGTTCCCTTATACAACTTCCAGTTCCAAAAACTTCTTACGCAAAAAATATATATTGGATATACCCCATTGTGCTTAAGGATTGTTGCCCACTAGATGTGAAACAAATAACAGATAAACTTAAATTACTAAAGATTGGAACTCGACCATTTTTTTATCCAATGAATAAGCAACCTGTATTCAATAAGATGGGGTTATTCATAAATGATTCACACAGAAACTCAGAGCACCTAGCTGAAAATGGGTTTTATATTCCTGCTGGTTTAGGGATAACTGAAAAACAAATTAACATAGTTGCTAATTCTTTGATTAAAATCGTACAGAATCAATAATCATGTGTTCCCCAAAAAACTATAAATGAAAATAGGTGTAGTTTTTCATGGTAACCTATTCGCTGGTGGTTGCTTCCAACAAAGTTTAAATGCGATAAGGCTTCTGTCCAAAGAAAATGGCCCTTACGAGTTTATATATTATACGCCAGATGAAGGAAATGTATTATCTGCCGAAAAATACGGGATTAAGGCTAAAACAATTGATTTCGGTCGAAAACAAAGATTCATCCACAGACTCAGAAAACACATTTCACTGAATCGAATTTTAAACAAGTGGGGAATTTTCCAACCAATTGACACTATCTTCGAAAAAGATAATGTGGACTTACTTTATTTTACAGGACCCTCCCCTATTTGCTTGTTCTTAGAAAGACTTAACTATGTTTTGACTTTTTGGGATTTGTGTCACCTTGAACATATTGAGTTTCCTGAAGTTAGGCAGAGTTTTGAATTTGAAGCGCGAGAAAATTTTGCTCGGAATGCTCTGCCAAAAGCAATTGCCGTAATTGCAGTATCGCCGTCCGGAAAGAAAACCTTGGAGGAAAAATACTCCTTAGATAAAAACCGAGTACATTCTCTATCAATATCTCCCGCACTTAGAGAATACGATATTAATGATTCGGGATTCGACCCAAGGAAAGAAGCCAACATTCCAGCAGGTTCTCCCTATGTTTTCTACCCAGCACAATTTTGGGCTCATAAAAACCACAGGCTCATTATCGATTCACTTTGTTGCCTGAGGGAAAAAAGTGAAGAGGTTTATGCCATTTTCTGTGGCTCAGACTGTGGTAATTTAAAAATAGTATTGGAAATGGCTAATAATAAAGGTGTAGGTGACCTGGTAAAATACCTAGGCTTCGTCCCAGACAAGTTCATGCCAATATTATACAAGCAAAGCATCGCACTTGTTATGCCCTCCTACTTTGGTCCTGTGAACATGCCCCCACTTGAAGCTTTTGAGCTAGGTACACCCGTCATTGTTTCAGACCTTGAAGGAATTCGTGATCAGGTAAGCGATGCAGCTTTACTTGTTCCACCCGATGATCCCGCAATTCTTTGTGATACGATAATTAAACTGTTAAAAGATGAAAATCTTAGAAACAACCTTATTAGAAAAGGTAAGAAAAAGCTATCAACGCTTACAGATAGCGACAGACTTGGAACTTTAAATAAAATCTTTAATGCATATTATAAAAAAAGGTCTACATGGTCATTAGACTAATAAACGAGCTCATTCATTTTTGTTAGATCGATGGTAATGAAAATAATGTTGACTCAACCTGAAGAAGAAAAAAAAGAGGAGCTTCGCCATTTTTACAAAAAACAAGATTTGCTAAGAGACTTAATTTTGAATGAGGAAAATGCCTTTTCACTCACACAGAACCCAAAGGAAGCAAATTATATTTTATTTATCGGTGGAATAAATGGAGAACATAATGAATTCATAATTAGAAATCGTATTTTTAAGAATTACAAAAAGAAATGCTATGTAATCAGCGATTCTGGTTTTGGACTAAAATCTGTAAAAGGAATCTACACATCTTTATCGAATAAAGAATATAACAAAAGCATTCATGAAGCAGGATGGTACTTTCCGATGGACGATTTATCGGAATATGCCGAAGAAAATAACATTAAAAAAAACTGCAATATTCTATGTTCGTTTCGCGGAGATATAAACACTCATCCAGTAAGAAGAATTATACATGAGTTAATGACTAGTAAGGCTTCGAAAAATTACCAGTCAACAAACACAGAAAGTAAACAAATCACGGCTTGGATTAAATATGATCTTACTGAAATAAATTTACTTAAAAAATCTTATATCCAAGAAATTCTTAACAGTAACTTTGTACTTTGCCCTAGGGGTTACAATACTTCATCCATGAGAATATATGAAGTTATGTCTCTGGGACGAGTCCCAGTTATAATTTCTGATCAGTGGGTAAAACCTGAAGGTCCTAATTGGGAAAAATTTTGCATATTCATTAAGGAAAATGAGGTCGAAAGACTTGAAGAGATAATTGACAAATATAAAAATAAAAGTCTGCAAATGGGAAGAATCGCCAGAAGAGAATGGGAACTTTGGTTTTCAAATTCAGTTTATGCTTCCAATATACTAAATAAAATAGAATCTTTATCGAAGCGTAAAAGAAACTTTATTCCATACCATTATTTGCCATTACTAAATATCAAGTATTTATATTTCTTCTTAAAGTCATTCTCAATAAAATGAACATTAGTACAATTCATAAATTTTTAGCAACTCATACACTTTCTCTTAAAATATGCGTAAAATTACGTAATCAAATGAATTGTGTTATTCAAAATTATGTAGCGAATGGATGTGATATGAAGTTCAATGGAGAATTTTTTATTATAGAACATTTAATAAATAATTGTAATTCTTTTGTTGATGTTGGCGCAAATGCTGGCGAATGGACTGATCACATTGTCAGAATACAAAAAGATATTACTAGTTTCCATATTTTTGAACCTCAATATAATCTATATGAAAATTTATGCCGAAAGTTTGCATTACCAAATTTCTACATTCATTCGGAACCTCTTTCTAACAAGATTGGTGATGTAAATTTTAAGATTGAAGGCAGGAGTTCCAGAATAAACAATAATAGGGTTTCGTCATCTAATATAATCAAAAGTAATCGATTAGATAATATTGTCCAAGATCCAATCGACTATGTTAAAATTGATTGTGAGGGACATGACTTACAAGTAATCCTAGGAGCTGAAAAACTCATATCAAAAGGCTATATAAAATTCATCACATTTGAATATAACGATTTATGGTTAGAAAACTCTACTTCTCTAAGTGGTTGTATAAGCTTTCTTAAATGTTATGATTTTAAGGTATATAGGATAAGTCAGGATTCTATTGTAGACTTTGAGTATGAATTACTGGGAGATTTTTATAGATATTCTAATTTCATTGCGATTCACAATAACTACCTACATCTCGTCAAAGAAATAATTTCTAAAGACATTTATTAATACCGTTTCTCGTCTTAAAGATCATACCAAAAAAGTCACTTCCATCATTAGGGTTTTTACATCCTTACATTGAAACAAGGTTTAATGAGATTGAATCAAAATTATACCCAAAGAACCATTTGTGGGGATGTGATGCAATAGTAGATTGTAAGGATTGGGACGCCTCCCAAGTTCATACATTAAAGTATAGAATACCAAAAGTTTTAGAGAAATTATTCAATCATCATTTTTTTCGTAATTCACCTGGCATACAAGTCGAATTTGCTGCATGGAAATTATCAGGCACATTGGATGTAATTTACTCTGTTTGCGGCCCACTTACATTATCTAGATTCTATAAAAAGACACAACTTGTATCATGGGTATTCCAATTACCTCATGATGCTACTACGAGCATTCTCTCTTCCTATCAGGTTAAAAACTTAAAAAAACATAAGGGGTTTTGTTGTCTAACCCCCAAGGCAGAAAAAGATTTTTCAAAGTATTCGGTATCACAATTTATACCATGGTGTATAGATCTTGAATTATTCGATGGTAAACCTGCAATTGAAAAACCTAAAGAGCCATTTTTTTTAGCTACAGGAAAAACCGGCCGTGATTATAATACTCTAATAAAGGCAGCCGAAAATGTTGATGCTGAAATTCGTATAATTGCTCCTGCAGAGCAAAAGTCACGCAATCTTCCAAAAAATATAAAATGGTTTGATACATCAATCGACCCACCAGATAAAAGAATCGATTACCCAACTTTGCGTCAATGGTATGCTCAGTGCATTGCTGTATGCATCCCGTTAACCGGAAACACTGATGATACTTGCGGTTACACGAACATGCTTGAAGCAATGGCGATGGCAAAACCAATCTTAATGACTAAATCGGGCAGTTTACATATTAATCCCGAACAGAGGGGTTTCGGTTTATTAGTTAATCCCAAAGACCCGGTTGACTGGGCGAGTTCGATGAGCAAATTGTTGAAGGATTATAATAATTATAAAAGAATGGGCATGGTTGGGAGAGAAATTGCTGAGTCAGAATTCTCATTAGAAACCTTCAATAATACAATTATAAATTTTTTAAAAAATTGCCTAAAAAAGTAGATAAGAAACTCGATAAATTGTTTTTCAGTGTGGTTGTGCCTTCTTACGAAAGACCTGCTGATTTACGAAGATGTCTTGTCTCATTGGGAAATAATAGACAAGGAAAACAAATTAGATATGAAGTTTTAGTAACTGATGATTCGAAAAGTACACGATGCAGGAAACTAATTGAAGAAGAATTCCAAGATATATCTTGGGGGAAAGGAAAGAATAATGGCCCAGCAGGAAACAGAAACGCCGGAGTGAAAAGAGCAAATGGTGACTGGATTGTATTTATTGATGATGATTGTATTGCTGAAAAAAACTTTTTATTAGCATACGCCAACGCAATAATAAGAAATCCGATAATCAATGTTTTTGAAGGAAGAATTTCAGCTGATAGACCAAGAAAAACTTGGAGTGAAGGGTGCCCTGAAAATGAATCAGGTGGAATGCTTTGGACTAGTAATTTATGCGTTAAGAAAAGTACATTCATCAAATTAGAAGGTTTCGATGAAAGATTTGAGACTTCTTATGAAGATGTTGATTTTAGCTACCGGTTAAAAAAGATGAATTACAAATCAATTTTTGTGAATGAAGCAGCTGTTTGTCACCCTTGGAGATCTTTAAGAAAAAAGGGAAAGAATAATTGGAAAAGCAATTGGCACGAAGTTACTTCTTTGCTTTTGTTTTGTGAAAAATATAAGTACAAAAACGAAGAGCATTCTAATCCTTTAATTTATTTAAAAAACTTTTCCAGAATTATTTCTAAAGATCTCATTAATTGTGCGTGCGTTTTAAAACTTAGAGGATTCGATATTTTACTTAAAGATGCACTTATTTCACTAATTGTTTTCTTTCTACTTACCATTCGCAAAACAAACAAATAAAGTGAAACAGCTGTATGTTTTTATGGGTGATGGTGATTTTTCATACACAACTGATGAACACAACAATGCAAGTTATACCCATCACTTGATTCCCCTTGAAATCTCCAAGAATTTCGCGACTGTCTACATTGGAGGACCGAAAACATCAAATTCCAACCGAAAATTCGGTAGACTAAATATGTTTCATCCAATCGGTTTAAAATCCTTTCAAAAGTACAAGTTCTTTGAAATATTTTATTTTCTTCAAATAAAATTCTTTCTTTGGAAATTAATAAAAAACCAAGGCATAACACAATTATTGTGCACAACCTATTGCGGTTTCCTAAAAAGAAAGTTCAAGTTGCTCGATAAGGAAAAATATATCGTACAGTTTGATGACGAATTCCTTGACCCTTTAAATAGACTGATAAACCTCTACGATGGTATGATGTGCGTTAATTATGCCTATTTCCAAATACTTAAAAAAAGAACTCACAATAAACCAGTATTTCATGCTCCCGTTCTGCTTTCTAATAATTTTCTAGAAACTAGTATTGAAAAGAAAAAGATAAAAGAGAAAAGTTTTAACTTTTGCGTTATAGGCAATATTGATTTCCAAAAATTTGATCTTAAAATCTTAGTCAACATTGCTAATGAAATTGAAAATTCAAAAATTTTCTTTCACGGAACAGTTATAGGGGGAACAAATAAATTCTTACTCTCTAACCTAGTTTCTGAATATGAAAATATATCATATCATGGGGAATATAACCACGAGGATACGCCAGCACTGATTTCGAATTATGAATTTGGCCTTGTCCCTTTTGTTCTTAATTCCAGAACTATGGGAGCATGGCCAACTAAAATTTTGGAATATCTTTCATGCGGTCTTCATGTATTCACTCCTGATTTGGGTTTTGAAGACCCCATTCGAAAATATTTGAACTTTTATGAAAACTTTAATGACATTAACCAAAGGATTGAAAGATTGAGAACGGAATCAAGTCTCAATGAAAACCCGGAACTTCAAACGATTCTTGATACATACATGGTCGAACATAGAACAAAAGATTTCTTAAACTACGCTAAATCTTTATGAAGTTACATGATTTCTTCATTCATTTTCCAAATACATATGCGTTTTTATGTTATTGCAGAAGAATACCAAATTTTGAAAAAATACTGTACCTTCGAAATATTAAAAAAAATCAGGTAGTTTTTGATATTGGAGCAAATATTGGAGTTTATACAAAGCTGTTCTCACAACTATCTGGAGAAAATGGTACCGTTCATTCATTTGAACCAGTTCCTGAGACTTTTCAACTACTGATAGATTCAGTAGCTGGATCAAAAAACATAAGGGCAAACAATCTTGCCGCTGGAGACACCGAGGGAATGATGAACATTTCCTACGATCCAAAGAATTCAGAAAAATCAAGCCTTCTTGGACCACAGAATAATAGTAATTTTGTCAGGACAGTTAAAGTTCTTGCACTCGACACTTATGCTCAAGATGTAAACTTAGAACGCTTAGATTTTCTTAAATGTGATGTCGAGGGTTTTGAACTAAAAGCCTTGAAAGGAATACAGAATACGTTGGCAAAATATCACCCTAAGATTTCGATCGAAGTTACCTTACCTTATGATCAAAAGCTTGAATTATTTGATCTATTAGTGGATATTGGATACGATCAATTCCAAAAAATCGAAAGGGGCTTTCCTACCTATGCCACTGATCAAGATACTCAACAAGAAGGAGACTATTTTTACCTTTATGCAACTTCTTCATTGGCTTCCTAAATTCTTAGTCAGACACAAAATCATCGATTTCCTTTGTAGCGTAGGACTGCAGGAGCGTGTTATCAAAATTAATTTCAACAACGGATCAATGGCAATGATCGATCTATCAGACCCAGAACCAAGAAACATATTTATAAGGGGCGAATTCGAACCTCATTTCTTTAGAATTGCCAACGCCTTCATTCCGGAATCTGGCATTTTTTTTGATTTAGGTGCGAATGTAGGCTTTTGTTCATTCGGTCTTGTACCCTCGAGACCTAAAGCTCGATTTCATCTATTCGAAGCTAGCCCTCAAATGATAAATCTACTGAATCAGTCAATAGATTTGCATAAGATACACTCGTTTTCATTGACTCAATGCTGCCTTTCAAACAAGGAAGGAAATACAAGCTTCCATCTTAGTGTTAAACAGTCTGGACAATCTCATGTTGCGACCTCATGCGAGCAAGGAACCGACATTTCCAACCTGCTACTTGACCAATATTGCGAGGATCATAAAATTAAACATATAGACTTCGCCAAGCTCGATGTGGAGGGTCAGGAAGTTCCTACTTTAAAAGGCTGGAGGACATCTCTTAGTCAACAAAATATCAAAGCTATATATATAGAAATTATTCCAGAAAACCAGGCAAGATATGGTTATGAAACCAACTCCTCATTAGTTTTGCTCGAATCCTTTGGATACAAGCTTTTTATTTGTAAGCCCGAAGACTTTAAAGTTTTTGGGAACAAGTTAGAAGCTCTGACTTTCGAGGGTGGTACCATCTCGGTTTCTAGCTTCAGTGCCAAAGACTACCCTCCCTCATTTGCCACTGATGTATTGGCGATCGCAACTCAATGACCTTACAATTACCAAGCAATATTTTTATTTTAAGGAATAATGACTTAGGCGATGTCTTAGTAACCACCCCTCTTCTTGCTGGATTACGCAAAGCATTTCCCGAAGCAAAGATTTCCGTTGGGGTTGGAAACTGGGCCCAAAGCCTTCTCGAAAACAATCCTGACGTGGACGAAATTGCAAGTTGCAATGCCCCCTGGCATAATAAACAAATCTGCAACTTTCCTGCCAATTCACCTAAAACCTTTCTTCAAGGGTTGTTTTATGTGCTGTTCTCCAAAGAAGCCCGTGACCTATCTAAAGCAAAATACACCCACGGTCTGGATATTTTGGGAAGTCGACAAGGTTCGTGGCTAATGCGCCGAGCTAAGATCTCGAATCGTTTTGGAGTACGAGGCTATGCGGGTGGAGATAATTGGTGCAACCAATGCGTTAACTTTGAAGAGAATAGAAATGTCGCAGAATCTGCACTTGCCTTTTTACCCTTACTAGGAACCAGTGAAACTATCGCTCCCCGACCGCGAATTTTCCTGACCCAAAAAGAGAAAGAAACGGCCAGTCGAATATGGGGATCCAAAACCACATTTACTAGGCGCATCATTATTGCACCAGGTGGAGGTTTTCCCGAGAAATGCTGGGGAGATGGTCGCTTTACAGAGCTGACGAATCTTTTGCTTAAGGAGGATAATCTGCAGGTGTGTATTCTTGGATCTCAAGAAGATCGTAATCGAATCAAATATCAACAGAATTTAGGAAACAATAGAATTCGAAATTTTTGTGGTACCCTTGACCTAAGAAAGTCAGCAGCCTTGATTTCGGAAGCAGACTTCGTATTCACCAACTCATCTCTTTGCATGCATTTAGCCGGAGCTTTTAAAATTCCATCGATTTCCCTATTAGGCGAGTGGTATGATAGTGCGAGGTTACATCAAATACAATGGGGTTACATTGAAAGTCAAGTTTTGGGAAAAGAAATAAGTATTGGTAAAAATCGTATAGTATCTGCAACTGAGGCGTACGCGTGTTTTGAAAATACTTTACAGAATCAAGCTATTTAAGCTATGAAAATCTGTTTCATATCGGGTCCTTACAAACCCGGCAAATGCGGGATCTCTGATTACATATATCTTCTCAGTGCAAAACTAAAAAACCAAGGGCACCAATGCCAACATATTGCCAATGATGATGGTAACACATTATCACACATCTCAGGTAACCTTCCACCAGCAGATTTTTACAGTATTCAGTTTGCGCCTTTTTCTTTTTCATCAACTGGCTTGTCGAAAAAAAGACTTTTAGGGTTAGCCAAATCATTAAATGGAGAAAATACACACATTAATTTCCACGAAATTTGGATTGGTGCATACCCAAGTGCAAAATGGAAAGAAAAGACGATTGGGTGGCTTCAGAAAAGAGAAATAGTTAAATTTATTAATATAAGTAATCCTGTGACAATAACCTGTTCTAACTCTGCTGCGATTGATCGAATGAGACAATCTGGTATAGATTGCAATTACCTTTATCTGTTTGGAAATATTCCTTTTTCAAAAACCGAGCAAAGCAAAGCATCAACAGTTCTATCAGTTGCCTTTTTTGGAACTCTTTACGAAAAGTTCCCATACGGTCTTTTGGCGGAAAAATTAAATGAAATTTCTAAATCTTTAAATATTCCTATCCATATCAAAATAATAGGCAGGCAAAGGGAGAGCGGTGGTTTAAAGGAAATCAACAAAATTGGTAAAGAGTTATCTTTTGTAATATCTCAACTAGGAGAACAACCAAGCAAAGCAATATCTAAAGAGTTTCAAAATTGTGATTTGGGTGTATCCACAACTCCCTACGACATTATCGGAAAGAGCGGTGTCACCGCTGCAATGCTAGAACATGGCTTACCTGTCCTTTCCTATGACGATGGCGACACACCAAAGAATAAATTGTCTATTATGCAAGAGTACCATGATCAAGTTTTTTTGCTTAATGACTCATCAGTAACCCAAAAACTGTTTTCATTTTTGAAAAAACCTCGAAAATCCTTTTTTGATGGAGTTGCCTACACTGCTAAGAAGATGCTAGAAGTCCTTCATTGAATCCCAAAAAACAAGAAAACGCTTATCAAAACCCGTGGCCATGGTGGCATCAGTTGGTTTTAATATGCTGGCGACTCGCTTGGTTTTTCTTTTGCAGGTGGACGCCCAAGTTTTTCAATCCCTGGAGGATACTGATTCTTAAATTATTTAGAGCCAAACTTTCCGGGCTACCATTCGTACATAGTTCTGCAAATATTCAAATTCCTTGGAATTTAACGATGAAACATCGTGCATGCTTAGGTGAGCGTGCAAATGCCTATTCCCTGGGGAGAATTGAAATTTTAGAGGGTGCTACTGTTGCACAAGAGGCATATCTGTGTACCGGTTCGCATGACTTCTCGGACCCTGCACTACAATTAATCGTAAATAAAATCACCATAGAGCCTCACGCTTTTATAGGAGTACGGGCTATGATTATGCCGGGAGTCAAGGTCGGAAAGAATGCAGTCGTGGGTGCAATGTCAGTCGTGACCAAGGATGTTCCTTCCGATCAAGTTGTTGCCGGAAATCCGGCCCGTAAAATTGGGGAACGGTCGCTTACTTAAACATGGAAATATCCAACAAAAAAATACTCATTACGGGCGGACTTGGCTTTATTGGATCTAACCTTGCCCGACGGTTGGTAGAATGTGGGAATTCAGTAACCGTATTGGATAGTTTGATTCCAGAATATGGAGGAAATCCTCGAAACCTTCACGATCTAAGGGAGAAAATTGTGGTTAATCTTTCTGATGTTCGCGATCCTTTCTCGATCAATGAATTAATCAAAGGGCAGGATTACCTGTTTAACCTTGCTGGGCAAACCAGTCATTTGGACTCGATGAATGATCCCTTCACCGATCTAGATATAAATGCAAAAGCTCAGTTATCGATCTTAGAAGCATGTCGCAAAAATAATCGCAATATTCGTATTGTCTTTGCAAGTACCCGGCAAATTTATGGGAAACCACAATATCTACCAGTTGATGAAAAGCATCCCTTTAACCCGGTTGATGTAAATGGAATCAATAAAATTGCCGGTGAGCAATATCACTTGCTCTATAACCAAGTACATGAAATTCGATCCAGCGTACTCCGGTTGACCAACACTTACGGTTCAAGGATGCGCATCAAGGATGCCAGGCAAACCTTTTTAGGAATATGGATACGCAATTTAATTGAGAAAAAACCAATTCAAGTTTTTGGAGACGGCAAACAACGCCGTGACTACAATTATGTCGACGATGTAGTCGATGCATTGATTATTGCAGCTACAAAAAATGAATCAGTCGGCAAGGTCTATAATTTGGGAGCACCCGATCCTCTCAGTCTTGAGGATACCGCAAATATTATGTGCCAAGGGATCGAGGGTAGTGATTACCAAATGATTCCTTTTCCTGAGGAGCGAAAAGCTATCGATGTGGGAGATTTCATCTGCGATTACTCTGCCTTTCGTGATCAATTTGGATGGGAACCCAAAGTTAAATTTGAGGAAGGAATTAAAAAATCACTCGAGTATTTTCGAACTGAGCTCGAACACTATATTTAAGATATGATACCTTTTGGAGACCCTTCCGCTTCCTACCAAGGCCATAAGTCTGAAATTGATCAGGCGATCAAGCGGGTACTCGATTCGGGGTGGTATGTATTAGGAACTGAAGTCGATGCGTTTGAAAAGGAATTCGCATCTTTCCATGGCAAGGATTATCATGCCGTGGGAGTGGCCAATGGAACCGATGCCATTTCCCTGTGCCTCAGAGGCCTTGGCCTAGGGATTGGAGATGATATCATCACCCCATCCCACACTGCAGTGGCCACGGTTGCTGGAATTGAACAGGCAGGCTGCACGCCGGTATTCGCAGATATTGATCCGAATACAAGATGCATTGCCCCCAAGTCCATTGAGGAGAGATTGGGC
>Ga0209308_10000822_pt1 | contig 30422 bp, 22 predicted proteins | sample COGITO_mtgs_1204_3_FD_184806 | JGI IMG/M metagenome (GOLD analysis project Ga0209308, IMG submission 184806) | Pelagic marine microbial communities from North Sea - COGITO_mtgs_120405 (SPAdes) (version 2) | ecosystem: Environmental > Aquatic > Marine > Epipelagic ...
TAATCGGGTACGCGCGACTGCTATTAGTCTTCGTTTCTTTCTACTACTCTTCTTCTGGTGGAAGAACAAACACAAAAAACCACGCGGGATTTATATCCGTGTTCACGTATTTGCTCTCATTCATTTGCGACGAGTTGGATGGTCGTTTTGCACGAAAATGTAACCAGTGCACGGAATTCGGCGCGGTGCTGGATATGGTCACGGATCGATTGGCGACGACTGGATTGTTGATCATCTTGTCGAATATTTATTCCGAGATGCAATTTGTGTGCATATCGTTGATATTCTTGGATATTTCCTCGCATTGGTTACAAATGCACTCGCAACTGGCCATCGGGAAGAGAGGACACAAAGACATGCGAGAGAGTCGCTTTCGATTGTTGCGCTTGTATTACGCCAATCGAATATTCATGGGAGTGTGTTGCGTGTCCACGGAGGTTTTGTATCTGTGTTTGTTCATGGCTAAGGATAAAGAGTTGAACGCGATACCTGGTCTCGTACCGATATCGAAAGAGATCATCAAGCGCGTTTCCTTCATCGAGACGTTCGATTCGTTCCTCCAAAAAACGCTCGGCGTCGGCTCTTTGCGAACGTTCGCGACGCAATTCATCGTTCTCGCTATTCCTGGATTTTTGTTGAAACAAATCGCTAATATCGCGCAATTGCGGTCCGCAGTCGTTGCCATGTGTGAACACGAGCCTGAATTTGCGGCGAAACGAGAAGAAGCCGGGACTAAGAAGAACTGATGAATGAGCGTTTCTCACTATTATTATAGCCTCGTAGTAGATATTTGTGTGTTGTTATTTGAGGAAGACTCTTTTTGCTTCACTTTTCACTTTTCACTTTTCTTTTGCGCTTTTAATCAAAATGTCACCACCATCATCTGCGACGAAGAAGAAGAGAAGAAGAAGAAGAAGGTTTGCCATCGTAGACTGCGAGGATGAGGTCGAGTTTTCGTACGTCGCCATCGCGTATTCTCGCCTCCTGTCCTTCTCCTCAAAATCCTCCTCCAATTCGTCTTCCAATCAAGAAGAAGAAGAAGAAGAAATTTGGGAACACCATCGAGTGCCGGAGGGAGAATTACCAGATATGAGCGAGATTGAGACGTACGATGGGATCGTCATAACCGGGTCTCGACATTCCGCCGTGGACGGGGTGAAATCTATGCGATGGATGAAACATTTGAAACAGTTTTTAGAACGCGTGGCACGCTTGAGAAATGAGAAGAAACAACCGAAAATATTCGCGGTGAACTTTGGCGCGCACGTGTTGTGCGAAGCGTTAGGAGGGAAGGTAAGGAGACGTAATAGTATTAATAGTAACGAAGAAGAAGAGTTGGATGTGATTGGGAAATTCACGTGCGAATTTGATACGAGCGCGTGCGAGAAAGCGTTCCCGAAATCGGTTTGGTCGAATACGCGCGCGATAATCGAAGAGAAGGAGAAGCGCAGAATGAAGATGGTATCGAAGCAACGGGACGAGATTTGCGAGTTGCCAGTAGGTGCGGTGATGCTCACGAAGGCGGTCGTTGACGATGACGACGACGATGACGATAACAGTAGTGATGAAGAAAAAGAGAAAGAAAGCCCCGATCCTCCGGAACCGGAATCGGTGTTCCAACCCGTGCCGCACGAGTTTTCCAAGTTTATTCCGGAGAGGCAGAAACCAAAAGTAGCGGGAACGAGTAGCGAAGACGCTAATGCGCACGAAAAGAAGAAGAAGAAGAAAGAACAAATACGAGCAGCGAAAAAGAAGAAACCTCTGTCGTATTCGAACGAAGCGGTGTGTTGCTGGGCGTGGTCGCCGTCCTTCAGTGATGATAAAGACAACACAAAGTCGAAGGCGAGAGTGTTGGCGTGGCAACACACGCTTTTGCGAGACGAAGAAAAAGAGAAGAAGAAAAAAGAATACGACCCGGAATCAGACCCGTCGATTGCGTTTTTATCCTTAGCGAGAGCTTTTCTGAGAAGCAAGAACGACGACGATGAAAACGACGACGACGAAAGCAGCGGCGTTTCGTACTTAAAGGATTCGAAAACCTCGCTCTCGAAATGTTTACAAGCCGCGAGAGAGACGATCGAGGCACAGAGTTTAGACCAGTGGAAGAAGAAATCCATCGTCAGAGACGAAAACGGAAACGTCACTGAACACGACGAAAATGAAGTGGTCGTCTTAGATAAAATGGAATCCGTCGCCGAACAGGCGTTCCTAGCCACTGCGAAAGCGGTAAAATCAGAGTTGGATTACGCGAGCGAAGAGTTTCGATTGTATTCCTCCTTGAACGAAGTCGCCAAGAACGCGTTCGAGAGATGCACGAAAGAAGTTTTAGACGCTCGAGTCTTCGTTGAAAAAATCGCAGACACGGAAAAGAAAATACACTGCTCGATACTTCCAACCATAGAAGCGTTGGAAAAACAAATCGAATTGTTCGAAACGACCGTCCAGAACGCGGAAAAGAAGTGCGATGAAATCGACGCCAGGATAGCTAAATTAGCCTAAACGCCGAAAAGGAAACGTTTGTTCAATTCGTTTTTCGGTATTTAATACAATGCGACTATTAATGGTGGGGGGCTATTCAATGCGTTTATTCTATTCTTCTACATCCACTAATTTAAACACGTCGCTTCTCAGCACAATCTTCTTCCCTGCGAATATTTCCTCCCCTTCGTGTTCGCACTTCTCCTCGCCGTGCCTGAAGAAACAAACACGTCCAGCCTTTGGCGTCACGCTCGCGATTCGATTTCTATAGTCGTCCAAGAAATACGTGTTCCCTCCTTTCAGCCCGTTCTCTTCTCCGGCTAAATATAAGAGCATCGTGTGCGTGCTCACTAACTTTTGATGTCGCGCGTTCTTCGTTCGCACGCGCTCGTCGATGTGCGGCCCGAAATGGTGCGATTCCGTGTATTCGTACACTCTGAAATTTTCATTGAGAGAGTGAAAAACCTCTTCTTCTTCTTCTTCTTCTTCTTCTTCTTCTTCTTCTTCTTCGTCGCTGCGAATAAACATAGTCTTCAACCCGATATCCTCCCATAACATTTTCGCTAATTTCTCGTCTGCGAACGACATCCGATTGTTTTTCCTCCTCGCTTCTCCGAATTTCGGTCCTCGGCTCGTGGCCAGTTGATACTCAAAAATCGAACAGATGGACGCGACGATCGAATCGCACTCTTTCTTGCTCAACACGTCGTCTCTGATTAAGATTTCGTGAAACGGATTTTCAATCTTTTCTGTTTTGTGCGATAGGTTCAAATCGTACGGTCGTTTGGTCAGCACAGAACCGATCTTCGAAGAGAGCAGCGTTTGGGAAAACTTCATCTCTCCTTCTTTTTCTTCTTTGTTTTCGTTGTTATTCGTAGTATTGCTCTTTGTCTTATTCTTCTTATTCTTCATTCATTCATGTTCTTGTTAATTATTGTTGTTAAAGTTATTCATTTGCGATTCTCATCAACCCCTACTTTTGTTGTTTTTGTTGTTCTCGTATTTTGACTGAAAAATTGTTTGTACGGATTTGCACCATTTTGTACCAAATTTTATGACTTGTGGTGTACTGACCACTCCTAAAATTTTTTTTCTGCGCAAAAACAACAACAACAACAACAACAACACACTTTTAGCAATACCTACTACTCTATTAAAGAGCATCATCATCATCATCAAAACGACACACGACGATCACTACTACTCGCTTTAAACCTGCGCAGTCAGTCAATCGTGGTGGCAGCAAAACACATGGCGGCAACAACATCAACAATAAAAGAAGATGATCATCAATTCCTCAAGAAACAATCGAAACTGGACGAAGAGAAAACTATGTGTTCGAACAAGAATAGGTTCGAGTTAGAATTAGAATTCGTGCAATCGTTGGCGAACCCGCGATATTTACACCATCTGGCGACGACGACTTCGACGACTTCGACGACGACTTCATCCAACAACAACAACAACAACAACGAAGATGATGATGATGATGATGATAAAGAACCAATTGATATCCTCAACAGCAAAGAAATGATCGAATACTTATCCTACCTCCAGTACTGGTATCGAGACCCGAGATATTCGAAATACATCTTATACCCGCACTGTTTATACTTTCTGAAACTTTTGCAAACGGATGAGTTTCGGAAAGCGATGCGAAACCCACGAAGGGTAGAGGAAGTGCACGTGGCGCAGTTTACGTTTTGGGCGGAGGATTTGACCGAAAGAGTGAGGAAAGTGATGACGACGACCACCGCCACCAACGACGACGGTATCGAGGAAAGTAAAAAGAAGTAGAGTGTAGTAATAGTAGTATGTGTGTAATAGCAGAGAGAGAACCTCTATCTAATCCGTGGCGCTCTCATCATAGTTAACGTAACACTTTTCATCGGCCTCATCGAGTGGTTCTGCGAACCTAAACTGTAGGCGTGGATTATCAAACGTATGAAACGCGATATCTACCTTTTTACTCTACTATTTTCGTCACACATTGCGTTCTCACAACAAAAGTAATACTATAGAGAGAGAGTAAACACAACGCCGCGCGATCGATGTCGTCGTCCCTGACCTGCTCCTCATCGTTATCAAAATCATTTTCTTCGGCGGCAGTACTGACCCCGCGTCGTCGGGGTCGTCGTCGATGCAACAACAGCGTCGGTGGTGGTTTCTTCGCAGCAAAAACATCCTCCTCGACGGCATCATCAGCGTCAACAAATGATGACGAGACGACGACGACGGGGAAACAACAACAAGAAGGACGCAACAACAAAAGCAACGAAACCCAAAAAACCGGTCGTCCTAAATCTCCTTTTTATTCGCAAGGGAAACATCAGCGACGACGAGACGACAAAATCATTCAACTGAGGAGAGGAGAATTTAAGAATAGGGAGGATCCACCTCCGTGGGAGACGACGTGGTCGGTGGAGAGTCGGTTGATGAAAATCGAAGGGAGTTTGTTCGAAGAAGAGGAAAAGGAAGAAGAAATTGCTTCATGTTTGATAGACATAAAAGGCTACGCGGAACCGAGTGGCCCGCACTCGTTCTTCCTGCAGGCGGAGATCACCGGCCACATACGATGCCACTGCGACGCGTGCGACGGGAAGTTCAACTTACCGGTAAAATCAGGATTCAAACTTTTCCTGGACGAACACGCGACGGCGTTCGGCGATGTCTCCGGAGACCTCGAAATCGTCCCGTTCCCTCGCTCGACGGAACACGTGGATTTAACCTCGGTCGCTCGGAGTTGGATCGAGATGAACTTAAAGGAGGAATTTCTGTGCGACGAGTGCGGAGAGAACGACGGGGTCGTGGAGACGTGGAGTTTAGATTACGACGGCGAGGTCAAGATCACGAAATGATAATGATAATGATGATATGTAATCTAGTCTAGTCTAAAGTAGTAGTAGTAATAGTGTGTGTAAATAGTAGGTGAATAGCAGTTACTGTGTTATTATATTCGTATGAGTCGTATTTTAGTACAATTCGTCCTCACAACAAAAAAGGTATTCCGCCGTCACACAGAAACAACAACACACATGGATAAAATACTGGCCAACGCGATGACCTCCTCGGTTATTCCAGGACAAATTCAATCGGACATGAAACGTAAATTGGACGACATTCGAGATTTACCGATGAATTCAACCATTACTCTCACGGAGGACGAGTCTCAAGGCGCGAAGATGTTGGAAGCGTTTTCCGTGGACATTTCGCACCAAGAAGTCGAACGAATCCTCATCGAGTTGGAGGAGATTTATAAGACCCAACCGGGAGAGTGGCTCCCTATTCACGGGATTGGATCGATGTTAGCCACGGATTTAGGGTACGAGGACGAAGACGAATTCGAAGACGCGTTGAAAATGACGTTCGAAGAGTTCGTGAATAAACTACCGATGATTGAGTGCAAAGACGTGGAGTCGGAATTACAACCCGGTCTCGTTCGCAAGTGCTGGCGGTTAATACCGGAGTTGAAAGCGGAAAACCGGAAACCGAGGTGTTTGAAGCTGGAGTTGAAAGCAAAATCAGATTTGTGGAGGATATTAATGCGAGCGCCTGGGTCGTCGATTGAGATTCCGGAGATTGAGTTTTACGCCGGAGGGGATTTAAAGAGACAAATCGATAGCGTATATAATCACCTGTCGCAGGCGTGTTTTAACTTGGAGTCGCACGTGCAACACATGGCGAGTTGCGCGGCGAACTTGGAGGAGCAACGAGGGATTTTAGAAACGATTGAAAGATTAAGGAGAATGTTAGATTTAGAGGAACCGTGCACGATAGTTATTCGGTGCCCGACTGGGGAGACGGCGTTTAAACCGATGGATGGAATCGAAGTTTTGCCGTTCGACGCGCCAATCGAAGGCACGGTGTTGATGACTGACGACAGACAAGAGTTAGAGAAGAAAGTGCACAGAGAAGAAGGCGAATAGTAAAAGAATTAAGCGAATAAAAATAATGGAACGAATCGTCTTTCATGAATCGAACCATTTAAAATCGACTCTCCCACTCGTCGCTTCGTTCAACGCCGATTCCAACTCCTCTATCGCATCAAAATCGACGTTCAGCTCTAACGAAACTCCACCGGTATCTTCGTCCCATTCTTCGTCTTCCACTCGCACCCGCTCTTCGCTCGCGAAACGTTCCACCGTTCGATTGACTCTCTCCACGTCTTTCGATTCCTCGACGTTCGCAAACGCCACGACGACTTTCGCCGCTTTCAACTTTGTCTCGTTTTCTAAATCTAAAGTCTCAAACGCTTGATTTACCGCTCCACCGTAAGCTCGCATCAAACCGCCTGGACCTAACTTTGTCCCTCCGTAATATCTCGTCACCATCGCGACGACGTTCTCGAAATCCAGTTTTTCTTTTTTCCCTTGGAGGACATTCAGGATTGGAATTCCGGCTGTTCCCGACGGTTCTCCGTCGTCGCTCGATCGGTTGTTCGCGTCCCCTATTCTCCAAGCGAAACAATTATGCGAGACGGACACATCCGAGTGGTCTTTTATAAACTTCATGGCTTCGTTAGAGTTGGAAATCGTAGCTATTTTGCACACGAACTTTGACTTCTTCGCGACAAAAGTGGATTCGTGATACGGTTTTTTCGTAATCACGCGTATCTTGTTTGTATGATGAGTATTGGTATCAGATGACGAATTTGCGCAGCGCGACGACGAGCGTTTCAAAACTCCCTGTGTTGTTGTTGTTCTTCTTCTGTGACGCGTATTTATTGCATTACGAGTATTCGGAGATGCATAACATCGGCGACAGAGCAACAAAACTCGACTTTGGTATCGCCCCAACATCATTTTCAACAACATCACCTTCTTCGTTACAATGACGACGAAAACAAACTCGAAAATGGCTAAAATGTAGCGTAAAGCGAGAGTGGTAGTTTACCGGTACAACAACAACAACAACAACAACACGTTTCTCTCATTCTTCCTCGTCGCTATCGACCAAAACTCGTTTTCTTCGATCACCAGCCTCCGTGTCCGCCTCCTTGTTTGTCTCCTCGTCGCTTTCGTCCTCGTCGTCGTTATCATCTGGGACGATGAAGTCGTCGTTCTCTTCGAGTTCGTCCTCCGCGCCTTCTTCCAAAAACGCCGCGTCCAACTCGGCTTCTCTTCTCGAGCGTTCGTCGTAGTACAACTCGTTCGCCACCCCACGAATACTTCGGTTACCACCCCCGTATCGTCCGTCTTTCCCACCATCCCTCCGCATTACGCCGTCGCCACCATCTGCTCGCGATCGTATATCTTCGCTCATCATTTTCTTCCGTTTTCGTTGCAACTGCGCCTCTTCCCTCGCTCTCTGTTCGAACAATCGATCCGACGCGTCCTTCTCCTTTTCCGGATCGACGTTCGACACGAACCGTATGGTCCCTTTCGCTCTCGCCCCGTGCTTCTTCTCGATCGCGTCTCGTAATCTCTTGTGCGTGTGCGAATCCGTCGTCGCCGGTCGAAACTGCATCCGTTTGCTAATCTTCGCCTTCCCTTCCATCAAACCTTGATGTCTCGCAAAGACGTATTGATTCAAACCTTGCTTACTCGATACCGCGCTTTCCATCACGTTGAAAACCTCCTCTCCTAAGTGTAACGTTCTCGATCCATCCGACCATTCCACAAACTTCGCGTTCGATTTTAACTCATTCGTCCTCTCGTCTCTCGTCCACCTCGCGACGTTCCCTTCTTTCGCTTTTAATCGGGATCGGCCAAATTCATCCACGATAGTTTTGTCCTCTTCTTCTTGGAACGTGTTTTCGTCGAATTTCTTCGCGTTCACGTCAAAAATGTTCGTCGCTTTAGAAACGATCGGGTTTAAGTAGATTTCTTTTGTAGAGTCTTCTTCTTCATCTTTGTCTTTGTCTTCTTCTTCTTCGTTCAAAACGGCGATCAGATGCATCGGTTCGCCTTTTCTTTCCTCTTTTTCTCCTTCAGTCGTCGCTTCTTCTTTGTCCTCTCCGGCGTATTCATCTAAAACAGATTCGTTCGTCGCTTTCTTCTTTTTCACCACGACTGCTTCGTCTTTCTCTGAAGTTTTCATCTCCGCGTGGGGTTCTCTTTCATCTTCTTTGTCTTCACCTTGTTCAAATTCGTTTTTGTCTAATTTTCGATCGCCGTCGTTTTTGTCTAATTCTTCGCCGGTCGTGGTGGTTCTAATGGTCTTCTCTAAAGGCTCGTCGTCCGAGTCGTCCGAGGAATCGCCGAAGATGTTCGCCACTAAAGCGTCCGCCATCTTAACAGTTTATACAGCTGTGTGTGTTTACTCTGCTTTACTATTGAATAATACTAAGAAGAAGAAGAAGGTAATGCTCATTTGTGAGGCACGGAGACACCGAAGAAAGTCTTTCAAACGAATAAGAAGAGAGAAAAACAAAGAACGAGAGAACACCAAAGTCTAATGAGAGTCAAAAGTCAAAAGAAGCCATCGTCGTATTCTTGGTATCCTCACAGACTTTTAGTTACCTGTGTGTTTATATTATCAATACTCTAGTATATACTATTCTTTGTCTTCTAATCTAAAAGTGTAAACTCGCAGTCGAACCACGCGTCTTTGCCGTGCGTTACTTCGCTTTCGCCTAACAGCGTAAACCCGCCATTCTGATAAAACGGAATCATGTGCTTCTTACACAACAAGCGAACAGATTTCAACTCCGATTGGTTGTCTCGTTTCCTATCGTTATTTCGAGCTTTTAAATACATTAAATACGTTTGCAACAGCTTCCCTCCGACGCCTCGTCTTCGTTTGTTTTCCTTGACGCAAACAGAATGCACACATAAAATCGCTCCGTCTGGTTCGTGTTTACTTCCCATGGTTTCCGCAGTTAACGTTTCGTTTTCGTTCACGCACGTCCCGCATACGTATCCAATAATTTCATTCTCACTTCCTCCGTGTTCCGTGGCGACTAAGAACATCTCTCCTGCGTTTATGCATCTATACCGTAACGTTTCTAAAGAAGCTTTTTCATCCTCCGGATACGAATTGGATTCAATTTCCGAAATTGTCTCGATGTCTTCCTCTGAGACCGGGCGGTAGGAGACGAAACCAGCCGGGACGCGAGAGTACGGCACAGACTCGGACGATGTTGTTTGTGACAAAAGAGTGTTGTTGTCCATGACTCTGATTTTTGCAAAAGGCGTTGGTTTTGTGTGTTCTTTACTCAATTAGGATGCGAACTTTTTTTGTTGTGTTGTCTCTCCGTGAGTTTTTGTTTGTACCAACGAGGAATTAAAAAATACGACGACTGTCAGTCCGGCAAAGAAGACGTTTTGAAGAAAACGTAGAGTATTATTATCATCAGTATTTAATAAACGCGGAAGAAGACGACAAGAAAAGAACATCAAAATGCTCGCCTCTAACGGGGGGTCGAACGCGACGCTCAACGGAGATGTGAATAATGGGAGAAAGAAAGGGTTTTTCAACTCTTCGATTCTTCCGAGACGAAAATCTTTCGACGGTATGAATAAAAAATCATCGAAGGGCGGAGGAAGATCTAGAGCGATTTTCTCTCCTCCTCCTTCTTTTTCTTCCTCTTCTTCTTCTTCTGTCCTGGTGTTCCCAGAGCAAGAAGACGAGGCGTACCCGTACTTATCCAGACGAAGAATCTCAGAGAGCGAAGGAGGAAAGTTTGTGAGACGAAATATTTCTTCTTCGGCTTTGTACGAACACGAGTTGCAGTTGAAAGACGACGGGGTCGTGGAGTACGCGGTGAGAAGGAGGATTGAAACAACGATTGAAACAAGCGGCGGCGGAAAAGACGTGTTAAATGCGGTGTATTCGCGATTACAAGAAGGGATTTTGGGTGGAAGTAACACGATGGACGATTCCATTCGTTCGCGCGAGGCTTCGGCGAAGGAGGTGCGCGAATTCATGTTCGGATCGGACGAAACCCTCGAGACGAGACGATCAAAAGGCCCCCCTTTATATCAAACCCTTGACCATCATCGCGCAAAAGCGTTTCACGTTTGCGAGACAAAGTCACAAAGCGCTTTCGGCAAATCGATCATGAAAACTTTCGTCTCTTCCGATCGATCGACCGGTTCAATCGCCTTTAAAATGATCGAAGCGAAAAACTCGAGAGTGTTCGAGGTGTACGAAGGATCCAACGCGATCGAAATAGACTCGGACGGATCAATATATATCGTCGCTCGTGGAAAGGCGAAGATGAAAGGATTGTTGAAGAAATTTGCGCACAAACAAGTTGCCAACGTGTTGGTTTCCAAGATCCGCGCAAACTTGGAGAGAACTCGAGACGCGATCGACGGCGGCGCGAATACCGCGAGGAATAACAATAACGGCGACGCCGCGTTGTTCGCTTAATTTCTCGAGAAAGAGCGACACGAAAGAGAGAGATGACGTCCGTCTGTATATATCACGCAAAACGATCGTTGTATTCACAATAATATGATATTACTACATATAATTTTTTTTTGTAAGACACGAAAGAGAGCGAGAGAGAAAAGAAAAAAAGACACCAGAAAAACTGAAGATACACCCACCCCGCGCGCAATAAAAGAGATACAAACAAAATGCTGAAAGGACTTTTCACTCCACCGCAAGATGAAGAGCACATCAATCGAGACGCTTTGCGAGAGGAAAGTTTAGACACTCAGGAAGGCAATGATGGTTCAGTACCAGTCGTCGTTGAGAGCGAACAGCAACACGAACAACAAAAGAAACGACGAGAAGAGGGAAAAACTTCGATAGAACTTTTCCTCGCGCAGAACAAAAGCTTATCCGAGATGAAGGTGGAGAGAGACGGACAGGCAGGGATAATGCTGTGGGTAAACGTTGGCATATTTTGTTTCCTTTTATTTTCGCCGATAATCGCGCTGATTCCAACCATGTCGAACGCGGCGTTCATGGCGATAGAGTTGTCTCTGATAATATTAATTGGGTGGTCAAAAATTGAATACGCGCACCGAGCGACGGTGTGGAACGTGTGTCTAACGAGAGGAATTATCGTTGATTTTCCGAAAACACATAAAGTGACGATGTGGTTGCGTCAACTGCCGATGTTTTTCGCGTACTTTTTCTTGTTTTTACACGCGTTTACGGTGTACTTGACGCTCGATCCAGAGTTGGAAAAAGGCGAGCTCAGCGATATACTTCAAGCAATCTTGTCGATTCTCGCGGTGTTATTCGTTCTTCTCATGACTAAAGAGTTCGTGGTTATTGAAGGCGCGAACTCATTGTTGACGCTAAATATGGTCGTATATTTGTTTCAAGACGAAAATTTGCTTCGTGAGAAAGGTTTTCGCGTCGTCCACATGTCTCGTTTACAGGACTTTGTCAAGGATCGATCGAATAGATTCGGACGCGAGAAGACTGGGCACTTTTCTTGGAACGAGATCCATCGCGATATCGAAAGCAGCGAGACTGAGGAATGTAAACTTCGTGGACTCTCTTTAATATGCGGATCTCGCAGTGCGCGATTCCTCTGGCCGTTCCGAGACTTGGACGCGTAAAAAATTCAAGCGGGTAAAGCGCTTCCTCAAATATATTGGTTCAAGTAAAGAGTTCTTCTCTTCTTAATTACAGATTTACAAAACAAACACGCTCTTTTTAATAATAATAAGACTTCTTTGATTACTTCTTCGCCCCAGCAGCAGCTTCCGCGGCTGCTGCTTTTGCCGCCTCCGCCGCAGCCGCTTCCAATTCTTTCTTCAACTTTGCCAAATCTCGGCAATTGGGCCCAGTCGGCTCGGTGTTCAAGGTCGTCGTCCCGGTTATCGGCTCTGCTTTATTCCTAATCTGACTCCCAACCTTCTCCGGCATTTTCCCCTGCGCTAACGTTTGGACAATCGACACCGCACTTTCCGGCGTCAAATCCTCGTAATAATTATACGTGTATTTCTCCACGCCTCCCGTATAATCCGCCACCGCAATCATCGGCGCGTTTACGCAACATCCCATGCACTCCATCTCCCCCAACGTGAATTTTCCGTCCCTGGTCGTTTCAAATTTCTTCACCCCTAAATGTTCGCTCAACGCCTTCTCGATGTCTCTCGATCCTCGCAACATGCATGGGGTCGTTCCGCACACCATCACGTGGTAACTTCCAACTTTCGACCGGTTAAACATGGAGTAAAACGTCGCCACTTCGTACACGCGAATCGGCGCCACTTCCAACAACTCCGCGATGTGATTCATCACCGGAACGGTTAAATACCCGGCATTTTGTTGTTGCGCGACGTCTAACAAAGGAATCATCGCCGATCGTTTGTAATTCGGCGGATATCTCTTCAAAATAGTCTGCACTTTGGTCTCGTTTTCCTTCGAGAACTCCCACTTCAAAGACGAATTGTTCTCCGCGGAATCTCTGTGGACCATGAGACCGACGGAGTATAATCGCTCGTTGATGACGTGCGAAAACGTTTGATTGTTGTTCGTTTTGCTCGTTTGTTGCTTGAAAATGTTCTTAGTGTTAGTATTACTATTATTATTCCTCTTGTTGTTGTTGTTGTTGTTCATCCCATTATTCTTCTTCGAAGTAGTAGTAGTAGTAAAAAACAGATCGGAAGACGTCATATAAGAGGCGGAAAAAATCGCCCTTCCGCTGCTCGTGCTACTGCTAAAATATTTTGTTTGAGCGGTTAAGGCGGCGGCGGCAATCCCACCGTTGTTCGACCCAGTCGTCGTCGCCGTCTTCTTTATCGCTTGTCTGATGAGCATGATGATGATGATGATGATGATGAAGGTTTTAATGACGAAAAGAGAGAAGAGAGAAGAGGTTTTTTTTTTTTCCGATCGCAAAATGGTCATTTTGATACAAACAAGAATAAAAATTACAACAACAACAAGTGAACGACAGATATCACCATATCAATCAAATCTAAACGTCTCTTTGCGCGATAGAGATGTAATCACCAAAATCCGGGTTCACGTCCGAATACATGGGCAACTTCAAACCTCTCTTCCAAGCCCTCCATCGTAAAAAGACGGTGGTGGACGCGGCGAGGAGGCATCTTAGGTTGTGCGAGACTCCCGGGAACCAACAGGCGAAGACCGTGTACACGGCGGCGCCGGCGATAGCGGTGGTGCCGTATAACTCCGCGTGCGAGTGTAACACTCGCACCGGTTGGCGTAGGAAAACGTCACGAACGACGCCACCTCCCGTGCACGTGATCGCGGATAATGCGACCGCGAGGAGAGGGCCTAAGTTTCGGACCAACGCGGCGTTGGCGCCGATGATGCAAAAACCGCCTAAACTTAACGCGTCCAACCAGTTCAACGCAGTTTCCATCGCTTTCGATTCACGAACTTCCTTCGATAAGACTTTCGGCCAGAAGAAAAACGTGAAGAAGGAAGCGACCAAGGCGACGATTAGGTATTCCGGCTCGGCTATCCAAAAGACCGGATGCGCGCCTTCGATGCCAATCAACGCTCCTCGAATGGTCCCTCCGCCCATGGCGGTCACGCACCCGACGACGACGCACCCGAGCAAGTCCAAACCTCTCTTCCCCGCTGCAATAACTCCGCCGTGCGCGAACACGCCCGTGCCGAACAAATCCACAAACCTCAACCACTCCGCCGCTTGCAGCGTCGATAAAGACTGAAACGTTTTCACCATCAAATTTTCCGTGTTTGGAGGATGCGCGGTGGTATACCCGACGTGCGGGAGCAACGCGTACGCGATGTAGAGTAAACCGGTAAAAAACACGCCCAGCGCGCAAAAATGTTTCAACGCGTGCACGTCGAAAAATTTCTGCTCCTGCTTTTCTTCGTCTCCTCCGTATGATTCTTTCGCATCATCATCATCATCATCATCGTCTGTTGTTTTGGCTGCAAAAACGTTGAAATCAGAAGAAGACAAAGAAGAAGAAGAACCTCCTCCTCCTCCTCCTTTTCCCGGACAAACTTTTAGACGATAAAGACGGCTTTTAGAAGAACAACCGCAAAACGCGTCTTCTGTCCGGAGTGTATTCGTCGAAGCAACGACCAGCGCGGCATCATTTGATCTTCTTCTTCTTCTTTTTTCTCTTCTCAGAACAACAACTTCAGATAATCCTCCTCCTCGCACAACAGAATTTTGACGATCACGAGCAGACGCGCTAATACTAATGTTATTATTATTACTGTTGCTCCTGCTGCTAATCGACGATGATGATACTACTTTGAGGAATGGTTGTGAAAGCATTCACGACGTATTAAACGACGTAACGTAAGCGAAGACGGGGGGTGTTTAAGATTATTATTTTGTCAGATAACAGAGCGTGACGATTATAATCCTTCTCTCGTCTTTAACTGTTTTTTGGGCAAAATTCTACCCACAAACCCCCCTTTTTGCTTTTTGCTTGCTTGCCAAAGAGGATTCTTAAGAAAATTTTAGACAGAGGAAATCTGCTCTGCTCTGCATTTTTGGCTTCTCTTTGGACATTGGAGGAGGAAATAAAAAACATCTGTCAGACTGTCGCACGACAAAAAATTTCAAACTCTCTTTCTCTCTCGTTCTTTTCCGTTTTTCGCTTCTTTGTTGTGTACACACCACAAAGAGTACCGAAGAAGAAGATGGTCGCGACGACGAGGAGGAGCACTGCGAGAAGCAGCGGCGGCATTAAAAATTCTTCGAAATCTTCTTCTTCGAAAAGTGCATCATCGTGGCAAAACCCGGGTTTGAAAAGAGAATTCCTCTCCGCGTTTTCGATGGCGTTCGGGATGTTGTTCGTCCCGATGCAAAAGAATCTGTTTTTGTTTCTCGCGGAAAAGTTGATTTCGATGGAAACGAAAGAGATGTTGAAGACGCGATATGCAAACGAAATTATCGTCGCTTTATTGTTCATCAACTTGCAGTTTTATTTCGGACCGATATATGGACGGTTTTCCAAAGGGTCGTGCAATAATCCAACGGTGTATATATTGAGAGGATTCATGGGAGAAATATCGTTCGCGGAGGCGTTTAATGGCGCGATGGTGGTGGTTGTAGCACACATCGCCGCGTTTATGGCATATTTCATTCTTCACGTTGAATTGGGAGAAGCGATTTTACCAGCCGGGTCGCCGGTTATCGCCGTTGGATCGCAACGCGAAGCCGTAACGAGCGAAGCGGTGGTCGCGTTTCTGAACTTTCTGGCGTTTGATTTCGCGGCAAAGACGATGCCGAAAGGCGTGCAACCGGCGTTTGGCGCTTTGTTTTACTGCATCGTTATCACCGTAGAGAAGTGTAAGTATTCTTGCGGGTACATGAATCCGGCGGTGGTTTTAGCCTCGCACGTCGTGTGGGGGCAAACGATGATGAAGAGTAAGAAAATCTTTTCGATCGAGCGAATACTCGAGGCTGCGCAACACGAAGCGAATAGGCCGTACGTGTACGGGGCAGTTTTGGGGTCGTTGATGACTGCAGTCGTAGCTAAAGCGATCGATATGGCTACGTCAGTATCATCATCTGGAGTAGTAAGTGGTAGCAAGAAAAGCTCCTCTTCTTCGACGACGACAAAACAGAAGAAGAAGAAGGCTGAAACGACGACGAAAACAAGAAGCGCGGGGGGCGCGGCAAGTTCGCTGAGGAAGCGGAAGTAAAGTAAATAGATTTTGTTGAATATTATTACGTAAGTATTGTGTTTTACGGAAACTAGTTCTTTTATTGCTACCTCACTCCGGTGACTTATTATTAGCTCATCTCGCGCTAGCCAAAATCATTTCCGCTCGAAAGATTAGGGAGTTAAACCCACGACGCCGCAGGCCAACCTTTGAAAATAAATGAGTAAAATAGATAAGAGCAAAAAAATACCAACCTTGCGCCCGCGTTACCGGTCGTGGAACTCGTCTTGCCTTGCGTGCCGATTTCCGAGTTATCCCCTTTACCCAAATCATCTTCCAACTCGTGAATCACGAACGCTCTGCCGACGATGGAGTTTGCCCCGGACAAAGGAATTTGCATATCCTTAATGGTAAACTTGCACCCGCCGGCATCCGCGATGACGTTACCCAAATCCCCGGCGTGTCTGACCGAATCCGTCGGCGCGCCGTGCGTCATCTTGTTCGGGTTAAAGTGCGGACCAGTGGACATGCACCCGTTGGTCGTGTCTCCGAATTCGTGCACGTGCAAACCGTGTTTGCCCGGCGCCAAACCGGTGATGTCGCCGACAACCGTCGTCGCGCCAGACGGGTCATCTTGCGTCAAAGTTAACGTGCCCGCGACGCCAGCCGTACCGGTGAGAACGACGACCGCTTTCTGTTTGTTTGTTTGTTTGTTTCGGATAATATATATAAATAATAATGTATAAAGTCAGTATTTAAGCCGCAGATTCTTCTACTAAATATGCGTTCTTTTTTCCCACCATTTTCGTCTTTGAAGCGCAAAAAAGAGAAGAATTTTAGTAGTTATAAAATAGAAAACCACGTACTTGTTCGGCGTTGACGGCGAACGCGACCGGGGTCTTTCTCGCGGCTTTAGAAACCGTTTTCAACCTGTGTATATATGTTGTTGTTAATAATGTTATCATTATATTCGCGCGTGAAGAGAGAGTCGATAATATGTGCGGTTAACAGAGCATTCATTTTGAGAAGTAAAACGAAGAGTCCGTTTTAGCTCTAGGGTAAAAAGCCACGTATACTCGCGTCGTCATCGATCGTCGTCATCAATACTAGAATACTAGAAAAACTCCTACCCTCGTCGGCGGCCAGCGCACGCGCATCGAGAAGAGCACGCGTGTTGGTTTGCTTGGATTTGGCACTGAATAGTTGAAGAAGAACTGATGGCAAACATACTTATTATTATTAATATGTATTATTCAAAGTGTAGTAGAGAATGTGCTTTTGGTGATGAAGTGACGTTTTTCTTTATCCAAAACTTGTGTGTGAGAAGTTTTTTCCACATAAATAACCGCATTAGAGCGTAGTAGTATAATAAAAAGATGATACAGATGACGATGACGATGCAAACAAAACCTCCTCAAAATGTTGCTCCCGTTGCTCCTGTTGCTGTTGCTGCTCGCGCTGCTGCTGCTGCTCGCAAAAAGGGTAGTCGTTTTATTCCACGACAAAAACAACAACAAAAACAACGACCCAAAAGTCGAGTGACGGCGATGACGAGTAGAAGTAGTTATTCTTCTTCTCATCATCATCATCATTCAATAAAGAAGGATACAAATATCCGCCGCCGCACTACTGCTCAAACATCATCATCGAACGACGATTACAACGCAAATGACATCAACGGAAGTAATAAAAAAGGAGTCGCGAGAGAGATTGAGTTTATGGTGGAAATGCGCTGTGGGAAGTGCGTGGAGAAAGTCGAAAAATCCGTCCTTTCTCTCGAAGGCGTTATACAAGTCTCCGCGTCACTCGGAACGAATACGGTGCGAGTGCTCGCGACGTCTTCGGTGAAAACGGTGGAAGAGAAGATCGCGTCTACGGGATATAAAACGCGTTTAGTTGGTCAGGGGAACGTGGAGTTGTTCAACGAACGACTCGCGGAACGATTAGGTATGGATTTGAGAACGTTGAGGCAGTCCTTAGCCGCCGTCGCGGAGTTTAAAGGAGAGGCGTATCAACACGGGAGTTGTAAAGGCGTCGTGCGGTTCGTGCAAGTGAACGAAGAGACGGCGACGTTTGAGGCGGACGTGTTAGGCTTAGAGAAGGGGAAAAAGTACAAATTGCGAGTGCGGATGTATGGAGATACGACGAGAGGGGTGGAGAGCTGCGGGGAAGTGTATCAAAATACGAACGAAAATGAACGAGAAGAGGAAATATTATTAGGCGAAATGTGCGCCGTGCAAGCCATGGAGGACGGGTTGATTAAAGCGAGTTTACAGCTTCCAAAGAAATTTTTCGTTTGGGATATCATTGGAAGAGCTTTGTGCATCGAAGAGGTGGTCGCAGGGAACGAAGAAGGAGAAGGTTTGCGAGTAGCCGCGGTGCTCGCCAGAAGCGCCGGCGTCGGTGAAAATCTCAAGAAGGTGTGTCAGTGCGACGGGACGGTAATTTGGGAGTCGTCGCCGGATGATTTCACGCCGCAAATCTCAAAAAAAGGAGGGTCCCCTTTGTTCGAGAATGGAAAGGTTTCGGTAAAGCGCATGTAAATAAATTACTGCGACGGGTCGTGGCCCACCGTAGAAATATTGTAATCGTAGCTGTATTAAAAAATATGTCTCTCGCTTTGTACCGGTAAAAAATAATATAAACACGCGCGCTCTCTCTTTCACTTTTTCACGCGACCTGACGTTGTATTTGATGGTGTTGCTGCGGTAGCGACGGTGGCTTCATCGGCGACGACGTCAACGAAGGTAAACTCGTGCCCTTCAACTCCATCTGCGCTTCCGCCCACGACTTGTTCGATTTCGCGAGCGACATGACATTTGACGCTTTTCCGCCGTTCTTATCCTTAGAAAGCGCTGGAAACTCTTCTTCTCTTTTCGAATTACTATTACGATCATCGTTGGAATCGTTTCCGTGATTATGCTGATGATTGTCTCTCCTATACTCTCTCGATGATCGTCGCGGCTTTGGAAACGCCGCAGATGAAATTCTCGCCAGATCGATAGGACGAGGCGAAGGAATGCGAATTGAAGACGAAGATGCACTTGGCGATATAGAAGGCGAAGAAGAGGCCGATTTATGATGCTGAATCATCTGTTGCTGACCTTTTGGTGGTGGCGTTTTAGGAAGTGGCGGTGAAGTAGAAGAAGAAGGAGAAGAGGAAGAAGACTTCACCGCGGCTGCGCACGGGTGGTCGTCTGACGCGGTACTCGCCGTATCGCTCACCGCTTCGTTCGTTGCTGCTCCAATGTTCGACGACGACGATCTTTGCGTTGGTGGTGGTGGTGGATACTGCTGCTGCATCATGACGTCATGGTAGAACTTGTTGTACATCGAAACAACCGCTTCGGAGGTATCCGGAAGCCGAGGCATCGGCGGAGGAAGCGGAGGCGCCATCGAATGATGATGGTGCATTCCAAACGGCATCGGATGCGGCATACTCCCACTATCGGGAATAATCATCGGCACAAAAATGACTCTTTGACCGTCAACCATCTGTGGTGGTGGCATTTGCGGAAGTGGTGGTTGGTAGTGTTGATGATGATGATGGTAGTGCTGTTGTTGATCTGGTGGAGGATTTGACGCGGCGCAGAAAGACTGTTCAATGTCCGAAACGCTTCGCACGACGTACGTATCGTTGCTTTCTTCTTTGTCGTCCGCAACTTTCTGCTGCTGCTGCTCTTCTTCTTCTTCTTCTTCTCGAGCTTCTTCTTGTTTTTCCTCTTTCGTCTCTTCTTCGACTACAACAGTGGGAGCCGGTGCTGTTTCGTTCTTCTTGAGAGTATCGACAAACAGCGCTCGTCTCGTCACCTCTCTCTTCTTCTCGACCGCGGCGGTGACGACTTCTTTCGGCGGTGGCGACTTTGGCAACGGAGGCGATGAAGATAATTCGCTCCTCTGCTGTTGCTGCTGCTTTGCCGCAGGTATCTTCTTCACAGGCGAAATCTTGACTTTCGATAAAACGAGATCTTTCGGAGCGACGATGACAGAAGAAGGGGAAGTCTTGGCGCCGCGCACTTTTTTCACCTCTTGCCAAGCCTCGAGGTTTTCTTCTTCCATGAATTCTTCGGACTCTTGCAAAGCGACTGGAACAACGAGAGTAGGAGTAAGAGTAACCTCTTCTTTTCCTTGTTCTTCTTCTTTTCCTTCTTCTCCTTCTTCTTCTTTCTCGTCGTCGTCTTCTTTATCCGAGACTTCTTCCTTCTTCTCGGAGACCGGCGCCGGCGTATCTTTGCCCGCCTTGTTGCTTTTCTTCTTCTTCTTTTTCGACGACGAGGAGGACGATTTCGCGGCTTTCTTCTTCTTCTTCTCCTCTTCTTCCGTTTCTTCTTCGAACAAGAGCTCCTCGATGAACTTTTCCGTCTTTTGCCTCGAAAACTGGTCAAATTTCCCGCTCAACATTTGTTCCAAGCACGCAGATATTACCGTTTGATGCGCTCTTTCTCTCAAAGCGCTATCGATTTCCATCGCATTCGTCACGCGCATGCGCACAAACATTAATAGTTTCGTCTCGGCTCCGTAATCGATTAACGTATCGTACGGATCGAGGATGTTGTTCAACATGTTTGAAAATTGACGCCTATACGTCTGTTCGAGCGCGGACGAGAAGAGTCGCGCCGCTGACTTTTTGAAGCCGCCGACGACGAGATCTTTGTCGACGAAATCCGAGAGTATCTCGAACGCTTTCTTCAAAACCGATACGGCGCGATACAACACGTGGCGATTGATATCGTCCGCGGCTTTACACGCCTTTTCATTCGATGGAAAATACGCGTTGTCGCACAGTAAAATGAGATCGTCAAAGACCATGGTTTGATCCGCGGACCATTTCGTGGACGCGAGTAACCGGTCGCGGTCGTGCGAGGTCTTCGTACTCAGCGACGGAGAACGGAGAACTTTTTCGAGCGCTTTTTCAAGTTTTGCGGTCGCGTCGCGAAACTCCTCCCCGGCCGGCGTCACGTGCGCAAGATGCCCTTTGATGATCATCTGGTTAAACGTTTGCTCTTGCTCGTACGTCTTGATCTCGCTCTCAAGTTGGTCTTCAATCGTGAGCACGTGCTGGTTGTCGTCGTCGTCGATATCGTCGTCGATATCGTTTTTCTCGACGTATTCATCGTCGAGAAGCCCTTCGTCGTCTTCATTGAGAAGAATCGACCACGACGATAGCGAGCGGTTCGCGATGCTGTACGTTGGAATCTCTTTCAAAATCGTCGTCGTCGTCGCGTCCGTTGCTTTCATCTTCGAAGGAGCAACAACAGTCGTCGCTTTTTCCGTCGGTACGGGTGCTTTTGACACCGCTTTTGTGTCTTTACGATAGTCTGAAGCAAATTTTGTCATCGCTTCGCAGTCTTTCAAGAATTTCTCTCGCTCGATCAACGCCAGTCGCGCGGAGACGACCATCCCGCGCATGTTAATCCAGATTCGAATGCACTCGAGCACGTTTTCGCGATCGTCACTTTTCTGATTCATATCGTCGTCGCTAGAAAAATCCATCTTCTCGACCAACGAGCGCAACCGATACGTTTCGTACACTTCCTTCTTGAACTCTCTCAAAAATTTGAACACCTTATCGTCTGCGATGGCGCCGTGAATCTTCTTGGATTGGTCCAACTGAAACTTGCCAGAGTTGAAGCGTCTCGTTGCCGCGCAGCTTTCAGAGAGAATGCCGTCGCCGTCGGGGGAGATTTCATCCTTTTCTTCTTGTTTATCCTCGTCTTTGTCTTCTCCGCCGATTTTCATCTCTCCTTCGTCGTCGTCCTTCTTCTTCTTTATCGCCGCCGCGCTGCTCTTCGTCCCAGCCTTCTTCTTCCCAACGCCACCACTCGAAGTCGTCTTCCCTTTCGCCGCCGCCGTCGTGTTTGCTTGGCTCACCAACTTTTTTTTCGCCTCCAACAAATCTTCTCTTCGCGCTCTCTCCTCGCGTTCGCCAATCTCTCGATTCTGTTCCGATATTTTCAACGTGTTCAACAAAACGGTCCTTTTCGTCCCCGCCGCGTCTTCTTCTTTCGACGACGGTATCGTCAACAACACCGTTCTCGCTCCAGTTGTCTCATCGATCATCTCCTCAAAGTCTTCCAGCTTCAGAAAGTTTTGAAGACGACGACGAGGTTGCTTGAGCTCATTTTCGTTTCCAGTATCGTCATCATCTTCTTCTTCTTCTTCTTCGATAAAAAACCCGCCGCCTCGGTCGCCGCCTCCGAAAAACGCCAGCGCCGCTTCCGTATCTTCCAACAACTCCTTGTTCAGTTTCACTCCTGGATATTCTCTCACCGCGTCCCGGACGAACTGCATGGAAACTTGGAGAGAAATCGTGTCGTTGTCTTCTTCTTCTTCTTCTTCCTTGAGAAGAAAATTGACAAACTCTTCTTTATCCTCTTCGCTCGTCTGCAGAGTTTTCAGAGGATCTTTGGAATACAACAAAGAAGACCTCGAGAAAGAAGAAGAAGAAGATCGCTTTTGAACATTTTTTTTTTCCTCGCGAGAAAGACATTTTCGTTGTTTTTGTTGACTTTTTTGCTTCTTTTTCTCTCCTTTTTTCGTTTGAGTAGTCTTTTCTTCGTCGTTTATCACGTCGGTATGATTAGTAGTATTTGTAGTATTCGTGTTCTTCTTTGTCTTCTCGAGCGTCGTCGTCGTCGTTCTCCTCGCCGGCATTCTTCTTCTTTCTGATTCTTGTCGCACGCGCGCGCACGACCCCACGACGCGACCTGCGAGACTTTTTCGCGATGCCACCGTCCGTCGTCGGTCGATGGGATGCGCGATGAGATTCGCTTTTGGAAAGAAAAAAACAAATGAGATGTCGATTCGTTAATCACCTGCGCGTGCTTTTTTCTCCAATCAAAACGATGCACGCAACTCTAACCACAAACAACGCGCTCTCTTCTCTCTCTCTTTTCTCTCAAAACACTCTTTATAGTAGTATTGAAGGAACAGAGAACAACAGAGAGGAGGTGTCTCTCTTCCGCGCGCGATGATGTGTGCGCTCTAAACTGTGCTCTGAGAGATGAGAGGTGCGTCTTGCGCTTCAAATGAAAACGAGAGCAACTGAGAAAGGTGGGAAGAAGTTTTTCGTTGTGAGGAAACTTTGAGAGAAAAGAGAGAAAAGAAAAGAGAGGAGAGGAAACAGAGAGACGTTTTGCTTTTTTTCCTTGTTTTGTTTGTTTTTGGGCAAAGGCGAGATTTTTTTTGGGGGGGGTGCATTCCCCTAAAAACATCATCACTCATTTTGACGAGACCTTCGCTCAATACGAACAACTCTCTCTCTCTCTCTTTACTCCAAAGAACATCTCTCTGTTATATTCTCTTCTTCACAACGAGTTATTATAGTATTATTACTAGTATTATTATTCATTTAAAACGCGCTGCTGCTGTGTGAACTCTGACCATATGAATTTACTGAAGCAAGTGGGAGATTTATTCCTGGAGTCTTCTTCGGACGAAGAAGAAGAAGACGGAGAGGAAGAGAGGAAAACAACGACGACAAAGAAGAACAATGAGAAGAAGAAGAAGAAGAAGAAGGACGAATCATCACCAACAATAGAAAACAAAGATGAAGAAGAAGAAGAAGAGGATGATGATGATGATGAATTATTAATCGCGGCGCAAAACGCGTTCAACTTCACCAAAGACTACACGAAAAAAGCCATGGAGTTCTCGAAATCGACTTTGCAGAAAACGAGAGAAGAAGTCGCGATATTAGCGAACGAGTTGAAGGAAGATTTCAAAGAGTTGAAGGAGGAAATAAAAGAGGATTTTACGAAAGCGATGGGATCGGACGACGAGGAGGAGGATTCAGATGATGATAATTTAGATGATGATGATGATTCGGAAGGAACGAGACAGAGAAAGAGAGAAGAACGAGAAGAGAAGAAGAAAAAGTTGAAAGAACAAGGGATGTTGTATGATTCGGACGAAGAAGATGAAGACGAGGACTACAGCGACGACGATTTGGTTCTCGTCCAAGAGTCTTTGGAAAAAGCCGGGGAGAAGATCGAACAGTTCGGGAGAAACGCGGCGAAGTTTACCGGGAACTTATTTTCGCAGGTGAAAGAAACGATTAAACAAGCGCAAGTAGAGAGCGACAGGCAGCGGTTGAAGAACGCGCTGGCGAGGAGTGGAGTTGGAGTTGCCTCTTCGTCCTCAAACAAGAACAAGGACGACCCGAACGCCAGAAACGCAAACAGCAAAAACAAAAACAACGGCGCTTCAAAAGAACTCTCCGAAAAAGAAATCAAAGAGCAGGAATTTCTCAAAGGCGTATCCTCCATCCAACGCGATTCTGGCACGTACTGCGAAGCGCCCGAAGACGACGACGTCCTCTTCCAAGAGTTTAATAAAAATTGGACGTTAGAAAACGCTCGAGAAGATATCGACGCCGTTTTAAAAGAAGTGCCGTTCATGCGAGAGTTGAGAGGAAGGATTGTCCCGCTAATCGTCGACGAGGACGACTTTTGGCGAAGGTATTTCTTCGCCGTCCAAACGTTGAGGACAAAAATTTATCCTCCGGCTGCTCCTCCTCCTCCACCTCCTCTTCCTCCTTCTCCTCCTCCTGTTCCTCCCGTTCCTCCTCCTCCGGCTCCCGCGGCGAAGAAGAAGGAAGAAGACGTATCAAAGCCAGCATCGAAAACAACAACAACAGCAACAACAACAAGCAGTAGCAGCAGCGGCGGTCCCGCTCTTCCGAAACCAAAAGGAGGAGGAGGAGAAAAGAAAGAAAAGGAGAAAGAGAAGAAAACGAAGAGCAGCAGCAACAACAACAACAACAACGGTGGTAGTGGTGGTGGTGGTGATGATGGTAGAAAGAAAGAAAACGTAAAAAAAGTAGCATCATCATCCAAGGTGGCGAAAGAAGAAGAGAAAAAGTCCTCCTCTTCTCATAAGGAGTCGTTTCCGTCGTCGTCACAAAAATCAAAAACTCCTCTTCCGTCTTCACCTGTCGTTCCTACGACTACGACTACGACTACTGTTGATAAGAAAGAAGACTCGGATTCAGACATCGACGAAGACTGGGGGATGGAATAAATATACTAGAGTAGTTATAATAGCATCTTTAAACGACGACCAAAAACAATAATAAACATCATCATGACTTCCTCCTCTTCCTCTCCTTCGAACAAGAACACTTCTACGAAGAGCAACAACAAGCAAAAGAAAAAGCAACGAGTGGAGATTCAAAAAAAAGCATCCTTTGGTAATTCTTTAATCGCGTCGAAGGAGTACAAACCCGGGGACATCATCTTGAGAGAGGCGCCGTTCGCGTTCGGCGAAGGCGAGGAAGATCCGGAGTGCTATTTTTCTTTCATACAAAGAGCGATTGGGAAGACGATACAGACGATAAAAAAAACAGATTTACGAGGCAACACTTTCAGGGACGAAAAAATGAGGCAAATGAAACGAACTTTCGCGGATTTAACGGTGATGCGAGAATTAGATTACGATCGAGCAATATTAAGGGACGAGTTGATCGCGAATAAGTTTTATACGAGCATGAGAGGACATTCGATATTAGACGGCGGATTCGAGGTGGACGATATCGTCGGGATCGTGAATAGGTGCACGTTGAATTCTTTTCGAGTGAAAACACTGACGAGAAAAGATGTGGTCATGTTGACGCCTCAGGTATATAGGAACATGGATGCGGCGGATTTGGTGGATGCATACATAGAGATTGGGGAGGAGAAGACGCTAGCGGTTGGGGTGTTTATCATGGCAAGCGCGGTGAACCACTCGTGTTTGCCAAACGCGTTTGCAAGTTTTAGCGGAGATGAGGAAGAGGAGAGGAGGTTGGAAACAGAGCAGCAAAGACAACGAGAAGAAGAAAACGAAGACGAATTTTCGGCGAGAAGACATGCTGGACCGTCCACCTCTCGGTCGGTGACGAGAAGCGAAACAGCTGAGATTTTCACCACGAGCGAAGAACAGAATAAAATTACAATCAGAGCATATAAACCAATTCGAAAAGGCGAAGAGATTACGGTCTCGTACGGGCCAATCTTTCATTCGGGCAACATAGACGAACGACGAACAGAATTGAAGCGAACGCATCAATTCATCTGTCGATGTCCGACGTGTCTTTCCGAAGCGGCGCAACTCGGCGCTGACATGGAATCGAAAATGATCGCAGCGAAACAAAAAGAGAAGGTCGTCGGGGATTTAATACAGAACTACGTGGAAAGTGGTAAATACGAAACTCGTGAAGTTCTCGAGGCGCTGTCGAATTTTAAATTAGACATTCGCAGAATGCAAGTATTCGGGAAAGCGTGCTTTGATATCGCCGCGCAGTTAGTCCAAGCCGAGCAGTTTGAGTATGCGTGCGAATACCAAACGTTAGCGTTACACTCGTTGATTTTACGGTGCGAAGGCATCGACGAGGACGATATCAGCATCGCTTGGGAAATTTTGCGATTATTATTCGTCAAACGTTTGGTCAAATATCGAGGAGGAGACCAAGGAACGCAGCAAGATAAACAAGCGCTCAACGCCGCATTGGTCATGAAAGACTCGGATTTAATCACTCGCGGTAAAAGGATATTGAAGAAGTATTACGGAAAGAAGTATCCGTACGAGCTGTTTTTGCAACAGTGCGCTAGAGATCCTTTCGAGATAGAAGAAGTGGCGACAAAATGATGACACAGTAAAAATTGAAGGCACGTTGAAGCGTAAAAATAGACTTATATGAGTAGGGAGACAAAAAGAAGGAACAGGGACGGCGAGGAAGCTGACGAAGGAAGGCTGGAAGGTCCCAATTGACTTATTAGAATTCCCCAAATTTGTTCGTTTGATTTGTTCGGTATGTAATAAATCAAACGGGTTTGTGTGCACCAGGACTATATAAAATAGCTAATGATAAGTACGCATGTGGGCTTTCAAACTACTAGATTGAGTAAAACGCTTCTCGCACACATCGCACTCGTACGGTTTTTCGTTCGTGTGAATACGCATGTGCCTTTTCAAATGACCAGATTGACGAAACTTCATCTCGCACACATCACATTCGTACGGTTTCTCGTTCGTGTGAGTACGCGTGTGGTTTTTCAAAGTACCAGAATCACGAAAACGCTCCTCGCACACATCACATTCGTACGGTCTCTCGTTCGTGTGAATACGCTTGTGCCTTTTCAAAGTACTAGAATCACGAAAAGCTTTATCGCACACATCGCACTCGTACGGTTTCTCGTTCGTGTGAATACGCATGTGGGCTTTCAAACTACTAGATTGAGTAAAACGCTTCTCGCACACATCGCACTCGTACGGTTTTTCGTTCGTGTGAATACGCATGTGGGCTTTCAAACTATTAGATTGAGTAAAACGCTTCTCGCACACATCGCATTCGTACGGTTTTTCGTTCGTGTGAATACGCATGTGGGTTTTCAAATCACTAGATGTACGAAAACGCTTCTCGCACACATCGCATTCGTACGGTTTCTCGTTCGTGTGAATACGCATGTGCCTTTGCAAACCACCAGCTTGAGTAAAACGCTTCTCGCAAACATCACACTCGTACGGTTTCTCGTTCGTGTGAATACGCATGTGGGCTTTCAAACTACTAGATTGAGTAAAACGCTTCTCGCAAACATCACACTCGAACATCTCGTTCGTGTGAATACGCATGTGGTTTTTCAAACTACCAGATTCACTAAAAGCTTTATCGCACACATCACACTCGTACGGTTTCTCGTTCGTGTGCGTACGCATGTGTCTGGCCAAATCGGCCTGACTTCCAAACACTTTCTCGCAAACACCGCACTCGTGTTGCCCTCTCTTTCTCTTCACTCCTTTAGCAATAATAGCAGTTTCTTCTTTCCTCATCTGATGATTCTTTTCCACACCATCGTCACACGGCACGCACATGAGCATCCTCAGCAATCGCTCTGCGTCGTCTTCTTCTCTCTCTTCTTCTCCCTCTTCTTCTTCTCTGTCATCACCCTTCCTCACCACGACCACCGTTTTTACGTTTTCCGCTCGTTTCGGATGTTTATTCTTTCGTCTGCCCGTCATCGAAAGTATTGTGTTGTATTCTTTTTCTTTTTCCGGGGGGGGAGGAAATGAAGAATTTTCGGACACCGAAATTCCCTAAAACACCTGACGCGCAGAAAAGAAACACAAACAAAACGCATTCAACAGTCAAAGTAATAACAATGTCTTCTTCATCATCATCACCATCTCCTCCATCTCTCAAACGATTCCTCTCCGCGCACTACGTCTTCAACGTGATAATCATCCTTTTATACCCTCTTTTTTATATCTGGGCGATTGAAATGAAAGACGAGGAAACAGTTGAGAAAGTCGTCAATTGGACGAAACAAGCGACGTACATGACTGGATTGACGTTACTGTTGAAACTCCGCCGGTTTGAAACGTTAGATAAATTCATTGCGGATTGCTTCCTGCACGTGAAGAGTTCTATTTTACTCTTATCGTTCATCATGGACCGGAAAGTGTTTTGGATTTTTGGAAGTCTCTATTACTTCCACTATTTGTTGTGTCAGTTGAGAGAATATTCGGGAGCGAGCAAAGCGGAACATCTGAACGTGGCCTCGTTCGAACGACGCGTGAAAATCGGCGCCACGAAAGGGGAAGAGACGAAAAAATGGTTGGTGATGTTTTACGCGCCATGGCATCCACCTTGTAATCAGTTCGATCCGACGTTCGCGCAGCTGTCTTTGGAGTTTTCCGACGCGGACGATAAAGACAGCGGTTTGACGTTTGCGAAGTTTGATCTCTCGAGATGGCCGGGCGGAGCCATCGATCATGGGATCGATTTGACCGGGAACTCGAAACAGTTACCGACGTTGATTTTGTTCGATAACGGCGGCGAAATTGAGAGGATGCCTAGGTGCACGAAGCAAGGAGTGATTGAAAACAGAGTCGTGTTTAGCAGAGCGAACGTGTGTGAACGTTTTGGCTTGAAAGCGGAACGAAAAGAGTTGAAGAAGAGTAAGTAATTGATTTAGAAGAAGCTAACCATATGATAGTCGCGCATCAGTAAATGAATGAATGTTTTGTATGATGATAATAGTTATAATAAGTATGTTATACAACACTACTATACGTGTTTTTACGTGCTATTTCGTAGTGTTCATCTTTGCCGTGTGTTTTTCTTTTTCACTTCTTTTCTCTCTCCCTCTCCCTCTCTCTCTTCATCCCCTTCTTCTATGCATCCGCTGGATTCTTAAACGCCACGTTCCCGGTAATGATAATCCCGACAATCACCCCAAACAAGCCAAGCGCGCTTCCAAAAATCTCAATCACTAAAATCTTCACAAACAAAGCTGGATTTTGCGCGTCGCTCAACGCGCAGCTACTCCCAACCGTCCCTACGCAAATACCGCACACCAGATTCGCCAACCCGACGGTTATACCAGACGCTAATATCGCGTACCCTGAAAACATCGATCGATCCGAATACGACCCATCTGGCATTCTCGGCGCAAATTCCACTTTCGTTTGTAAAATAATCGCCACAATCACCCCGTAAATAGCCACCGCTTCGCAGAAAATAATCGAGATGAGATTCTTGCTCGTGATTCGCGGCGCTTTAATAGCTGCTCCAGCTAACGAGCTCCCGGTGATGAAAATCCCCCACGCGGCGCCAACGACCGATAAACCAATCGCGCACGATATCCCAATCGCGGACCATAAATACGGGTTTATTCGTCTAAAAATCAATCCCAAATATTCCCAATCGATGAGTTTATCGTTGTTGGTGGTTTTCGAGAAACTCAAAACGAGCAAAAGATTGGAAATCGTAAACACGCTGCCGATTATCAGATAGGTTTCGCGGGTTAAAAAACCCGACGTGATGCCTTTCACTAAAACCATGGTGTTGTTCTGCGTGTCTTATTAAAGCTGCGCTATTATTACTGCTACTCTTTTTGTCTACTCTTTTTCAAGGGTATAGTATTTATCTCGTTCGTGTTGTGAGTTGTGATGAGTTTCTTAAAAGTGTTTGACGTGAAAAATAGAAGGGAAAAAAAACCTGTTTGTTTGCAAAAAGAAAAAGAGCGGGGGGAAAACTTTTGTTTTCTTCACTCAAATAATGTCATCGAGACGAAAGAATAAACATCCGAAACGAGCGGTAAATGTGAAGACGGTGGTGGTTGCGAGTGCTGCAGAGGAGGAGGAGGAGAGAGAAGAAGAAGAACGACCGGTGTTGTTGTGTTTGCGAATACCTGATGTGGTGGATGATGATGAAGACGATTTTGATGAAGTCGTTGAGCAGCAAAATGAGAAACGAAAAGAAAAGACTGCGACGAAGAGAGGAGGGAAGAGAAAGAGAACGCAACAACACGAGTGCGACGTTTGCGAGAAGGTGTTTGGATGTCCATCAAGTTTGGCCGTACACATGCGTATTCACACGAACGAGAAACCGTACGAATGTGATGTGTGCGAGAAGCGTTTTACTCAATCTAGTACTTTGAAAGCCCACATGCGTATTCACACGAACGAAAAACCGTACGAGTGCGATG